>ASRL01000165.1_pt1 | contig 12911 bp, 11 predicted proteins | sample 692978 | NCBI WGS metagenome assembly ASRL01 (sample SAMN02169241, study PRJNA158439) | bioreactor metagenome | isolation source: day 67 sample from continuous culture bioreactor inoculated with sediment... | place: Germany: Bremen | reverse complement strand
AGGTCATGGTTGAATTATTAAATAAAGATTATATTGAGATGTTTAAATTACTTATGAAACAAGAGATTGATCTAGATCCTGACTGTATAGATAATTCTAAAGTTTTAATATTAGCTTCTACTAATGGATATATAGAAATAGTGAAGCTATTATTAGATTTTAAAATAAATCTAAACGTAAAGGATAACAATAAATCAACAGGATTGACTATAGCTTGTGAGAATGGAGATATAGAGATAGTAAAATTATTATTAAAATCTAATGCAAATCCCAATATAAGAAATAGAAATGAAAATACAGGATTGATCATAGCTTGTGAGAATGAAGAGGAAGAAATAGTAAAATTATTATTAGATTCAAAAGCAGATTTAAATATAAAAGGTGAAAATGAATATACGGCATTGATTGCAGCTGTAGCAAATGAAAATAAAAAAATAATCAAGTTGTTATTAGATTCAAAAGCAGATTTAGATATTAAAAATATAGATGGAATAACACCGCTAATGTTAGCTACAGAAAATGGTAATATAGAGGTAGTAAAGCTTTTGCTAAATTTTAAATTAGATATAGATATGCAAGATAAAATAGGAAGAACGGCTCTAATAATAGGTTGCGAAAATAAAGAAAAAGAGATTGTAAAGTTGTTATTAGACTCAAAAGCAGATCCCAATATTCAAGATGAAGTAGGAAGGACAGCACTGGCAATAGTTTCTAAAAATGAAAATCAAGAAACGCAAAATTTTGTATTAGATCAAAAATTAGATTTTGACATGGGAAATGATTGGACCTCTTTAATACCGACAACTGATTGGGGTTATAAAGATATAATCAAGATGTTATTAGAAAATAATGCTAGCCTTAATATTAGAGATAATAATAATATTTCACCTTTGATGATCTTGTCTGAACTTGGTGACGATGAGATATTAGAACTTATAATAAATTGTCAATCTAATGATATAAGTGAAAAAAAATTATCTACTGCAATGATAGAAGAAAAAAAAGAGAAACCCTTTCAAGAAAAAATGAAGATAGATATGGATGTTTTTGAATCTCATTTAGATATATTTATTAATGATTCTAAGGAAAAAATAAATAAAAAAGTTGAAAAATCAAAAAAAACTTCTAGTGGGAGATTTAAAAATTTAGATAAAAATAAAAAAGTATTTATAGTAGATAGTTTTTTTAAATCTTATTTTGCCAAAAGATTAGATAAAGAGGAGTTTGAATTATTTTTATTTGAGAAAGGATATGAGATATTAGATGCAAAAGATCATCAAAATTTACGTCACGGGAATAGAATAAAAAAATTAAAGACAGAAAATAATTTTTTTGAGTTGAGGATAAATCGTGGAGATAGGATAATATTTACATTTAAAGAAGATGGGATTATATTTCTTTGTGTAGACAATCATAACAATGCAGTAAAGAGGGGAAAGAATACAGAGATAAATAATCTGATAAAACTTTCAGCAAAGGCAGAAGATATTTCTCAGATTGATACTAAGGATATAATTTTAAATCCTGTCTTTGAATATAATTCCTTAGAAGAAATAAAAAAAACTTATGAAAATAATCGAGAGTTATATAAATTAACAAGGGAACAACAAAATATTATAAATAAAAAACTTCCCATATGTTTATATGGTTCTGCTGGAAGTGGAAAAACCATTATGTTACTAAAAAAAATAGAGAAGATACTAAGGGATAATAAAGATGCAAAAATTTTATTTCTTACTCACAATAAAAAATTATTGAGATATACCAAGGGGTTATATGAAACCTATTCAGGGTATAGGTTAAAACAAATAAATTTTAAAGATATAAATGATTTTTTTAGGGAAGAACTATCTATTACAGATACAGAAGATAATTATTTCTCCTATGAAAAATTTAAGGAATGGTTTTTAAAAAAAAGTAGATATAATATTAAATTAAAAGATCTATCTGTACTAGAAGTTTTTAGTGAGATAAAAGGAATAATAAAAGGATTTGTAGGATTTCATGGAAAGAGAGATATAGAAAAAGAAAATATTATTTCTAAAAAGTATTATAGGGAACTTAAGAATAAATATTCCCTTTTAAAAAATGATGAAACTAGAGAATTGGTTTATTCTTTAGGGATAGACTATGAAAAACACTTAAAAAATGAAGGATATTATGATGAAAATGATTTGGCAATGAGATATTTAAAAGAGGAAAATAAAGGTTTTAAATATGATTTTATAGCCTGTGATGAAGTTCAAGATCTTACAGAGTTACAGATATTAAGTGTATTAGAAGTTATAAGAGATAAGAAAAATGTATTTTTGACTGGTGATAACAACCAAGCTATAAACTTATCGTTTTTTGATTTTGGTAGGTTAGAAACTCTTTACCGTGAAAACTATAACTTTAAAAAATTAGAAAATAGTGAGATCTCTATAAATTATAGAAGTGGTGAAAAGATAGTGAAATTAGCTAAAAAAATAGCTGAGATTAGGGAAGAAACACTTATAACAAATAAAAAAATAAGTTATAGGGAAAGATCGTCTATAAAGGAGGGAAACATACCCATCTTAGCTTCTTTTGATATAAATGATATATCTCAGTTAGAGGATAAAGATGTTATGATTATAGTTCCTAGTATTGAGCTAAAAAAAAATATGGGAAAAAAATATGAAAATACAATCTTAACAATCTATGAATCTAAGGGGATGGAAAGAGAAAATATTGTTTGTGTAGGTCTTGTAGATTATTTTAAAGATGATGTAGACAAAATAGTTAAAGTTATAAAAAATAATAATATAGAAAAATTATCAAATCATTATAGACATTTTTTCAACTTATTTTATGTAGCTGTGACAAGAGCTAAGAAAACTTTGATATTTTTAGATGATATAGATAATAGTTTTTTTAATTTATTAGAAAAATTATTATATAAGACAAGTAATAAAAATTGGTTGGACAATTTTATAGAGATAGAGGGGATGTCAGATGAAAAAATATTAAAATACGCAAAAGAATTTGAAGAAAAAGGACTATATTTTGAAGCATTAAAAAATTATAAAAAAATTAAAGATATTGATTCTAAGATTATATTGAAGATCGAGTCTTTTATAAAATTTGAAAATAAAAAATATAAAGAAGCTTTAGAAGGTTTTGAAAGATTAAAAATGTGGAATGAATCATTTGAGTGTGCTAAGAAGCTAAAAGATAAAAAAAGTAAAGATAGATATCAAATAAAAATATATGAAAAGGAAAAAAATTATCTTATGTTAGCTGAGTTTTATAATTTAAATCTACAATGGCAACTTGCCTTTGATACTTTTATTAAATATTTTAGAGAGGAAGATTCTAAATTAAATAAAGGTAATCAAATATTCTTTAATATTTTACCTAAAATAGATCCTCAAAAGATAGAAAAAAAAGACAAAGAATTTATTGTAGAAATTTTAGGAAAAAAATCTGTTTTTTATAGATTAGTTGTAGATATCCTTGTTTTAGATAGAAGATATAAAGAAGCTAAAGAGCTACTTGAACTACAAAAAAATAAAGATGAAGAAGATGAACTTAAGATAATTTTACTGAAAGAAAAAGAGATGTTATGTGATAAGAAGATTGGTAAAGTAGAGGGAAAAAAAGAAAAAAGGTTATATAAAAATTATTATTTAAATAGAGAGAGATAAATAAAATATCAATAGGAGGAAAAAGATGACAAGGGAAGAATTTTTAATATCGATAAAAACAACAGAAAAAAAGTTAAAAGAAGAAAAAAAAGAAGTTATAGAGATAGATGATGGTGACCCAGAGTGTTTAGGATGGGAAGTAAGATATATAGATGAGAATAAAACTGTAGAGATAGCTTTAGGATGTAAGTGTAGTACTAGTAACAACCTTCATAATAAATTATAGATATTTGTAGAGCCCCTAGAAATTTTTAGGGGCTCTTAGATTGAGATAAAATATTAGATTTAATCTAGAAAATTGAGGTATAATAAAAGAGTAATAATTTTATAGGTTATGAAAAAAAGATTTTATTTAATATGAAATTATCTTAAAAAAGGAGATAAAGTTATGATATTAGGTCTAACAGGTGGGATAGCTAGTGGAAAGAGTACAGTTAGTAAAAAATTAAAGGAACTAGGAAGCTATATAATAGATGCAGATAAAATATCAAGGGAAGTATCTGATTCTACAGAGATATTAAAAAAACTAGAGGAAAATTTTGGACTTCAAATAATAGATAGTGGTCATTTAGATCGTAAAAAATTGAGGGAACTAGTGTTTGAAAAAAAAGAAAAAAGAGAACTTTTAAATAGTATTATGCATCCTATAATAGAAAAAAAAATAGTAAAAGAGATAGAGGAGAATAAAAAAGAAAAATTAATAATATTAGATGTACCTCTCCTATATGAAACAAAATTAGAATATCTTTGTGATAAAGTTTTGGTAGTTAGTGTAGATGAAAAAATTCAAATAGAAAGATTAAAGGTGAGAGATAAGATAGAGAAAAAAATGGCTAAAAAAATAATTAGCACACAGATGCCTCTCACTGAAAAATTAAAAAAAGCAGATATACATATTGAAAATAATGGAAATTTAGATGAATTATTAGAAAAAACTAAAATGATATACACACAACTAACAATGTAAAAAAATGTTAAAAAATAGTATCTTTTAAATAAAAGGCCTTACTTTGAGTTCAAAGTAAAATATGTTATAATAACTAGTTGAAACATCTTTGAGATGTTAGTTTTTAGATAAAAAAATGGAGGAAAAAATTATGAAAAAAGAGGTTATAAGAGGCTTAGGTACTTGGTTTGGATTGGGAGAACTACCTAAAGCTCCGGGAACAATGGGAACTCTAGGAGCAATACCATTATTTTTTATGTTAAATTCATTTAGATTGGTAATAGCTGATGCTAGGTTATATAACTCATTTTATTTTATATTCTTAACAGGATTCTTTGTTCTGTCAATATATGTATCCGATAGATGTGAAAGAGAGATCTTTAAGGAAAAAGATCCACAAAAAGTAGTAATAGATGAGGTATTGGGATTTATGGTGACAATGTTTTTAGTTAATCCAGTTGGATATAAAGAAACTTTAGTAGCAGTTATCTTAGGTTTTTTACTTTTTAGATTCTTTGATATAACTAAGTTAGGTCCAATAGATAGATCACAGCAGTATGGTTCTGGAGTAGGAGTAGTGTTAGATGATTTTTTAGCAGGAGTAGTGGCAAATTTCTTATTGATAATGTTGATGACAATAATTTTCTAGGAGAGATAATATGGATGCGACGATTATACTAGTAGGAACAGAACTTCTAAGTGGAATGACTGTAGATACAAACAGTATATATATGGCCGAGGAACTTAATAAATATGGGATAGAGATAAGATATAAGTTAGTGGTAGGAGATAATATAAAAGATATTGTAGAAGCTATAAAATATGGAAGTTCAAAATCAGATTTAGTTATACTCAGTGGAGGATTAGGTCCAACTATGGATGATCTCACAAAACTAGCTATCTCTGAATTTTTAAATGTAGATCTAATAGTAGATAAGGAAGATTACTTAGATCTAAAAAATAAATATGAATCTTATAACCTTGTTTTAGAGGATAAAAATATAAGGGAAGCTGAAAAACCATTTGGCAGTCAGACTATTATTAACGATGTTGGAATGTGTAAGGGAATATACATAGATAAAATTGTAGCATTTCCTGGGGTACCTAGGGAACTTTATAATTTATTTCCTAAATTTTTAAAATTATTATCGTCTCAAGGAAAATTGAAAAAAAATATTTTTATAAAAGATGTTTTAGTTTGGGGGATCCCAGAATCTTTATTAGAAACTAAAGTTAGTTACTTATTTAAACTAAAAGGAATTCATTATGAGTTCTTGGTGAAAGATTATGGTATAATAATTAGACTTCAAACAATAGATGCTAATAGATCCGATGTAGATAAAATAATATTAGATCTGTATAAGATAATTGGAGAAAATATAATTGGTGAAGACGATGAAAGAATGGAAATTTTAATATATAAATATTTAAAAGATAAAAATTATTTTATTTCCCTTGCAGAATCTTGTACTGGAGGTTTGATCGCTTCTAAATTTATTGAGGTAGATGGAGTATCTAGTGTATTTAAAGAGGGGATAGTATGTTATAGCAACGAATCTAAACAAACCAGATTAAAAGTAAAAAAAGAAACTTTAGATCTCTATGGAGCAGTATCTTATGAAACTTGTGACGAGATGTTAAGTGGATTAGATACAGAAGTAAAAATAGCTACAACAGGAATAGCAGGACCAAATGGTGGGACTAAAGAAAAACCCGTAGGAACTGTATACATTGGAGTAGTTGTAGGAGAAAAAAAATACATAAAAAAATATCTCTTTAATGGAAATAGAGAAAAGATAAGAAGGCTTACCATGATGAGAGCTATGTTTGAAGTACTTAAAATTTTTAAAGGGGTGAAATAGGATGGCATTAGGGGAAAAGATAAAAAAATGTAGGAAAGATAAGGGGTATTCTTTGAGGCTTTTAGCTTCTAAGGTTAGCTTATCAGCTAGTTTTTTATCTCAAATAGAACAAGGGAAAGCATCTCCATCTATAGAAAATTTAAAGAAGATTGCTAATGAACTAGATGTAAGGGTAAGTTCTTTGATAGAGGAAGACGATGAAAAAAAAGATATAGATGTAGTAAGAAAATTTGAAAGAAATAAAGTGGAGAGTATCGATTCTAAAACGATGATATCTTTGTTGACTACTTCTAATATAGAAAAACATATGGAACCAATATTATATGAAATTGAACCTGGTGGAGAGAGTGGTAGAGATTATTATACACATAATGGTGAAGAGTTTATATTTGTATTACAGGGTCAATTAGAAGTTGAGATTGAAAGTAAAAATTATCAATTAAAAGAGGGAGATAGTCTATATTTTAAATCTACTCAAAAACATAAATTTAGAAATATTAATGATGAGTTAGCGAGGGCAATATGGGTTGTGACTCCTCCAACATTTTAAGGTGGTGAAAATGAAACCAAATTTAAAGGATATAAAAATAATAATTTTAGATGTAGATGGAACTATGACAGATGGAAAAATTTCATACGATAACAATAATATAGAGACAAAATCATTTAATGTAAAAGATGGAATGGCAATAGCCCAAGCTATAAAATATGGGATAAAAGTAGCTATAATAACTGGAAGGAACTCTAAAATAGTAGAAAATAGAGGGTCAGAGTTAGGAATTTTAGATATATATCAAGGTGTAGGAAATAAAATTGAAATCCTAGATAGATTACTTGAAAAATATAATTATGAATATAAAAATGTAGCTTATATGGGAGATGATATCAATGATATTCCTCCTATGATGAGAGCAAATTATGTAGGAATAACTGCAGATGCTGTATCAGATATAGAGGAATTTGCAGATTTTAAGAGTATATACAATGGTGGGTATGGAGCTGTAAGAGAATTTATAGAAACAATATTAAGAGCCAATGGAATATGGAGTAAGATTATAGAAAGTTATAGAAGTAAAAAGTAAAAAGAAGGAGTAAAATTATGAAAATAGAGCATTTAAATGTCACGAGGTTAATTAAGTTATTTATAGCAGGAAGTAGATGGATGTCTAAGTATGCGGATATATTAAATGATCTAAATGTATATCCTGTTCCAGATGGAGATACAGGAACAAATATGTCTATGACTATGCAATCTGTAGAAAATGAATTGGTTAAATTAAATCATGAACCTACAATGTCAGAGTTTTGTGAACTATTATCAGAAGCAATATTATTAGGAGCTAGAGGAAATTCAGGAACAATTTTATCACAGATTATTCAGGGATTTTTAAATGGATTTGAAAATAAAGAGGAGTTAAATATAGATGATATTACAAGATCTTTTGAAGAAGCTTCAAAATTAGCTTATAAAGCTGTTAGTGATCCTGTAGAAGGAACAATGCTTACAGTTATTAGAGTTATTGCTGAAAAGGCTAAGGAATATAATGGTCCTAAAGACGATTTTATTCCATATCTTTTATATGTTAAAGCAGCAGCTTATGAAGCTGTTGAAGAAACTCCTAATCAATTATTAAAATTAAAAGAAGCAGGAGTTGTAGATGCAGGTGGAATGGGTGTATTTTATCTTATTGAAGGATTTGAAAAATCAATAACTGATTCTGAACTATTAAAAGATTTAGAAAGAATAGTAAAGAGTCAGGCTCATAGAAGGGAAAAACTTGGAGCTACGACTATTGATGTAGATATTGAGTTTAAATATTGTACTGAGTTTATCGTTCAGGCAGGAAAATTTAATATAGAAGATTTAAAAAAAGAGATAAAAGAATATGGTGACTCAATGGTAGTAGCTCAAAGTTCTACGAAAACTAAAACACATATCCATACAAATAATCCTGGAAGAGTGTTAGAAATAGCTATGAAATATGGTGGATTAGATAATATTAAGATAGATAATATGGAATTACAACATAGAAGTTTACACCTGTCTGAGGAAGATTTAATGAATCAAAACTCAGCTCATGTGATGATTCAAAATGAAAATACAGAGGGGAAAGCTTATTTTGCAATTGCAGATACCTATGAAGTCGGAGAGTTATTTATCAAATCTGGAGCGACATGTGTTCTTATTGGTGGACAGGGGCAAAATCCAAGTGTATCAGATATGGAGATGGCTATATCTAAGATAGATGCTAAAGAGATAATACTTTTACCGAATAATAAAAATATTATTTCTGCTGCAAAAATAGTAGCTGAAAGAGCAACTAAAAATGTAGAAGTTTATGAAACTAAGACTATGTTAGAAGGAAATTTTTATATAAAAAATAAATCTGAAAATTTAGAACAGGTAGTCAAAGATGCTAGAAGAAATAAATCTATTGAGATTACAAAAGCTGTAAGAGATACAAAAATTGGTGATCTTGTTATTGGTGAAGGAAACTATATAGCTTTAGTAAATGGAAAGATTATGTATGAAAATAAAAATTTAACAACTTTGATTAAAGATATCTATGATGAAAATATAGATGAAAACACTCTAAATGTATTTGCAGTATTAGGAAATGAAAGTACAGATGAGGGAAATATAGCGATAATAAATACTAAAGGGATAAAGCATGAGGAATTTATAGGAAAACAAGATAATTATTATTATTATCTATATATTGAAAATAAAGATCCAAATCAACCTGAAATAGCAATAATTACAGATTCTACTTCGGATTTGACCCCGGCACTTATTGGAGATCTATCTGTTAATATAATTCCTTTAAAGATAAAATTTGATGGAGATAAATATTATAAAGATGGGGTAGATATATCTAAAACAGATTTTTGGAATAAGATTATAACTGAAGGAGTAATACCTAAAACTTCTCAACCATCACCAGCAGAGTTTAAAAATTTATATCAAAGATTGTTAAAAAGAGGATATAAAAAAATAATAACAATACTTATCTCTAGTAAGTTAAGTGGAACTCAGCAAGCGGCAAAAGTAGCTCGTGGGATGTTACCAGAAGAGAAAGATATAGCTATAATTGATTCAAAAAATGTATGGTTAGGATCTGGGCATCTAGTTTTAGAAGCAGCAAAGATGGCTAAAGCAGGAGAATCTTTTGAGACAATTATAGGAAATATAGAAGAGATGAGAAATAAAGGAAAGATATACTTTGTTGTAGATGAACTAAAATATCTTGAAAGAGGTGGAAGGATAGGAAAAGCATCAGCAAAAATTGGTGGAGTATTAAATATAAAACCTATATTAAAAGTTGAAGATGGGGAAATTCACAGTGAGAAAAAAGCTATTGGAGACAAGGGTGCTATGAAATATATGGAAAAATTACTTAAACAAGAAGCAAAAAATGGATCCATAGTATTATATACTGCTTGGGGTGGAACTAAACATCAATCTGAAAATGCAGATGAACTTAGAAAATCAGTGGAAAAATTTAATAATGTTGATTATCGTTCAAGGTGTGAAATTGGTTCTACTATTGGGTCTCATTCAGGACCACTATATGGTATGGCTATATATCCAAAAATAAAATAACTATAAAAACTCAGTAGAAATACTGAGTTTTTATGGTTATATTTAAAATGTTTGTAAAAAATAATTATAGATATTATTATATTTTAGAGGATATTAAAATTTAAGTGATATATATATACTATAAAATTTTAAAATTATAAAAATAGATTAGGAAGGAAGGAATTTATTTGATATACTTAATTTAAAAACTAGATAGTTAATAGAAAGGAGGGAAATAAAAAATAAAATACAAACTTTTTTATGAGAAAGGACATAGAGGCAAAAAAGATTAAAAAATGTGGGGTGAGAAGATGATATGGGATAATGGAATGTTTTTATGGTTTATCTTAACTCTAATATTTATAGGAGTTGAGTTAGCACTCCCTGCACTAGTTAGTATATGGTTTGCTTTTGCAGCAACAATACTGACACTGATATCAGGGATGATAACAGATCCTATGAATGAATTTTATATTTTCGTAGGACTAAGTGGAATTTTTCTAATTTTGACTAGACCCATAGTTAAAAGACTTTTAAAGAAAAGAAAACCTATTGAAAGTAGGATATTTGGTCAAGATGTTGAGATATCTAAGGAGTTAGAAGCAGACATCTATGAAGTAAAATTAGATGGGAAATATTGGAGAGCTACTTGTAATAAAAAATTAGAAGTAGGGGATATTGGTATTGTAGAAAGAGTAGAAGGTAATAAATTAATACTTAAAAAGAAGATATAAAAGGAGGCAAACATGTTATTTTTATTTCCATTGATATTGGTAATAATATTATTAGTTGTAACTAATATAAGAATTGTACCACAATCACAAGCATATGTTATCGAGAGGTTAGGGGCCTATATGGATACTTGGAAAGTTGGTCTTAGGTTAAAAATTCCATTTGTTGATAGGATAGCTAAAAAAGTATCGTTAAAGGAACAAGTTATAGATTTTCCACCGCAACCAGTTATTACAAAAGATAATGTAACTATGCAAATAGATACAGTAATATATTTTCAAATTACCGATCCAAAGTTATATACCTATGGAGTAGAATATCCTCTAAGTGCTATTGAAAATTTATCAGCAACAACACTTAGAAATATTATAGGAGATTTAGAACTAGATACAACACTAACTTCTAGAGATGTTGTGAACACTAAGATGAGATCTGTTTTAGATGAAGCAACTGATCCATGGGGAATCAAAGTAAATAGAGTAGAGTTAAAAAATATTATACCACCAGCAGAGATTCAAGATGCTATGGAAAAACAAATGAAAGCTGAAAGGGAAAGAAGACAAAAAATACTTATTGCAGAGGGAGAAAAAACTTCATCAATATTAGTAGCAGAAGGAGAAAAACAATCAGCAATCTTAAGGGCAGAAGCTCACAAAGAATCAGCAATTAGAGTAGCAGAAGGAGATGCAGAAGCACTCTTAGAAGTAACTAAAGCCCAAGCAGAGTCATTAAAATTATTAAATGATTCACATCCAACTAAGGAAGTTTTATCTCTTAGAGCCATGGAAGCTTTTGTGAAAGTATCAGATGGGAAAGCAACTAAAATTATAATTCCATCAGAGTTACAAAATATAGTTAACCTGGCTACAGCTTTTACAGCAGCAGGAGAAGATAAAGTAAAATAAGTAATCAATGGAAAAGGTAATGTACAATATTTTGTATATTGCCTTTTTTATCAAAAATTATGGAGGGAATTGATGGAAATAATTTTAGAAAATCAAGATAAAAATATAATTGATCTATCTACTTGTAAGGGAAAAAAAGTTTTATTTTTCTATCCTAGAGCTAATACTCCTGGTTGTACAATAGAAACAAGGGAGTTTGGTGAATTTTATGAAAGTTTTAAAGAGTTAGGGATAGAAATTTTTGGAGTAAGTAAAGATACAGTGAAGAAACAATTTAATTTTGCAAAAAAATTAGAAACACCATTTAGTTTACTCAGTGATATTGGTGGTATTGTTTGTGAAAAATTTGAAGTTTGGCAAGAAAAAAAATTTATGGGGAAAACATCTATGGGAATAGTGAGATCTACATTTTTATTAGATGAAGATAATGAGATTATAAAAGAGTGGAGAAATGTAAAGGTAAAAGGGCATGTAGAGGAAGTCTTAAAGTTTTGTAAGGGGTGATCATATGAAATTTGATGCTATAATAAAAATTATTATCTATCTGATAATTTTTCGTGCAATTGTAGGGAAGATAAAGAAAAAACAAAATACAAGGTCTAATAAAAAGCAAGATTCTACTTTTAAAAAATATGATAGGCAAGAAATGCCAAATAGCAATGATAAACAAAAAAATAGAGAACAGAATAAAAAAGGAGAAATAAATAGATTTAGAGATATTATCCCTAAATCTAATAGATCTAGTTCACCTGAGGAAAGGATGAAACAAAGGGAAAAAGAATTAGAAAATATGAATAAAAGATAGAAAAAAGGTAATATACAAGAGAGTGTATATTACCTTTTTTCTTATTTTTTAAAATTGCCTTCAGAATCTCTATTTAGAATTAATTCATCTAACTCATTCTTATTATAGTGTACAACCTCTAAATCATAAAATTTATAGAATGAGAGACCTATTATACCCCAAACTCCTAAAACTATTATAGAAGGAAGACTTAAAGAACTATCTAGACCTGGGACCAATAGAAGTATTAAAAATATTACTCCTGAGACAGATCCTAAAATACTAGGTATAAATATTTTACCATATTCTTTTTTATATATTTTATAAGCTGAAAGACTGGTATATAGATACCCTATAGAAGCTCCTACACTAGAAGTTCCAACTATCCATAATAATACATTTCTACCAAACCAAGGAGCAATGAGAGATAT
>ASRL01000162.1_pt1 | contig 13082 bp, 12 predicted proteins | sample 692978 | NCBI WGS metagenome assembly ASRL01 (sample SAMN02169241, study PRJNA158439) | bioreactor metagenome | isolation source: day 67 sample from continuous culture bioreactor inoculated with sediment... | place: Germany: Bremen | reverse complement strand
ATATTAATGTAGCATATTGAATCTCATTATATCCCCCAGGTCCAGAAGCTGCTAAAAAATCTCCTGAACGTTGATCTAAAACTGCATTTAGTTTTCCACTTATTACAGAAAAAGTAATAGTATGGGCACAAGGAACTAATCCCATATCTTTCATATCTTCATTGTTCCAGATAGTTACTACCATCCTTCTATCTCCAGGTTTATTTTTTAATAGATAGATTACTCTCTCTACTTGGGTCATATTTCCCTCGGGGAAATCTATTTTTTTTCCTAATTGATATCCATAGGCTTTACCGATACTTCCATTTTCATCTGCCCAAGAGTCCCATATTTTTAACGGAAGATCTTTGATATTGTTAGAATTTTTTACCCATATCCATATTAATTCTTGGATAGCTCCCTTCCAATATTGACGTCTTAAAGTAGTTATTGGTAATCCTTTAGATAGATCATATCTTGTAATTGATCCAAATTTTGCCACTGTATTCGCAGTTGTTCCATCAGCCCATACTGGTCTTACACCATCTAATCCATCATTGGTAGCACCAGCTAATATATCTTTTGCTTCTTGTATAAATAATTTATCTGAATAGTTCATCTTGTATCCTCCTAAATTTGTATACTTTATTTTTATTTTATTATAGTTTATTTAATTGAAGATAAACTATAAATTTTTACTAGGATCATCTAAGCTATCTTGTAATAAAGAAAAATATCTTCCCACATGAAGACCATCCATCATTGAGTGATTTACTTGAACTGAAACTGGTAATTTTAATTTTCCATTCTCTTCAAAATATTTTCCCCAAGCTATCCTCGGTATTGAATCAACAGAAGATAAGTTAATAGGATGTGTTACACTTGTAAATGAAACCCAAGGAATACTTGTTATAAATATACGGTCATCTCTATTTGGTTCATCTTCTATATCAACTTTTCCATTTAATAGTTCTATATTTTCTTCGACTCTCTTTAAAAAACATGAAAAATCATCTGTATAATCTACATTACAAAAACTAAATACCTCTGACTGAGTTAAAAATGTAAAAGATGGATGGATAAAATCATATTGTGCTACCTTGTCACCCTCCATCCTATATTTAAATTCTGTTATATTATTTGCTATTTTAGAAGTAAAAAATACCATCGCTTTAAAAAAAGATATATCTTTCTCCTTGATATAGGAATACATCTTAGTTATATCTACATTGGCACAGATACTAAAGTGAGGATAGTCCATCTGTTTAAAAAGTTTATATTGATCTTTCCTAGGCCAGGATTCAATATCTATATATTTTTTCATTATATTCCCCCTTAATTTAAAAGATATTTTAAATTATTTTTCACAGATAAAATATCCAACTTTGTATGTTAACTTTTTTGATGAGTAACTTTTTATTTTTTTTATATTTGTTTGTCCTATCCCTGTTACTCCTGTATTTTTAAGATGTTTTAAACTATCCATAGGAGTATCAAATTTTAGTGTAAATTTTTCTTCATATCCACTAATTTTTTTAAAATAAGGAGTTAGAAGTGTTTTTAATTCTTTCATATCTAAATATTTTAAGGAGACACCAAAATGATCTGAGATCTCTATTAAATTATCTTTGATATAGATTGAAAAAATTAAAGTATCGGAAGATTTAGATATTTTTTTAAATAATTCATCTTTATCTTCTATCCACTGAAATACAGAACTAGATATAATTAGATCACTTTTATTTATATCTAAGTTTTCAATATCTCCCTCTATAAAATTTACAGAAATAAGATCTTCTATATATTTTTTACTTTCAAAATATTTATCGTTGATCAACAAATTTTTATATTTTAAATTTGTTATTATATTTTTAGTTAAGATACCAGTTCCAGCACCAATTTCAAAAATAGTATCATACCATTTATCAGGAACTAAATTTATTAAATTTTTAGCTACAATTTTTTGAATATGAGCATTCTCATCATATCTATCAAACTTTTTATCAAAATTCATTTAATATCTCTCCCCAACTATTCCACCTATGAAAGGGGTAATGTTTTTCCTCTATAAGTTTGTATCGAGTTTTGTCTTTATAATAATTTATCAAACTCCTAGAGGGAAAAATTCGATCCTTAGTAGAGATCAATGAATAGTTAAATATAGAGGGGATCTGCCTATAATCTTTTCCAAAATTATCTAAGATCTCTCTATATTGATCTATATTTTTCTGATCTTTAATTTCTAAGATATTTAATCCTGTATTTCTCATAAATTCTGAATATGTATCGACATCTAAATTTTTTAAAGTTCGTTGAAATATTATAGGAGATATTCCAAATTTTTTATTGATGGCATCTGTACTTCCATTTATTGCAATTATTTTATTGAGAGAGTTTGTATCTATATTTTTTAATTGTTTAGAAGCATTATAGACACCAAAGGACCAAGCAACAACATTTATTTCCCTATATTTTTTTAGATATTCTAAGTCTATTTGTTCCTCTAAATCTATTATCTTAATTTTAAAATCATCTTTTTTTAAAAAATTAAAAGTTTCTCTAGGAACTCCCCATCCGTTGAAAAATAGTATTAATTTCATCTATGACCTCCTACCAACCTTTAACCAATCTATATAATTTTTTTTAATTCATGACTAAGTTTTTCTATAAAAATTTCTACCTCTTCTAACTTCATATCTGCTGTTAGAGTAAGCCTTATCCTAGCAGTTTTTTTTGGAACTGTAGGTTCCTTGATTGGATAGACAAGATACCCCTCTTTTATTAAATTTTCAGATATCTCTATAGTTTTTTTATTATCACCAATAACTATATTTACTATTTGCTCTGTACTCATGGTTTGTATATCTTGTTCCTTTAATTTTTTATAAAAGAATTTTTTTAAGATATTTAATTTTTTAATTTTGTCCTCTAAAAATGGAATATTTTTAAAGACATATCTATTCCACTGTGTTTGAATAGGAGATGGTGCTGTAGTATAGATAAATTTTCTTCCTTTATTTATAATATATGACCGAGGAATATCATCTAATATAAGTACTCCTCCACTACTTGAACCACCCTTACCCAAACCTAACACGAGAAAGTCTATTTCTTTGATTAAAGATTTATTGTAAGCTAAACCATAACCTAAAACTCCATATGAATGTGCCTCATCTAAATATAACTGAGAATCATATTTATTTTTTAATAAAACTATCTTATCTAAATCAACTATATCTCCATCCATACTATAGATACTCTCTGTTATAATTAAAGATTTTTTATATAGATTTCTATATTTTTTTAATTTTTTTTCTAGATCTAGATAATCTAGATGTTTATATCTTATGATCTTAACCTTTGAATTTATGACTCCATCATATATACTAGCATGATTGTATCTATCGGTAAAGATTATATCTTGGCTAGAATAAAAAGTTTCTATTATTGTAGTATTAGCATCATATCCACTTCCAAAAACTAAAGATTTTTTTTTAAATACCTTGTCTATCTCTTTTTCAAAATCTATTATCTCCCTGTGATTCCCACCTAAAAGTCTAGAACCACAGCTTCCAAATGAAATTTTGTTAAAATCAATATTATCTATAAATTTTTTTTTAAAACTTTTATCTAAATTTAAATTTAGATAATCATTAGTAGAAAAATCTAAAATAAAATTTTCCTCAATAACTTTTAACTCTCTATAGTTTGATTTTTTTTTAAGATCCTCTAATTCTTGAAAAAGATCTTTATAAAACATCTCTCTGCTCCTTCTCAAACCAATTTTTAAATGTTTCAACAACATAGTTTAGTTCATCTGAAGAGATTATATATGGTGGCATTATATATGCAAAATCTAAAAATGTTCTATTCCATATTCCTTTTGAAAAACAATAATCTTTGAAACCTTCTAAAATTTTGTTATCTTTGACCTCTATGCATCCACATCCACCGATTACCCTAACTTCTTTTATAAGGGGGTGATCTATATCTTTTAATTTTAAAAGGATTGATTCTATATTTTTTATCTTAGATAGATAATCTTGCCTTTCAAAAATTTCAATTGATTTTAAACCTGCTGCACAAGCAAGGGGATTTCCCATAAATGTTGGTCCATGCATAAAAGCATCCTCTGGAGAATCAGAATAAAATTTATTATAGATCTCATCTGTAGCTACTGTTACAGAATGACCAATATATCCACCAGTTAGAGCTTTTCCTAAGATTATAATATCTGGAACTAGATCTTCTGAAGCAACAAATAGATCTCCTGTTCGACCAAATCCTGTAGCCACCTCATCAAATATAAAAAGAACGTCATATTTACTACAAAGTTTACGAGCATCTTTTAGATATTTTCTAGAATGAATTTTAAATCCACCTGCACCTTGTAAGATAGGTTCTACTATAAATCCAGCTATTTCAGTAGAATGTTTTTTTAATATTTTTTCTAATTCAATTATATTTCCTGGTTCTACATAAAAATTTTGAGGAATACTATCTCCTTTAAAAGCTTTATGATAATCTGGATCATCTCCTACTTCCATAGCTTTCCATGTATCTCCATGATATGAATCTGTAAAAGATATAAATTTTGTTTTTATTTGTCCTATATTATTAAAATATTGAACTGCCATTTTTAATGCTACCTCTACTCCAACAGAACCACTGTCAGAAAAAAAACAATGATTTAAATTTCCAGGAAGAATACTTGCAATCTTTCTACTAAAATCTATAACAGTTTGATGAACTAATCCACCTAACATAACATGGGAGACCTTGTCTATTTGATCTTTGATAGCGTTATTTATCTCTATGTTATTATAACCATGGATAGTACACCACCAAGAAGAAACTGTATCTATTAATTTTTTATTATCTTTAGTATATAAGTATACTCCATCTCCTTTTTCTATTTGGAGAGGTTCTTTCATAGTCTTTATCTGTGTATATGGAAACCAAATATTTTTCAATTTCATTACCTCCATTAATTTATTTTGATTCTATAAATTATATCATGTATAACTGAATAACTAAATAAAAAAAAGGAACATAGAGCTCCTCTTAAACTAATTAAATAAAGAAAAGAGATGCTCCCCCTACAGATATAATAGCACCTAAAATTTCTATTGGCTTTACTTTTTCTTTAAATATAAATATACAAAATGGTATAACTAATACAGGACTTGTTGATGAAAGGGTAGAAACTATTCCTGCACTGGTATTTTTTAATGCTATAAGCATTGCAGTAACTCCTAAAAAAGGACCAAAAAAAGATCCTACAACTAACCATTTTAATGCGGCTTTGTCTTTCATTCCTTTTTTTACCTCTTTCCATCGCCCCTTTATAGAGATAAGAAATGTAAATGCTATTATAGCTACAATTACTCTAATTTGAGTAGCAGCAAGAGAGTTATAAGATTCTAATCCTATCTTACTAAATACCATTCCTAAAGATTGTCCTAGAACTCCACCTATGGCACAAAAAATTCCTCTAATTGGAAATTTTGTTTTTTGTTCTTTTACTTTTTCCCCCTTGCCATTCCCATAGAACATCACTAAAAAGATCCCTCCTATAGTAAGTAAGATAGCTAATATTTCTTTAAAACTTAATGTTTCTCCCAATATAATCCAAGCTGAAAGGGCTGTTACAACTGGAACTGTGGTCATTATGAGAGTAGTTATACGAGCTCCTAATAAGACAAAGGATTCAAACATAAATAGATCTCCTAAAAACATTCCTATGAAACCAGATATTCCCAAGAATGTATATTCTTTTAGACTTGCATCTATAGGAAATGCTATTCCTCTAACAAAAAAAGAAGTAATACTTAAAAAAATAAGAGCCTGGATAAGTCTCAAAATATTTACTGTAAGTGAACCTATTTTTTTACCAGCAACCTCAAAGGAAATAGAAGATCCAACCATTCCAAGTGCCGCGATTAATGCCATTGTTTCCCCTAAATATTTAATTTTAATTCCCCCTTAAAATATATTTTTCTTAAATTATATTACTTGTTTCAATTTAAAGTCAATATAAAATATGTATAACTTAATTTTCTTATTATAAATTGACATATTAAAAATTTAAAGCTAAAATTTAATAACAAGTTTAAATTAAAAATTGATTGGAGGGAAATATGAAAAAATTAAAAAATATATCAATACGTTATAGTGCTATGTTGGTTATGGTACTAGTTACTGTTCCAATATTTTTAATTACTTTTGGAATTAATTATTTTAATTTTAAGGAAAATATCTTAAAAAATACAGATATAGCAATAAATCAGTCTAAATATTTTATCACCCAAACTATCTCTAGTACTGAGAAAAACTATGAATTTATTTCAGATCAATATTCTAGAATAATGGTAGATAGTCTAAAATTTTTTCAAGATGAATATATAAAAAATGAAATAGATCTTAGTCAGATTAATTTATCGAAGATGAAAGAAAAATATAATAACTTATTAGATTTTTATATTATAAATAAAGATGGAGTTATCGTTTATTCGAGTATGCCAGAATCTTTGGGTATTGACTTTAAAAAACATAAAATTTTTTTTGAAATACTTAATCAAGTAAGGGAAGGGGATATAATAGAGATTTCAAAAGTAACTTCAGAGATTGGAACTAACGAGTTACGAAAATGGGGTTATGCTCCCTCAAAAGATCATGAATATATTTTAGAAGTTGGAGTTTCTTCTAAAGAACTTTTAAAATACATAAAAAAAATAGATTATTTAGCAATGGAAGAAAAATTAAAATCAAATAATCCTTATATAAAGAGTTTATTGGTCTACGATAGACAGTATGTTAATCTTGGAAATCATACTCAAGAAAGTGATTTAAATGAAAGAAAGATTATAGATAATGTTTTGTCATTAGAAAAAGATTATATTATAAAAAATAAAGATGGATATATTGATAGAGAATATATTTTTATGAATACTTTTTCAACTACTCTAAATGATTCTAAAAAAGTTATTCGACTAGAATATGATTATAGTTTAATCTATCAAAAAATATATGAAACAAATATTAAGTTTTTAGTTACAATGATAGTATCTATGATTATATCTCTTTTGATCATATTTTTTGTAGCATCTAAGATGATAAGTAAACCTATAGTAGATCTTATAGAACATGTTAAAAAGTTTTCATATAAAAACTTGTATCTACAATTGGAAGTAACTGGAACTAATGAAATTGGTCAGTTAGCTTCTTCATTTAATGAGATGTCCCTTAAACTTAAAGATACGATGATTTTAAAAGATAATATAAAAACAAAAAATGAAGAATTAGAAAAAGAGAATACAAAAGATTGGTTAACTAAACTCTATAATAAAAAATATATTACACAGTGTTTAGCAGATGCTGAAAAAAAAGCTCATATGGATGGAATTGAACTTTCTGTAACCCTTTGTGATATAGATCATTTTAAAGATGTTAATGATACATATGGACATCCTATTGGTGATATAGTTCTTCAAGAGGTTGCTTCAGTTATAGAAAAAAATATTAGACCTGGGGATACTGTTGGAAGGTATGGTGGAGAGGAGTTTTTAATTGTTTTACCCAATACAAACTTAGAAGAAGGATGGAATATATTTGAAAAGATAAGAAAAAAAATTGAAAAAAAGAGTTTTAGTAGTTCAAATATAAAACTTACTATCAGTGCTGGAATAGTTTCTACAAAAAACAATAAAAAAGAAGATTTAGTTTCTTTAGCGGATAATAATCTTTATAAAGCAAAAAAAAATGGAAGAAATCAAGGAGTTAGATAAAAAAAAAGAGAAATTTAAATTTAAATTTCTCTTTTTTTAAGTTATATTTATTTGTATAGTTTATCTATAAGATATGAAAATTTTTCTTCTACTTCAGAAGATCCTAAAGTTGCTAGGATAGACAAAGCTTTATCTAAAAATAGATTGCTAATACTATATGCTTCATCTAAACAAGAACTTTTTTTAACACTTTCTATGAGTTTAATAAATTCAAGATCTTGTGATTGAAAAGTTATTGAAAGGACATTTTTTTTAAATTCAAGATCTTTTTCCATTAAAAGAAGGAAAGGAAGAGTTATTATTCCACCTCTTATATCCATCCCGCTAACTTTTCCTATTATTTTTTTTGTACTTACAATATCTAAAATATCATCTAAGATTTGAAAACTACATCCTATATTAAAACCAATATCATGGAGTTTATCTATTGTTTTTTCATCTGCCTTAGATAAAATTCCTCCCATAGTAGATGAAAGGGCAAAGAGAGAAGCTGTTTTTTGGGAAATTCTAGTAATATAATCAGAATAACTTATATCAAAATTATATCTTTCATTTAATTGTTTTAGTTCTCCTAAACAAAGTGTTTCTAAAGTATCTATCATAGCAATTGAAACTCTCTCATTTTTCATAGAAATTATCTTATCTATAGCGAAAAGAGATAAAATTCCCCCTGTTGAAATAGCTTTTTCCCTACCATAAATACTTACTGTTGTTTCTCTTCCCCTTCTTATATCTCCATGATCGATTATATCATCATGAATTAGAGAGGATGTATGAAGAAGTTCTAAAGAAGCTGCTATTTCATAACAACTTTCATCTGTTATTCCAATTTTACAAGCTAAGATTAAAAAAAGTGGTCTCAATCTTTTCCCGCCAGAATTTATAATTCTTTTAGTTTCATCTCTTGTAAATTCATCAGGGATAGATTCTATGAGAATATTTATATTTTTTTCTATCTTTTTTAATTCTTCTATATATATCATCTTAACTCACTTCCTTTAGAAGATCTAAGAGATCTTTTGTATAGGAATATTCTTTAGAAATAATTTTTTTGGAATAACAAAGGGTAATTCTTTTGGTTATTTTTTTTAAGAGTTTTCTGTCTAAAAGTAGGAGATCTCTATTTAAGATCGATATAAACAGATCTCCTAAGATAATATTTTTTCCATTTTGATCATCTTTAGAATTATGAAAAAAGAGAATAAGGTAAGCAATCTTAAAAGCTTCTTCTATATAATTTTTTTTTGATATATTAGAAACTTCATCTAAATATTCCTTCTCTATGAGATCAAAATATTTTTTAGTTTCCATCTTTTCCTCCCTTAATTCCACAATGTAAGGTACAACTTCCAAAAAGATATGTTTTTAGAGTCACATCTTTAAATTTTGTTTTTTTTATAAGTGCTGTAAGTTCTTCTTTAGATAAAAAATCTTCTACAGATTCGTCTAACCATCTATATTCTGTCTGTAACTTAACTAAAATTTTACCCATAATAGGAACTAAATGTTTACAATAAAATTTTAATATTTTTCTTAGGAGTAAGGGATCAGGGTAGGATGCTTCCATGCAAAAAAACTTTCCTCCAGGTATTAAAACACGATTTATCTCTTCGAGTACTTTTTTATAATCCGATGTATTTCTAATTCCAAGGGAGATCGTAACAGTATCAAAAGTATTGTCTTTAAAAGGAATAAAAAGAGCACTTCCATTAATAAATTCTATATTTTTTAGATTAGATCTATTAGCTTTTTTTTTTGCAACTTCAAGCATTCCATCACTGAAATCAAGGGCTTTTATTTGAGAACTCTTTATTTTTTTCCCCATTCCTATGGAGATATCTCCAGTGCCACAACAAACATCTAATATTTTTTTACTTTCCATTGGAATATTTTTAATAAGATCTTTTTTCCATAATCTGTGTACTCCAAGGGTAATAATATCATTCATAAAATCATAACAATATGAAATTTTTTGAAATACATTGTGGGCTTTTTTTTCATATATATTTTTAGATAACATTATAAAAATTTCCTCCTTAGAATCTCAATTAGAATAATTACTATATAAAATGAAAAAAAGATAACTCCTGATAAAACTGAACTGCTCATAATATTAGATCTATTTTTTAAAGTTATATTTTTAACAGTAATAAATTTTAGTTTTTTTATTATAAATGGAATCGATAAAAAAATTAAAAACATCGAATGAGGCAGTGCTTTTAGAAGGATACTTAAAGATACAAAAATATACATCATTATATATGAAAATTTTAAAAGATCGATAGATCGATGTCTTCCCATAAGAATTGGAATGGTAACTCTAGTTTCTTTATCTTTTTCTATATCACAAAGACCATTTGTGAGAAGGATAGATCCTATATAGATTATAAGTGGTATTGAAATCATTATTATATTTTCGTCTATATAGCCAGTCTGAACAAAATATGTTAACCAAGTTAGAAGCCCTCCCATAGTTATTCCTGAAAAAAGTTCTCCTAAAAATGTTTTAGATATGGGATATGGACCAGCAGAATAAAAATAAGCTACTAAAAATCCTACAATACCGATAATTAAAACAATTATTCCTCTGCAAAAGAAAAGATAAAGTGTTGGAAACAATACAATAATTATTAGATAGGTCAGAAGTTTTTTTATTTGAAGTAGGGGAACATTATCAAAAACTAAAATACTGCCCTCTCCATCATTTATGGTATCTACATTATCTAAACCACTTAAATAATCATAGTAATCATTTATTACATTGGCGAAACATTGTACCCCTACTGCTGAAAATAATATAGCTATAAATAGGTCAAATCTAAAAGTTTCCACTCGATATATTGAATAAAGAGATCCTATAAGTACTGGGATAATAGATGCTGACCAGGTCTTTGGGTCAAGTATGGCAAATAGTTGTTTTTTAGTCATAATTCCTCCTGGAAATTAATATATTATGTTAAAATCATCCCTTCATCCTAGCACTTATAGAGATGTTTTACTAGATATTTTAAATTTTTTTGGAATTTTTTTATTTTTTTTTGGAATTTTTAAATTATTTTATAATTATGATAGATAATAAAAATCTCCTAATTGTAATAGTCACACAGTTAGGAGATCTTTATTTAATATTTTAAGTAAAGAAATGAAAAAAATATTATTTTCATTTGCTTATATTAGTTAGTCGGAAAAAATAGGGGAAAAGTTTAAATTTATTTTAAAATACTATTAAATTTAAAATAAATATTGTATACTTTTAAAATAAAATATTTTAATGTATTTCTAAAAATAAAAATTAATAAAAAAGATAAATGGGAGTCTAAAATGGAAGAAAAAGGATATGGATTTGCATTTTTAGCAGGGATAACTTGGGGAACTATTGGGATTATATCATACTATTTAAAACAAACAGGAGTTGGACCTTTTGAAATAGCTTTTTTAAGATTATTTTGTGCATTCCTTCCTATGTTTATTTTTTATATATTTAAAGATATAAATAAATTAAAGATAAAAAAAGAAAATATTAAACATTCTCTTTTAATTGGAATAATAAGTCAAGGAATGATGGGAATAGGAATGTATCAATGTATAGTAAGAACTTCTGTAACTGTTGGAGTAATTATGTCGTGTACAGGGCCGCTTTTTACAGCTATATTATCGAAAATATTTTTTAATGAAAAAATTACTTTGTTTAAAGGATTATCTTTGATTTTAGGATTTTATGGAGCTTTCTTAATCGTAACTGGGGGAGATATATCTGTTTTAAATACAAATGGATTTGGTCTTTTTATGGGAGCAATATCAGGATTATCCTATGGATTTTTTCCAATATTAAGTAAAAGAATTCCTGAAGGTTCTAACTCTTTAGGAATTCTTATATATAGTTTTTTAGTGGGATCAATTTTTATATTTCCCATGCTAAGTACTAAAGTTTTAATAAAAGCATTAGGTCCTGAGATGTTGATCTTTTCTCTGATGTTAGGAACTATATCAACTATCTTGGCATATATTTTTTATACAAAGGCACTCCAAATTATAAGTCCTACTAAGGCAGCTATTGTATCTTTAGTAGAACTTCCTACTGCTGCTATCATAGGACATTTTTTCTTAAAAGAATATCTTCATCCTATAAATGTTTTGGGAATATTTATTTTATTAGGAGGAGTCATAATCTCTAAATTAAAATTTCCTGCAAGGGAAAATATTAAAATTAAAAGAAAATTATTTTGATTTTCTTAGATATAAAATATTTAAATTAAAATTTATAATAGATGTAAAAAGGATTACTCATAAGTATATTTTATACTTGAGTAATCCTTTTTTTTTAATAATTTTATCTTGAAATTAGATAAATATATATTTATTTAATAACTTTAAAAGATAAGTCATCCTCTACTATAGTTACATTAACAGTACTTCCTTCTATTACATCTCCTTTGAGGATAAGTTTAGCTAAACTAGTTTCTACTTTTTTTTGTAGATATCTTTTAATAGGTCTAGCTCCAAATTTTAGATCATAAGATTTTTCTATGATATAATCTATAGCTTCTGTTGAAAAAGTAAGTTCGATATATTTGTCCTTTAATTTTTCATTTGTTTCATTGATTAATAATTTTATTATATTTTTAATACTATCTTTGTCTAATGCTTTAAAAACTATTATTTCATCGATCCTATTTATAAATTCAGGTTTGAAGTTGGCCTTTAGTTTATCAATAACAATTTTTTTAGTATTTTTTCCTACTTGTGGGTCTTCAACTATATATTCACTTCCAAGATTACTAGTCATTATGATAATAGTATTTTTGAAATTTACTACCTTTCCTTTGCTATCAGTAAGACGTCCATCATCTAATAGTTGGAGTAAGATATTAAATACATCTGGATGTGCTTTTTCTATTTCATCTAATAATATTACAGAATATGGTTTTCTTCTTACAGCTTCTGTAAGTTGTCCCCCTTCTTCATATCCAACATAACCTGGAGGCGCTCCTATAAGTCTAGTTACAGAAAATTTATCCATGTACTCACTCATATCTATTCTTATAATATTTTGTTCATCATCAAATAGATTTAGAGCGAGAGTTTTAGCCAAATAAGTTTTTCCAACTCCAGTAGGACCTAAAAATATAAATGAACCAAGGGGCCTATTTGGATCGTTGAGACCTGCTCTAGCACGGATAATAGCTTCTGAAATATTTTTTATAGCTTCTGATTGTCCAATGACTCTAGATTTTATACTATCTTCTAGGTGAAGGATCTTTTCTTTTTCACCTTCCATAAGTTTATTAACTGGGATACCGGTCCAAGAGCTTAGAG
>ASRL01000159.1_pt1 | contig 13189 bp, 15 predicted proteins | sample 692978 | NCBI WGS metagenome assembly ASRL01 (sample SAMN02169241, study PRJNA158439) | bioreactor metagenome | isolation source: day 67 sample from continuous culture bioreactor inoculated with sediment... | place: Germany: Bremen | reverse complement strand
ATTCCATTATGTGAGCATCCTGTAATAATATTTAATTTATTATTTTTTATTATGGTTAAAAAAAGTTCATCTTGAAATTGATCCATTATAAAATCATCACCTTTTTTAATAAATAAGTTCTGTTTGATCTTTTCAAAATTTGTGTATTCATCTATTTGAGTAATAATTTTTATATTATCATTAAGTATATAATCTTCTTCTAAGAATAAAAATTCATTTGGATAGTTTTTATATTTATCTCTTAATTTAAAACCAATTTCTCTTATATTTCCAGTACTACTTGAATATTTTTGTTGGAGGATATTTTTTTTCACAATTATTTTTGCTGTATGATTAATCTCTAAAAATTTTTCTAGTCCTCCTGTGTGATCATAGTGGCCATGACTTAATATTACAAAATCTATATCTTTTAAATTTTCTTCTAACAATCTTGCATTTTCGAGGATCAATCCAGTTTGTCCTAAATCAAACAATATTTTACAATTTTTCATTTTAATTAAAAATGATAATCCATGTTCCCCTTTTAAGTCTTTATTATAAACTAGATTTTCAACTAAAGTAATTATTTCCATAAAAATATCTCCCTTATCTTTTAAATTTTTTTACAAACTATTTTATAAAAAATTTAACCAATTATTTGTAGTTATTTTAACTTATACTTTCACTATTTATATTTTTCATACATATCAAACTCATTGGTTCAACACCTATTTTATCTGCAATGACATCACATTTAGCCATAAATAACATATAGACATGATTTCTGTCTATCCCACTTAAAGTTTCGTAATTTCCTTGTCCCTTTGCGATTATTATGTCTGATGTGTAAAAAAGTTTTCTGAATTCATCTTTTACGTCTTTGATAACAGTTCCAGGAGCTCCGTCTCCATTGTCTAAAACTTTTGCTACTTCTTCCATTTTAACCATTTTAGCATCTTCTAGGGTTACGTCATTTATAATAGGTTTTCCTCTAACACCATAAAATATATTTAAATTTGGAAAAATATTTTTAATATATTCAATAAATATCTTATCTAGAACTATCTCTCCGCAATTATCTCCTAAATAGAGGAGATTTTTAGATTTCTTTAATTTTTCGTACATTTCAATACTGTTATCTATTTTTAGACTTTTTCTATGAACTTCCTCTAATTTATTTAAAATAAGTTCTTTTGTAATATTATATTCTGTTCCAAAATCTATAATATTTCCTGTAATTGCAAGTTTTAAAGCTGTATTAAAACTATCTGGAGAATCTTTAATTATTATTTTTAGATCTTTTCTCATCTCTAGTATCTCTTTGTTGTAATGCTCTTTAATTTTCTTATAGGGATCGTCAGTTTCAGTAAATTTACATATTATAGAGTATACTTTTTTTGCTAAATATGGAGGTGTATTTTTATAGTCTTCATCTTTTAATAAATTTAATATCTCTCTAATCATCTCTTCATTTTTTGAATTATCTATATTTAAAAAATTTGTTATTTTTATCCCCTGTTTAATAAGACAAGGGATGCAAGATAAAGTTGTCTGCATTTTAAACCACCTTTTTTCGAAAAATTAGGGCGTAAAAATACGCCCCTAAATTATATTTATTGAATTAAACTTTCTATAAACTTAAAAAATCCAATTTCTCTGAAAAAATCTTGCTCTCCTATAGAAGGAATAGTTTTCTTTACTATTGATCTAACAATTTTTTTAGTAAAGGGAATTTTTAATCCAACTGTAATATTATTTTCTAAGCAATAATTTTCAATCATCTCACTATGATAAGGTGATAAATCGAATTTATTGATAACTACTTGTACCTTAAGATTAAATTTTTTAGTTAATTCATATATTCTTTTTAAATCATGAAGTCCTGAAAAAGTTGATTCAGTAACTATGATAACTTGGCTAGCACCTGTAAGTGAACTTATAACATTACAAGCAATACCAGGGGATCCATCTACTATAATATTTTTTTTATGATTTAAAATTGCTAATGCTTTAGCTTTTTTTCTAACTTCAGCAACTAACTTTCCAGAAGTTTCTTCCCCAGGAATAAGTCTAGCATGAACAAAATCTCCAAAGACTGTATTAGATTCATAAAGTTCTCCAACAACAGCATCTACCATAGATATTGCATTTACAGGGCAAACAAATTCACAGACTCCACATCCTTCACACTTAGATTGACTGAGTACTATATCTTTTGAGATGGCAAAAAATTTACAATGTTTTTCACATAGACCACACTTTATACATCTAGTTTTATCTATAACAGCTTTTTTAAGACCTACAAATTTATGTGTAGACCTTATTTGGGGGTCTAGTAAGATATCTAAATCAGGAGCATCTACATCACAATCAGCAACGACTAAGTTTTTTAAATATGGTATAAGAGAAGCTGTTAAAGTAGTTTTTCCAGTTCCTCCTTTACCAGAGATAACTACGATTTCATTTATATTCATAATAAACTCCTTTTTTCTGTTATATGTTTATAAATATCATTAAAGAAATTTTTATATTCAGGAAGTGAATCACTAAAAATTTTTCCATCTGCATAGAGTTCAGCTATTTTTTTATTAAAAGGAATCTCTCCTAGAATTTCTATATCTTCATCTTTACAATAATCATAGATCTCATTGTCTCCTAATCCTGCTTTATTAATAATTAATCCAAAAGGAATTTTCATTTCAGTAAGCATCTCTACAACCATCTTCATATCACTAACGCCAAATGGTGTAGGTTCAGAAACAATTATAGCATAGTCTACATCTTCTACTGCTGCTACAGTAGCACAAGAAGTTCCAGGAGGAGAATCGATAAAAATAGTTTTTTCGTCTAATTCAGAATATTTTTTTAATTGATTTATAATTTTGACTCCTGACATCTCACCAATATTTAAAATTCCGTAGTATAACTCTGTGTCATATTTTGTTTTCCCTTTAAAAATTTTTCCAACTTCACGTTTTTTATATGTTATAGCACCAGTTGGACAAACTAATTTACAACCTCCACAATCATGACAACTTTCACTAAAAACAACTACTTGATTTTTAGCAGGAATGATAGCGTTATAATTACAAAAATCTCCACATTTACCACAAAGATTACAAAGTTCTTTATCAATCGATGGATATAGTGTATAAACTGGTTCTGAAATTGGAGTTTTCATATCCATAAAAATATGTAAATTTGGTTCTTCTACATCGGAATCGATACTTATAGAATTTTTTATACTTACAGCAAAATTAGAAGTAATAGTAGTTTTACCAGTTCCACCTTTTCCACTTAAAACAGCTATTCTCATAGTCTAGTCAATCCTTTCTTTTTTGTTATTTCTTTTAATTTACCAGCTTTGTATGCATCTAAAATTTCTCCTACACTTTTATAGTCTCCTTGAGAAATAGTTTTTATCTCAAAGGCTTTCATAGCAGTTTCAGCTTTAGGTCCTAAATGGGGAACGATAGCTATGTCTACATTATATTTTGCTAATAATTTTACAGCTTCTCCACCTGCACCACTAGCTTGATTTTTAGCTATATTCTCAATTGTTTCAACAACCATTGTATCTAAATCTATAATAGTAAAGTTTTCTGACCTACCAAATCTTTCATCTACTAAACTATCTAACCCTTTATTTTTTGAACATATTGATATTTTCATATTATTCCTCCTATTTTTTTTAAAGATCTTTTAATTTTTCTTCAATTATTTTTAACTCTGCTTGTAATACAGATTTTTTTAAATTTAGTAATTCTACTTGAGTATATTCAATATCATCTGAAAAACCTTGTACAAATCTTCTTCCTAGAGAATTATTTCTGTTTCTGTTACCAAACTTAGCATTTCCTCTTCTACCATTACCAAAACCAAAACCAGGATTTTGACACCTTCCATTACCAAATTCAGTATTTTCAAATCCAGCATTTTTATAACCAGAGCAATAACCTAATTGTCTTCCTGTTTTTGCTCCATTGTCCATGGGACCTTTTCCATTACCTTTCATATAGATAACCTCCTTATATATACTATAAACTTACCTTTATAAAATATTTGTATATCAAAATTTATATTTTTAGAATAAGCCGAAATAAATTCGGCTTTTCTATAATTAATATTATTTTTATTAATGACAGTCATGATCTCCATGATCGTGATTACAAGCAGATCCTGTAGATTCTAATTGTCCATCTAAAAATGTATTTAAATTTTCTGTGATAGATCCTGTAGCTCCTAAGATAACATCTATGTTTTGTGATTTAAATAAATTGATAGCCATAGCTCCCATTCCACCTGTAATAATAGTAGTAATCTTGTGTTCACCTAAAAATCTTGGTAGTACCCCAGGTTCATGAACTGGTGGAGTAAGAAATTCTTCAGAAACTATTTTTCCTCCCTTTGTATTTAATATTTTAAATTCTGCACAATGTCCGAAATGTTCCTCAACGTTTAATCTGTCATTTGTAGGAAATGCGATTCTTAATTCCATAATTTATTCCTCCTGTATTTTAATTTAAATATTAATGCATATTTTTTATAATTATAGCTTTTTTATTTAAAAAACTGTCAACAATTTTTTTTCTTCCAGAATTTAATAGTCTTTGGATAGTTCCTCGAGATACATTCATTAATAAACTGGCTTCAATTTGATTTAATCCTTCATAATCACAAATTCTAATAGCTTCAAATTCGTCAACCTCAATATTATTTATAGTAATCTCTTTCATATTAATATTTACAGGTTTATAAACAATTTCATTTTCTAAAAATCGACAACACCTTTTCTTTTTGTATCTCATAATACCTCCATTTGTGCATATGCACATTGATATCTTATTACAATAAAACTAATTTGTCAACATTATTTAATATTATTTAATATTATTGTAATTTTTTTGTATATTTCCAATGAGCCCAGTCATATGATATAATATATTGTCATTTATTAATGAATTTTCATTAGTTGAAATAGGGGGAGAAGGGTATGAAAGAGAATAAAAAAATTATCCTTCATTATGACATGGATGCATTTTATGCATCTATAGAGATTAGAGATAATCCTAGTCTTTCAGGAAAACCTGTAATTATAGGAACTAGTGTTATAACTACTTGTAACTATGAAGCTAGAAAATATGGTTTACACTCTGCAATGAGTGTTACAAAGGCAAGGATGTTATGTCCCTATGGAATATATTTAAAAGTTGATAAGGAAAAGTATAGTAGAGTTTCTAAACAAATAAAAAAATTAGTTTTGAGATTGACTAATAAGGTAGAATTTATAGCTTTAGATGAAGGGTTTGTAGATATTACAGATATTATTAAAGATTATAAATCTTATGAAATATTTGCTCATAAATTTCAAAGGGGTATATTTAAAAATACAAGATTAACTTGTTCTATTGGGATAGGTTATAATAAACTTAGTGCAAAGTTAGCTAGTGATGCTAAAAAGCCTGGAGGAATAACTTTTATAAGGAATCAAGATGAATTTAAAAATTTTATTTTGAATAAGAATATAAAACTCATACCGGGAGTAGGAAAAAAAACTCAAGAGATCCTTAGAAATAAAAATCTCGTGGATGTATCAGATGTTTTAAAGATATCATTACAGGAACTTAGAAGTATATTAGGATATAATAGAGGTGAGATGATATATGAATATTCTAGGGGAATCGATAATAGAAAAGTATCTGCTGAACTAAAGACACATTCTATAAGCAATGAAAAAACTTATTCTATAGCTTTAGAAGATGATGAAATCATATGGTCTGAAGTTATGACTCTATTAGAAAAAACCCATAAAAGATTGAAGTATCAAAATTATTATACGAAGACTATAACTTTAAAAGTTAGATATCTTGATAGAAAAACTATAACGAGGTCAAAAAGTATAGATATGTCTACTCAGAATATAGACATTTTAAGGAAATTATTGGTTGTAATAATAGAAGGAATTAGTTTAAAAGATAAAGTTAAGTTATTAGGGATAAATTTGGGAAGTTTAAATGAAAATAAAAAATATCAACTTTCCTTTAAAGATATAAAAAAATAAAATAAAAATTATATATAATATAAAGACAGAATAAGTATATATATTTAGGAGGAATAAAATGAAAAAACTTGCAAATGATTTTATAAATTTTTCTCATTCTTCAAAATCTGTATTTCATGTAGTGAAAAATACTGCTGATATATTGAAAAAAAATGGATATAAGGAAGTTTTAGGATCTGAAAAATGGAAATTAGAAGTCAATGGAAAATATTTTTTTATAAAAAATGATTCTTCAGTGATTGCATTTTCCATAGGAAATAGAGATCTAAGTAAATATGGATTTAAAATATCTGGGAATCATACTGATTCTCCAGGATTTAGAGTAAAGCCTAACCCAGAGATAATAGGGGATTCATATCTCAGATTAAATACAGAGGTATATGGAGGTCCTATTTTAAATACATGGTTAGATAGACCACTTAGTATTGCAGGAAGAGTTGTTTTAAAATCAGAAAATATTTTTAAACCTAAAACAATTTTAGTAAATATAGATAAGCCGTGTCTTATTATTCCTAATCTTGCTATCCATCAAAATAGAGATGTAAATAAAGGGATTGAATTAAATAGACAAAACGATACTTTACCTATTCTTACTTTGGTAAATGAGGGATTAGAAAGAGAGAACTTTTTATTAAAATTAATAGCTAAAGAAAATAATATAAATATAGACGAAATCTTAGATTTTGATCTATATTTATATGAGTTTGAAAAGGGATCACTTGTAGGGATAAATGAAGAGATGATCTCTGCTTCGAAAATAGATAATTTAGGCGCTCTATATGCTAGTTTAGGTTCATTTATTGAAGCTAAAGATTTTAATGGTGTAAATATATTGGCGTGTTTTGATAATGAAGAGGTAGGAAGTAGTACAAAACAAGGTGCAGATTCAAATATGCTTTTAAATATTTTAGAGAGAATATCTTTATCTTTAGAATTAGATAGGGAAGAGTTTTTCTGTGCATTATCAAATTCATTTATGTTATCTGTAGATGGAGCCCATGCAGTTCATCCAGCTCAAAGTCAAAAAACAGATCCTATAATAAGACCTAAGATGAATCATGGGATAGCTCTTAAAGTTACTGCTAATCAATCGTATACTTCTGATGGATATTCATTATCTGTAGTGAAACAAATATTAGAACCCAATGGAATTCCATATCAATATTTTGTCAATAGATCAGATACGCCAGGAGGTTCTACTATAGGGCCTATTTCTTCTACTCATTTAGATATAAATTCTGTAGATTTAGGATTAGCTATGATTGGAATGCATTCTATTCGTGAGTTATGTGGTGTAGAAGATCTTATGAGTCTGAAAAAATTACTTGAAAATTATTATTCTCTTTAGAATAAACGTTTGATTTGCTGAGAAAAAAGGAGTGAAAAGATGAAAATATTATTGGTAGAGGATGAAAAACAAATATCAGATTATATAAGTAAGGGCTTATTAGAGGCAGGATATGATGTAGATACTGTAGATAATGGCGAAGATGCTATAAGCTATGCTACAAATCATGATTATAGTTTAATATTACTTGATATTATGATTCCTAAAAAAAATGGGATAGAAGTAGTTAGATATTTAAAAAAACAAAAAGATAACACACATATAATTCTTATATCTGCAAAGGATCAAATTCAAGATAAAGTTCTTGGATTAGATGCAGGAGCAGATGATTATTTAATAAAACCATTTGCTTTTTCAGAATTATTAGCGAGGATAAGAGCTATCTTTAGAAGAAATAATGAAGGAAATGATAATATTTTAGTAATTCAAGATTTAAAGATGAATTTAGTAAAAAGAGTTGTCTCTAGAGGTGATCAGATGATAGAACTTACAACAAGAGAATTTAACCTCTTAGAATATTTTATGAGAAATAAAAATTCTATTTTGACTCGTATGATGATAACAGAAAAAGTTTGGAATATTAATTTCATTTCAGACACAAATGTTGTGGATGTATATATAAATCATTTGAGAAAAAAAATAGATAAAAATTTTGATGAGAAATTAATTCATACTGTAAGAGGAGTTGGATATATATTAAAAGATTAAGTAAATTTAGAAGAAATAATTTAATATTTGTTACTTTAGTTAGGAGTAATATTCGAAATTTTATTGCCTTAGGAATAATTTTTACAGGAGTAGTTTTTTTAACTTTTAGTTTATTTAAAAATTATGTAGATAAAGAGTTAGACAAAGAAGCTGGTGTTTTTCAATATCTTTTAAAAGAGGAGGGAATAATCTTTGATACTAAGACAATCATAGATTATTTAGATTTCATTCCTGCTCGTTTAGATATAGTAGTTATAGATGCAAAGGTTAAAAAGCCTGTGTATCTAGAAATAAATGATGACACTTTTATTTTTAGTAATTCTAAAGTTTTAACTGAGCTTATAAAAGTTATAAAAGACTTTGATTCAGAAAAAAAATTATACACCACTGTTGAAAATAAACGACTTTTAATAGGAAATTTTAGTAATGGAGGTAAACCATATATCTACGCTATTATTAGAGATATATCAGATATGAATTTATACCTATCATGGTTAACAATAACTTTTATAATAATAAGTTTTTTAGCTATTATTTGGAACTATTATAATACAAATAATATAGTAGATAATCTTTTAGTTGGATTAGATGAAATAACTAATTCTGCCAATGATATTAAAGGCAAAAATTTATCTGAAAGGATTGAAATTGTTTCTACAAATGAAAGTATAGGAAATTTAATATTCACTTTAAATTCAATGTTAGAAAGGGTAGAAAAAAGTTTTATTCGAATAAATGAATTCACAGATAATGTCAGTCATGAATTAAAAACACCTATTATGTCTATTAAAAGTATGATAGAGGTAGAACTCAGTAAGGAAAGAAGTTTAGAAGAATATCAAGAGGATATGGTAAAGGTTTTAGATGAGGTTAACTGGTTAAATAATATTATTCAAAAATTATTGATATTTACTAGAAATCCAGAGTCTATAGAGGAGCATTTTAAACCTATAAAAATAGAGAAGATGATTAAAGAATTATGTGAATTTGTAGATATACTAACCCTTGAAAAAGAGATAACTTTAAACTGTGAATTAGAAGATTATGGTATAGAAGTTTTGGGTGAAGAATCCTTACTCAGAGATATTTTTTCAAATATAGTATGTAATTCTATTAAATATAATAAAAATAAAGGAGAAATAAATATTACTTCTTTTATTTTAGAAGATAAGATTGGAATTCGAATTTTAGATACAGGAATTGGAATTAAAAATGAAAATTTAAAAAAAATTACAGAAAGATTTTTTAGAGAAGACAAAGTTAGAACAACTAAAAAATCAGGATCAGGATTGGGCCTTTCAATTGTATCTCATTTAGTAGAAGTTCATAAGGGAACTTTAGAGATAGAGAGTACAGAAGGAGTTGGAAGTGTATTTACAGTGTATCTTCCAAAGGTTTAAATAAGATAAAAAAAGGAGATTACTAAGATTTAATTAGTAGTCTCCTTTTTTTAGTAAATTTATCTATATGGAATTATATATAGATAAATAATGAAGGGTAGTTCCTATTATTACAAAAAAGTGCCATATAACGTGGGTATATTTAATTTTTTTCATAGAGTAAAAGATTGCTCCTACAGAATAAGAAATACCACCAGCTATTAATAATGTTAATGATATTGAGTTCAAACTAGTTTTCAAATTTCCAAAAACAAATACTATCATCCATCCCATGAAAAGATATATTAAAGTAGAAAGTGTTTGAAACTTACCTGCAAATTTAATTTTAAATAAAATTCCTAAACTTGTTAGAGTCCATTGAACAATTAATATTATCCATCCGGTTATACCCCCTAAGATTAATAAAAATGGTGTATATGATCCAGAGATGAGAACATAAATAGCTGAATGATCTAATATTTTAAAAATTTTTCTATATCTACCAATAGGAAGTATATGATATATTCCTGACATAAGATATAAAAATATAGCTGAAATTCCAAAGATAGAAAAACCTATAATCTGTTTTATCCCACCTTCTTGTATAGCATGAACGATTAGAAAAATTAAACCACTTATTGCCATTCCAGCTCCTAATAAATGGGTTATTGAGCTCATATATTCTTCTAATTTTGAATATGGATTAATAATTTTCATCTTGCCTCCTTTATTATTATAAATAACACTTGTTTTTATATTTATATTGTAACATATAAAGGAGTTTAATTCTCTTATTATTTCTGTATATTTTTTTAGTCTTGATATATTTTGAAAATTTTTTTAATTTCCCATAGGAAGAAAAGAACCTTTTACATCATCGTAGTATTCTATCTCTCCTGTTTCTAATTTATAGTACCAGACATGAAGATGCAACGATCCCTCATCTACTCTTTTTTTTACAGCTGGATATGTCAATAAATTTTCTAATTGGAACATTGCAGATATTTTTTCTGTGTTGATAAGTTTTTCTTCATCTGTTCCTCCTACTAGTTGTGCTATTTTTTTTGCTTCACTTCCTAATTCTAGCCATTTTTTTGTATGAATTAGATCTTTTTCTTTATCTAAATCTTTATAAAGAGACTTGATAGCACCACAATGGGAGTGCCCACAGACTATTACATCTTCTACATTTAAGACTGACACGGCATATTCTATAGCTGAAGCTGTGGAATGATAGTCTTCATCAGGTTTATATGGAGCTACAAAGTTCCCTACATTTTGGATAGTAAATAATTCTCCAGGCTTAGATCCTGTAATCATTCCTGGAATTACTCTAGAGTCACTACACCCGATAAATAATGTTTCTGGATGCTGACCCTCTTTGACTAATTTCAAATATAATTCTTTATTTTTTTTAAATTTTATTTCTTTAAATTTCTGATGACCTTTTAATAATTTTTCCATACTTCCTCCTGTTGCACTAAATGTTTTTACAGATGATTTTAATTCCTACTTAACCTATATTATACCATATTTTTTAAGGAGTTGAATTTAAATAAATTATAAAATAAAAAAATCAAAGAAAATAATTTTTGATTATCTCTCTTTGATTTTATATAAGAATTTATCGATTTAAATATCTATTATGAATTTTTTCAAATTTTAAATTTGTATTTTCTCCATGTCCTGGATAGATGTTAATATCATTGGGATATTTTTTTATTTTTGTTAGACTTTCTAACATCTGTTTTTTATTACTTAGTTGTGTATTAGTTATTCCAATAGTTTCTTTAAATAAAAAATCACCTGTAAACATAGTTTTTTCTTCTAAAAAATAATATACAATTGAACAAGTAGTATGTCCTGGAGTATCTATCACAAAAAATTCGAAATTTTCTATATTATGTTTTCCTTCATTTAGATATTGAATATCAATTTTCTCCATATCAAAGTTTATTTTCATGCCATATTTTTTTATAGTATAATCAAAATCTGCATCTAATATATAATTAGGTCTATTAGAACTAAGATAAACAGGGACCTTATATTTTTCTACAAATTTGTCTACTCCTAATAAATGATCCCAATGAGTATGAGTCAAAAGAACTCCTAATACATTTAGATTGGAATCTTTTATAAACTCATCAATCTTATCAAAATCACTTATATCTACTACCAAACAGTCATTGCCCTTTATTAAAATATAATTATTATTATCGATCATTCCACAAATAATTTTTTTTATTTTCATGATTCCTCCACATTTTTATTTTAAATATTTCTTTAATCTTTGTTTTTCATTTTCTGAGATAAAAGCTGCCTCTACACTATTTAAATATATATGTCTATATTCTTCCTTTTTAAGATTAAAAGCTTTTTTTATTTGAAGATATTCTTCACTCATAGAAGTGTTTGAAACTGTTCTATTATCTGTATTTAAAGTTACCAAGATCTCATCGTTATAAAAATTATATATTGGATGTTTTTTATAATTTTTTATAGCCTTAGTTTGTATATTACTTGTAGGACAAATCTCTAGTGTCACTTGTTTTTCCTTTACTAGATTATATGCTTTTTTATTATTAGATATAGATATACCATGTCCAATCCTTTCAGCTCCTAACAAATTAATAGCATCAGTAACATTTTCTCCTATACCTGTTTCCCCTGCATGGATAGTTATCCTATAACCATAGTCTTTTGCTTTTTTCATAGGTTGAATAAATTTATGACAAAAACCTGGTAACTCTTCACCACAAAGATCAACAGCTACAACTCCATTTCCTAAAAATATTTTTCCTTCTTCGATTATTTTCATCGCAGATTCAGCAGATAGATGTCTCATACATGATAAGATATAGTTTCCTTTTATATCATATAACTTTTCTGCTTTTTTCATACCAGAGAGAACACTTTGAATAATTTCTTTTGTAGTCAATCCTTCTTTTTTATGTTGTTGAGGAGCAAACCTTATCTCTATATATTTTATATTTTCTATACTGGCGTCTTCCATAAGTTCAAAAGATACTCTTTCTAAATCTTCCTTTGTTTGCATAACTGCTATTGGTAAATTAAAAGATTTTAGATATTCTTCTAAAGAACTACAGTTTAATGGAACAGTTAATTGTTTTTTAATATTTTTTAAATTCAGATTAGATTGGATTTTATTTTTTTTTATTATATCTAGGACTGTTTGGGCTCTTAGACTTCCATCTAAGTGACAGTGTAGATCTATTTTTGGAAATTTTTGAAAATTCATTTTTATACCTCCTATTGTTTTGATATAACTTATAGATTTCTATGAAATAAAAAAATTCCAATTAAAAAAGGTGATTAAATGATCCCCTTTCATAATCAGGAATTTTAGGTACCTGGTAGAAACCTCCAAACCATATTATTGGAGTTATATGACATTAAATTATTTATAATATATTAACAATTATTTTATCCTATGTCAATAATATCTACTTTTTTAATAATAGAAAAAGACAGTTTCTATATTATACAGAAACCATCTTTTATTGGTATTTTTAAATATTATTTATTTTGTTTTTATTTAAGAATTAATTCTTCCCCTTCTGTTTTTGCTATGATTAGAGTACAAACTGCATCTCCAGCAACATTTACAGCAGTTCTGTTCATATCTATTATTCTATCTACTCCCATAATAAGTGCTATTCCTTCAATAGGAAGACCTACTTGAGCAAGTACCAT
>ASRL01000158.1_pt1 | contig 13192 bp, 11 predicted proteins | sample 692978 | NCBI WGS metagenome assembly ASRL01 (sample SAMN02169241, study PRJNA158439) | bioreactor metagenome | isolation source: day 67 sample from continuous culture bioreactor inoculated with sediment... | place: Germany: Bremen | reverse complement strand
AGCAGTATTTTATGAATCAAAAAAGTGTCTGAGAAAATCAGGCCTTATCAAAGCTAGCTTTTGTGGAGTTAAAAAAGGTATTTCAGGGTAAAATAATTCCTTTGTTACAAGAGTACTTTTTTGAGGATTGGCACAAAGTCCGTTTAGTGCTTGGCGATAACCAGCGAAAAGAAGCTTCTCAGTTCGTAATCGAAGAAGAGCTATCAGACAAAACTCTGACGCAGTTGTTTGGCAGTCAGCATGGTCTAAATCGCTTTGGTGATATGCCCAAGCGCTACAGCTTAAAGCCAAAAGGTGACAGCGTTTGGGCAAGCCCGGAAGCATATAAAAGTATTTATGCTCAACTCACTAGAAGTGTAGAGGCTGGTGAGTCTTAGATGCAAACTCACCCTACAGTTTTTGAATATGGCCATTTGTGTGCGGACAAGCAGCTAGCGCTGCTTAAAGGATATGTGTTTATTCCAGAATTGGACTTTACTTATCTTGAGCAGCGCTGTTTAACTGAGGATGGCTCTGATTTTAATCAGTTGCTACAGCCTAGATTTATTCAAGGATGTCGTTTATTGCAGGTTAAAAGTTACGCCGGTGTGATTTTTGTACCATCCGGACAGCACATAGAGGTGCTGCCTAAAACAGGTAGGAAATCTGAGTCTTTAGCAGACACGCGCAAAATATTACTGGTAATGCTTCAAGCTTTGGGTGAGTTTCGCCATATCGAATTAGAAAGCACACGCATTGAAACGCTGAGCATGCCACTGCTCGAGGTATTTATTATTCACTTTTTAGAAAGCGTTAACCATGTAGTGAAGCGTGGTTTGCGGCGTGATTATGTAGCTTTAGAAGACAATTTATTAGTAAAAAAAGGCAAGCTTAATGTCGCCAAACAAATTAAGCATAACCTTACCCAGCAGCAGCGATTTTACTGCGAGTTTGATGAGTATTTAAATGATAATCCTGTCAATCGTTTACTAAAGTCTGCACTGCTTAAGGTGCGGAGCTACTGTACAAGTCATCATAATCATAAGTTCTCAAACGAGTTACTTTTTGCTTTGGACTATGTTCCTGCCAGTAATAATGTAAAGCATGACTTTAATCAGGTTCAGTTGAGTAGAGGAATGGCCCATTACAGGCCTGCACTAGCTTGGGCCAAGCTGATTCTTGGTGGTTTTTCACCTATGAGCATGAAAGGTGATAATGACTCACCAACGTTGCTGTTTCCGATGGAGGTTGTGTTTGAAGCTTATGTTGCTCAAGTGTTACATAAGCAGCTACCTAGCCCTCTAAAGCTACGTACGCAGGTTGCTAGCAAGCGTTTGGCCGAGCACGTTAAGGGAAACGCCACAAAAGAGTTGTTTGTTCTGAAGCCTGACTTGCTCATTGAGGATAATGCTAAACCAGTTTATGTACTCGACACCAAGTGGAAGTTGGTTGATGGTGCTGATGCTTCAAAGAAGTATGGTTTATCGCAAGCAGATTTTTATCAAATGTTTGCGTATGGCCATAAATACTTGGCAGGAGAAGGTGAGTTGTTTCTGATTTATCCTGCCACAGACAGCTTTTCACAGCCTATTGATGGCTACTTCCAGTTAGCAGAGAAATTAAGTCTTCGAGTAGTGCCATTTGTGATTGATACGGGTGGTAAAAGCCATTTGATTTACGATTTTTCAACTCTAAGGACATCTCATTCAGCCAAGCTTAACATCACATAGTTGAATGTTTAATCGGGTATTACGGCCAGCTAAGGCCGCATAAATACAATGGTGGCATGAGTCCAAATATGGCTGAGTGAAATAGCTAGATTAACTATAAATAGACGGCCGATTTTACTTGACCACAGATATTATCGGGACACTTTTAGCCTTAAGAAATAAATCCCCACCCTGCATAGCAAGTCTTTTTTAAAAATAATTGCCATAATCGCGTCAAGTTGCCCGAAAACGTAACTAATCTGTACCTGTCTACGCTTGACAGTAGGTGAAAATATCCACTCATTCATTTTGAGAGATACACCATGTCGAAAAAAAATAACTTTGCGATTAAAAACCATCAATTCGTTTTTCGCGAGCAGCCTTACCTGCTGTCTAGCCGTGTGTCTGATGGGATTCCTGCATTTCCGGCTGAGTTGATTTTGCAGCACGAGGAGATCAAAACAAAAATCATGTTTATACGAGGCCTGTGCCCGTTGCAAGGCAGTGATTTTGAGCGTTTGATCATGCCGGTAATCCACTCGGTGGTTCGGCATATGCATCTGCTACCTGCGACAGAGGCGCACCATCACCGTGAGATGATGGGTTTGCTCACACATAGCCTAGATGTGGCACACCGTGCATTGGTAGGTGCGAAATCACAGGAATGGGATGACAGCTTTGCAGAATGCTGGCAAGTTGCAGCCATGCTGGCAGGTCTGTTGAGCGATATTGGCGTACCGTATGAGAATATTTTGGTTCAGCGTAGTAGCGATTGTGAGCAGTGGGATCGTACTGAGCCACTTGCTGATTGGCTCAGTGGTGGCGTGACAACAGACTACTCTTTGAGCTGGGTGGTAGGCAGAGCGGTGACGCACAAAGAGCTTAAACTCTCAGTACAACTTGCTCAAAAAATAATTAGCCCGGAGCTACAGAGTTTTCTAGCGCCTGTTTGGAAAGGTTTTTGTATCGCCATAGATGAGCAAAAAACAAGAAGTCGTAATACACTGCAAAAAATCCTGAATCAGGCCAATACAAAAAGTGTCGCCTATAACATAGCTGCTTCCTGCGATGCTGAATTAACCTACGGGTCCATGCCACCTATATGGTTTAATTATTTGTCGGCGATTGTAGCGCTAGTACATTCAGAAAATCTTACTGTAAACCAGTCAGACTCAACAGTTTTCATTACTGAGAATTTTGGAGTTATGTTGGATCTATACAATATTTCCGAGCTAAATAACGAACTGCCTTTCCCTGCTCAATACTCACAGCAACTCAGATCCTCTAGCCGAGTTCGTCAGGCTCTGGCAGACACGGATAAGTTGATTCCGTGGCAAAAGCCGTGCGGTAACCTTGTTGACTATTGGAGCGTTAATCTACGGTTAGAAGCTGTTGGTGAGTCGGTGACAGTGAAGCGTAAATTAATTCGGCTAAGTTCAGCTGCGGAGAAAATATTTGCACTCGCCATACCTGAAATTATACAGTCAAATACTGTAGTGGCATCAGTTGCTAGCATGTAATTGAAGCAACCTCGCCCATCAAAAAACTGGTGGGCGTTGTATAAGTAAGTGACAGGACAGGTTAGCGGAGGTTATCCAATCAAATGTTCCGTCTGCACCATTGTTTCGCCGGCGAAACAGTTTTAAATGTCATCACATGAGGTTTGATCAAACCGGACAATGCAAGCGCAACAGGATTTTGCTTTGGCTCAGACGTACCCTCAGCAATCTATCTCATGGTCTGAGCCGGAAAATGGCTTGACGGGCACTGCTTTACCGGCCAATGAAAATAAGGTTTTTAGTGCATAATAATGGCTTAATCGAGTGGCATCGCTGAGACTTTCAATGTTTTTGTAATACCTGACAACATGTCGTTTACCAACCGCAGCCAGGTTCGGAGTTTGTAAATTGTCTCGACAGAACAATCCAAATTCTATCATCCGTTTGTGCTGTTGGCGGCGATTGGTTTTACCGCCTTTGCGCACGTAATCTCGCGTTAGGTTTTTTATCTCCTGCACGATGCCGTGTTTGCTGCTCATGATTTTCTGCTCCCTACATATGACACCAGAACGTCAGTGCGGCCATGCCCGAGTTCCTCGGCAATTATCTCCCTAGCGTGTAAGTCAATAGCTCGCTCCGCTGTGCGTCGGCCATCAGTATTGCAGGGCGCTAAAGATCCTGTTACTTCTTGGTAACGATCAGCTGCATAAGCGGCGCGTAAGGCGTGATAACCTGCGATACCTGCTCGTTTCAGCGCTGCTCTGCCGTTGTATAAGGTGGTCGCTCTGAACTCTACCCACGTTTGATGACTCGGGATTAACGAGCGATTATCACCTTGTAAGCGCGCTGCTTTGCTGAGTGCATCGACCTGACTGGGCTGAGTTACAGGTACGTTACGCGGGCGACCACCTTTAGTTCCGTCAACGATTGTCACCAAGGAGTTTTCCTCGGCCTCCCTAAGAGCTGCATGCGCATTTAATAACGCTGCTTCTTTACTACGAAGTCCCAGTTCACGGGCTAGGCCTGCTACAACTGCTGCATGTTCAGGCATATCAGCCTGCGCCTGCAGTAACTGTTTTTTACTGGTCGTAGGTGATTTCCGAACATTGTCGCGCCGCGTTAAACCCTCAGCACGTCCCGTTACTGGTTGCCACCGCAGCCCTTGACTCTCATAACCCTTAGTTAAAATAGTATTAACTGCCGAAAGAAGATTTTGCTGATAAGCAGCGGTGTAATCACTGTCGCGCAGAAATGCAGCATAGTTCTGCACGAGCAATCGCGTTACTTTATCCAAACGTGAGACTCCTCGCTCCCTAGCAAAACCAACAAATTTATCAAACCGCTGTAGCACCGTTGCCACAGTGCTAAACGATGTACCGCCTGCATCTCTGGATGCATTTAGCAGCACGCTAGCTGCTCGCATGGGGTCACGTTGCTGAGTACCAAAATTTCGTTTCATAGCAAATCACCGAGTTAAAAACACTGAAATGTGCCCACCAAAAACCCCAGCAATAGCTGAGAGGTTTTGGTGGGCACACTACGTCGATGGTGTAGCGGCACGACCCGCTGGAACATTTCATTAGCAGAGAAGAGAGGAGGGGGGTGACGCAGTGTGTTAAGTGGTCTAATCAGCCAGTACCGCTGGCGACCCGGCCCTCTGCCTAGAATGTTCTACTGTGTTTATTAACTAGAAAAATGCTGTAGGTGAAGTCCTCAGCAACGCGCTGTCCAGCCAGTTGCTGGAAGCTCCCATTCGCACATTTTTCGAGTTAGGTTGCTCGTTTCACGCATTTTCACGCGAGCAGCAACGATTAATTCAGCAGTATTTTGCTTATCTATCAGACACTTAGGACCTGACCAAAGAATCTGTCTCTTTTGTGGAGAATCAGATTTGATAAATAATTTGATCAGTTCCAGCACGATAAACTGTGCTGGCTAAATGATTTTATAGATGAGATGACTGTGAATAGATTCAGCCCGTACGGGCTATTAATAGATTTCTAGGCTCAAAGAGATAGCTGGATCAGCATATCAGAGCATGGTGTTTCGAATATGGATTCGAAACTACTGATAGCGCTTTAAGCGCTGTAGGATTGTTGAGCAGCATAGGATGCTGTTCTGAGGTTTTTGCCTGCGAACATTGTTTGCAGGTTGTCAGCGTACTGGCTGTGCAGCACGATAGGATAATACTGGTTCTTTTAATCGGCCAGTGACCGACATACTGCTCAAGGAGCAGGTATAAGAAACATGATAGCGACTTGCCATTCAGGGCGCAAGCAGAGGCAACAGTAGTTGCAGTAGTTTATACGGCTGCCTTTAGTATCCGTCATTTTATATAGATACTCATCTATTTATTTACTCATAACCTCACTTGCGCGTTTGAGTTTCCATGAGATGCTTTTCAGTACATGTTCTTTGAAAAGGCGTCTACGAATGAAAGTGATAGCAGTATTAAACCAAAAGGGCGGGGCTGGCAAAACTACAGTTGCAACCCATTTAGCCCATGCATTTCAGTTGTCGGGTGCAGAAGTGTTATTGGTGGATTCAGATCCGCAAGGCAGCGCTAGGGATTGGTCTGCTGTACGCGATGACAACCCTGTTACCGTTGTTGGTATTGATAGACCCACGATTGAGCGTGACCTAAAGAGCCTCGGCCGCAAAGATTTTATAATTATTGATGGTGCACCGCAGGCAGCAAATCTTGCTGTATCAGCTATTAAAGCTGCAGATTTTATTCTGATTCCTGTGCAGCCGAGTCCTTATGATATTTGGGCGACATCAGACTTGGTTGATCTAGTGCAGCAGCGCATAGAAATGACCGACGGAAAGCTTCAAGCTGCATTTGTTATTTCACGTTCTATCAAAGGCACAAAAATGAGCTCTGAGGTTGGCGGTGCTCTTAAAGAGTATGGTTTGCCTGTTTTAGAGACAAGAATAACGCAAAGAGTGATTTACCCAGGCTCCGCAGCACAAGGTACGACTGTGTTAGATGAGTACCCTACAGGCGATGCAGCTATGGAGATTTATGCGCTCGTTGCTGAAATTAAAAGCTTTTTTTATAACGCTGTTGAGTAAGTGAGGGTTTGAGTAAATGAGTAGATTATTAAACGCAGGACGGCCAAGTGCCAGGCAAGATGCTAAGTCCAAGTTTGCTGACTTAGCTGGTATTGAGGAGCAGAGAAGGGTGAACTTTAATCTCCCTCTGGAGATGCATTCTAAACTTAAGATTTATGCTGCGAAGCAAGGTTTGACTATCACGCAGGTCTTGACTAACTTTATTGAAAGCCTGCCAAATGAGTAGGTGAGTAGGTGAGTAGGTGAGTAAAACTGTATCAAACAGCAAAGTGCATATTCCTATGGTGAGCAATGCGTGTTTTATTTCTGCATAGGTTTAAGTAAACCCAATAAAACGGCAGTGATAGCGCTTTCTGCGGGTGCTTAACGAGCAGTCATTGAGATAAAAGTAAGCATGCACGGATTGCCATAGTTAGGTATCTTGCTAAGGGCAGAAAAGCTGCGTATAAACAACAGTTTACTATCAATTTAACTAAGTCGGTTCAGCAGCGATACGCGCATGCCTACTAATATAATGTTAGAGGGAATTTAATGAAAGGTGCATGGAATAACTTTATCAATGGAACTGTTCAAAGTGAACACGATAAAAAAATCGCCACCGTTTACAGTGCGATGCTGGAATGGATAATAAGCACTGAATACCGTGGAGGCTGTCACGACACCTCTGCTGCTCTACATATGCTCCTTTGTGAGTCTGGCGTTGCAAATAAGCTCTGCATAGGAGAAGTTAAAACAGCTAATAAATATTTTGACCACTCTTGGATCGAAATAGATAATTTTATTTATGACGCAGCAATATGCATGCCTATGTATGGCGGCAAGTATCACGACCCAGTATTTAAATCACACGACTTAGAAACCGGTAAAAAAACAGAGCTTGGATATGGTATTCACTCTCCGTCTGGCTTTGATCAAACTACACGATGGCTAGCTAATACCACTTTCGAGCAGTATACCGCCGGAGATCCGGGCGGTAAGAATAAGCTTTGGGAGCTGACCCAGCTTATCGGTAAGAAATTAGATATGGATCTGGACCCGAAAGCACTCAGAGCCAAATACAAGAACACCAAAAGAGAGATTCGCAGTGATTCCCTCTAACAACTGGTTCAAATCTCTCGCTTCGCTCGCTGGGACGGGCTAAAGCCCGCCCCTTAACCAAACGTGTGTGCCGGGCATGGCACTTAACTAGCGAGGTGCAAGTCCTCGTACCAGGTATTCGCAGAGCCGAAGGTTAGCGAAAGGACAAGGGCGTTGTCGCGAGGCAGGGTCTGAAGGAAGTCCAACGCAAAATCGCGGGGCGATGAACAAGAACTCAATATGAGGTGTGACATATTCAGGGCCAGCGGGCACGTGACTGCTAAGCCCTCCATCTGCATCTGGAATATGTTTTATAAATTGAGCGTCTACGCGAGGAAAGTTAAGTGTCTTACCCCGGGAGGTCTGCAGTGTGTTGAAGGAGCAACTGACAATGGAGCAATCGATTGTGACCGCATTGCAGAAGTCAGCAGAAGGCATAGTAGGCTGCACTCTTGCAGCTGAAGGCCTGAACAAATCACGGAAAGTACTCGCTGGGGAAGTGTTTCTGAATGGCACCTGTTAAGCAGTTATCACTGCCTCTGGAAAGTGCAGAGGGTGAATCAGAAATGGGAAACCCAGTTGAACCAAAATCCACCTTTTGTTCATCATTGATTGGCCGTGTAGTAGATAGGAATAATCTACTGCGCGCGTTGAAACAAGTTCGCCGCAATAAAGGTGCTCCGGGCATCGACGGCATGAATGTTGATGACCTCCTTGATCATCTTAAGCAACACTGGCCGCAGATTCGGCAACAACTCATCGACGGGCACTACAAGCCCAAGCCGGTGAGACGTGTTGAAATTCCAAAGCCAGATGGTCGCAAGCGCAAGCTGGGCATCTCGACTGTATTGGATCGATTTATACAGCAGGCAATCGCTCAGGTGTTGCAAGAAGAATGGGATGCTGATTTCCATGACCAAAGTTATGGTTTTCGACCCAATCGAAACGCACACCAAGCCATGCGCTACGCACAAAATACAGTACGGCAGGGCTATAGCTGGGCTGTTGATTGTGACTTGGAAGCCTTCTTTGATGGTGTAAACCATAACTTGCTCATGGAGCAGCTCAAAGCAAAGCACCAAGACCGACAACTGCTTAGGTTGATCAACCGCTATCTAAAAGCGGGAATCCAGATAAATGGCGTAACACAATCCTGTACCGAAGGCGTGCCGCAGGGTGGCCCGTTGTCACCGGTACTCTCGAACATTGTGTTGAATCAGCTGGACTGGGAGCTCGAACGTCGGGAGCACCGTTTCGTTCGCTATGCTGATGACTTTGTTGTGTTTGTTAAAAGTCGAGAAGCGGGTGAGCGCGTGATGAAAGGTCTACAGCGCTATATTGGCGACTCGCTACGGCTCAAAGTGAATACCCAAAAGAGTGCAGTAGATCGGCCATGGAAGCGAACCTTTCTTGGCTTTACGCTCAGTCAACGAGACCAGAGAATCAAGGTGGCGGATAAATCGCTCCTGAAGCTCAAAGCTACGGTTAAATTGCTGAGCCGTCGAACAAGAGGCCATTCACTCAAACACATTATCGCAGAGCTAAGAAAGTCCCTGCTTGGTTGGAAAGCGTACTTCGACATAGCCGAAGTGCTGAGCCCTCTGCGTGATGTGGATAAATGGATTCGACGACGATTGCGTAGTTATATTTGGAAGCAATGGGGACGCAAAGGTTATCGGATGCTTAGGCGCTTGGATGTTGATCGATGGCTAGCATGGAATACTGCTAAGTCGGCTCATGGCCCGTGGCGATTAAGCGCAAGTCCAGCCCTTTACCGAGCGCTACCAAACAGATACTTTAAGAGCTTGGGGTTGCCAGAACTGGCGGCCAGATGAAATTTAAAGAGATTTGAACCGCCGTGGTACGTGACCCGTATGCCCGGTGGTGTGGGAGGAGAGACCCCGTGAGGTGTCTCCCTATCCCGATTAGCTCCTATTCAGGTGTCACAAAACAATAAGGATGTATATAAATTGTCTCAATATCTTAAGTTAGGTGATGACCAAGCCCCTGTCCAGTTGGATGCACAAGGCGATAATGGTACTTTTAAAGTTGTGGGTGACTGTGTTTGGGCAAAGCTAGAAGATGAAATTACTCCTGACTTCTTGCGTTCAAGAATAGAGCCTTGGTTAACTGCACTCTTCCAATCAGAGCACTTAAATTTACTTGTCGGTGCTGGCCTTAGTACTGCTGTTCAACAGTCTGCAACTGGGAAGCCGCCACAAGGTATGGGATGGATTACTGACTTAAAAGTATGTAAGACAGAAATTGATAGTTATGTAGCTACGTCAGCTAAAGCTTCAGGACGAAGTGTTGGGAATATTGAAGATCAAATTCGTTCAATTAATGAATTGATTAAGGGACTAGAAATTTTAACAGCACACAATATTCCTCTGCCACTACCGCCTCCAGGTAGTCCACCATATCGAAATTTCAAAAATGAATTGATTGAGTTAAAAGGGGAATTATCACGGTGTTTAAAATCATTTTCAGATTCTGTAAGCAAGGGTGAAAAATCAATTAGAGATGCAGCAGCTGAACAAAAAACACAAACATTTAATTACTTAGTTAATTTTTTAATGAGTTTTTCAAGCAGAACTGCGACACGAGATAGGTTACATATATTCACAACAAATTATGATCGGATAATTGAAACGGGTGCTGAATTAGCAGGCCTTAGATTAGTTGATCGTTTTGTCGGAAGTATTGCGCCAATCTTCAGATCATCACGTTTAGAGGTTGATTATCATTACAATCCACCGGGTATACGTGGTGAACCTAGATATTTAGAGGGTGTAGCTCGTTTTACTAAACTGCACGGTTCATTAGACTGGTATGCAAACGAGGGAGCTATAAGACGTTTTGGGTTACCTTTTGGGGCTGTTTCTGTAGAACCATTTTTACAAGCCGAAGGTACTGGTACAGCTAACTACCAACAGTTGATGATTTATCCAAATTCAGTCAAAGACCGTGAAACATCAGAATATCCTTATGTAGAGTTGTTCCGAGATTTAGCATCAGCAACATGCCGTCCAAATAGCACCCTTGTAACCTATGGCTACAGTTTTGGTGATGAGCATATAAATCGAGTGCTTACAGATATGCTAACAATACCCTCAACGCATATTGTGATTATTGCCTATGGCGATCCACTTGGAAGAATCATGCGTTTTATAAAAGATAGCGGGCGTCAGGCTCAAATATCTTTATTACTAGGTGATCATTTCGGAGACCTAAAAACACTAGTCGATTACTACCTTCCTAAAGCAGCTATAGATCGCTCGTCAATTCGTATGGCAGAGCTATTGAAGTCAAGAGGTTTGTATCCATCATCGATCCAAAGTAAATCTGGCGGTGAAGAATGAGTTCACTACCTATCGAACAAGGAGAACAATTAAGGGTAGGAACTGTAGACTTTGTTTCACCTAATGAAATTAGAGCAGTCCTTGATATCGATTCACCAGATTCCGTTGCCTTAAATGCAGGTACACCTAGAAACTTCCCAAGAGTAAACAGTTATGTTTTAGTCTCTTGTGATAATGGCTATTTGGTTGGACAGATTGAGTGGCTTGCCGTTGAACGTTCGCCCTATCCTAAACAAAGAGATATCCAAGATTTTGGTTTAGTTAATCTACCTTTTCCACAGAAAAAAATCAGCTTAAATCCAGTCGGCACTCTCAAGCGAGTTTCAAAAAAAGGTGTTGATTCTTTTAAGTTTCAACGAGGTTCAGAATCATTTCCTTCAATTGGTTCTGCTATTTTACTACCAACAGATTTACAGCTTAGATCTATTGTTGAATCAGGCAATAATCGTAGAGTTGTCATAGGGCAAAGTCCGCTCGCAAATAATGCTAACGTTGCAGTAGATCCAGATCGATTATTTGGTAGACATATTGCTGTTCTTGGCAATACTGGTAGTGGTAAATCCTGTTCAGTTGCAGGACTTATTCAATGGTCGTTAGAAGCGGCAATGGAATTAGAAACTAAACCAAATGCCAGATTTATTGTGCTTGATCCAAATGGTGAATATACTCGAGCTTTAGGCCCGACTACAAAATTTAAGGGCAGAATATTTAAAGTTGAAGCAGGGAAAGGTGAAAACCAACTAAAAGTACCTTCGTGGTTTTGGAATAGTGCTGAATGGGCATCCTTTACACAAGCAAGCCCGAAGGCACAATTACCATTACTAAAGCGTTCGTTGAGGGCTATGAGAAATGAAGAATTTGAATTACATACGAATTTGAATTTAGAGGTTAAAAAGTACCTTGGAACGATGCTTGTATCTTTACGAGCGGATAAGTCAAAAGGTTCTGCATCACTTAATGATTTTCCAGGTGCCAAAAACCTTTTGGCTAAAATAGACGCTTGGCGACAAAGTCTTGAAGAATACCAGTCGAAATTAACTTCCTCACATCCGCCCTTAGATCAATTAATTCTTGATATTCAAAATTTTTGTGTACAAAGAAGCGGAAGGTATCCTGACTACAATGCAAAAGTTAGTGCGGTTGATAATTTAATTAATGGAATACTATTATCATTTCATAATTTCGGTGGTAATGAAGATGAGCTGTTCCCTAAAAGCGAGGATATACCAGTCCCTTTTGATGGTGGTAATTTAGTTTCGTATTTAGAGGCATTAGCTCAAGAAAATGGTAGTGAGCAATATGTTGAATATTTGGTAGCACGAATACGCACCATGCTCTCTGATACAAGAATGAAGCCTATCACTAATGATGCAGAGCAAAGAGTTGATTTAGCTAATTGGTTAGAAAATTATATAGGTAAGGATGGGGAAGATGAGGATGGCAGCTGCGTCTCAATTATTGATCTTTCTCTAGTGCCAAATGAAATCACTCACCTTGTAACAGCTGTGATTTCAAGGATTATATTTGAATCATTACAACGCTATAGACGACTATATAATAAGTCTTTGCCAACTGTTCTTGTGGCTGAGGAAGCGCATACATTTATTAAACGTTATCGTGATGATTCTGAAAATAAGGATGTTGCAGCTGTTTGTTGCCAAGTGTTTGAAAAAATAGCACGCGAAGGAAGAAAGTTCGGCCTTGGTATGGTGATTTCTTCACAACGTCCATCGGAGCTATCACCAACAGTTTTATCCCAATGTAATACTTTTCTGCTGCACCGGATCAGTAATGACAGAGATCAAGAACAAGTACATAAAATGGTACCTGATAATTTACGAGGGTTACTTCGCGAGCTACCCTCTCTACCATCCCAACATGCAATACTAATGGGCTGGGCATCCGAGCTTCCTGTTTTGGTTAAAATGAAGAACCTAGCTAAAGAGCAACAGCCACATTCAGACGATCCTGACTTCTGGGATGTGTGGACAAGAAAAGATGAAGACGGGAATGCTGTTGAGCGAAATGCTGATTGGGATAAAGTTGTTAAGGAATGGCAGCAGAGCTAACAAGCCACTGCACTCGGAAATTTTACTCGCTCCGCTCCCAAAACTCCGGTTAGTGGAGCGTTATGTGTATTAAATAATGAACGAGATACACGTCACTCTTGCCGAGATATCAAAAACTACGAAAAAAGGGGACAGATTTATGATTCCGGTTCAACGAATTCTGCACTCAACGTCTCACCCTCGAAGCCCGGGACCGCCTAGAGGCGAGCACCGGTTCCAGTCCCATGGTGATCTAGAATGACCGAGGATCGTGTTGAGGTCAGTCGGGACGGACTCTCACGCTTGCAGTCGGCCGCGGAGGCATTCGCCCGCACCGACGTCGCCCGGATCGCCGAGGTAGTCATCGATGATCTGCGCTCTCAATCGGCCAACGACACCTTCGGCGATGTCGCGGCCCGCCACCTTTGGGACGAATACTGCTG
>ASRL01000157.1_pt1 | contig 13278 bp, 15 predicted proteins | sample 692978 | NCBI WGS metagenome assembly ASRL01 (sample SAMN02169241, study PRJNA158439) | bioreactor metagenome | isolation source: day 67 sample from continuous culture bioreactor inoculated with sediment... | place: Germany: Bremen | reverse complement strand
CAAGCGACCGAGTTCGGCTCCATCGTGCAGCTCTTCAGCCTTGGCTAATTGTTGTTGAATGGCGCGCAAGTGCGTGTCGCCATCCAAAACATAATCAATCGCGCTTTGATTGGGCGCATCAATTTCTTGGCGCATATGGGCAATGCGCCAGTTCGCCGGTAATGCACAATCGCCTGCGTCAGGATGCAGTTGGCCGCGCAGCAAAGCGAAGAGACTGGATTTGCCGGCGCCATTGGCACCAATTAAGCCGACTTTATGCCCTGGGTGCAGGGTTAATTCTGCATTTTCCAGTAAGCGTAGTGGACCGCGTTGTAAGGTAAGTTCTGAGATTCGTATCATGCGGCGCAGTTTAGCAGTTTCGCCGCGGTTACCAATATGGGCTGAGAGATATTTAGTTGCTGTTGCTTAGTTTAATGCGCAAGGCAAAACAGTGAATGCTAGTGGCTAAGTCACGCAGTACTGCTTTCGTGCCTCAATAACATAGGTTTGCAAGGCCTGCAGGCGTTCAGCATTCAGCGCTAGACCGAGTTCTGCGCCTTGCAGACCTTGCTCCAGCAGCGGTTTCACATTGACCGCGCGCACCACTGCGGCAGCTTGGCGCAAGTAATCAGCTTGCGGGTATAAACGGTCTTCAAGGCCTAAACGTCCGCGTGAATCCATCTCGCTGGCGCTGACAAAATCATCAAAGCGTTGTGGGCGACGCATGATGTCGAAGCTCATTAACAGTTTCAGTAAAGTTTCTGGGCGCAACTCCAAAGCACGGTGGGCATGGGTGTGATATTCGCCGACCAGTAAGGCTAACTCAGCGCAGTCATTCGGCGTTTTCAAACGCTTATTCACTTTCTTAATTAAAGCTAAACCGCGTGTTTCATGGGCAATATGCCGTGGCCACTCGGCAGGATCAGTAGTGCCTTTACCCAAATCATGTAGCAAACAGGCCCAGCGAATATTCAAGCTATGTTTAAAACGCGCACATTGTTGTAAGACACTGAGTATGTGTACACCCGTATCGATTTCAGGGTGGTGCTCAGCGGGTTGTGGTACGCCAAATAAGGCATCCACTTCCGGCAGCAATGCTTTTAAAGCACCGCAATCGCGCAGCACTTGAATAAAAATCTCAGGATTGTCTTCCATCAATGCCCGTGCAAACTCTTGCCAGACCCGTTCGGCAGTTAAATGCGCCAGTTCGCCGGATTCAGCCAATGTACGCATCAGATCTAAGGTTTCAGGGGCGACACTAAAACCCAGATAGGCATAGCGCGCGGCAAAACGCGCGACCCGCAGTACACGCAGTGGGTCTTCAGCAAAAGCCGGTGAAACATGGCGTAGCACTCGTGCCGCGAGATCAGCTTGTCCGCCGTAAGGATCAAATAAAGTACCGTCATCGGCTTGCGCCATGGCGTTCACGGTAAGGTCGCGGCGTAGTAAATCTTCTTCTAAGCTGACGTCCGGGCTGGTGTGAAAAACAAAACCACCATAGCCATGACCGCTTTTGCGCTCAGTACGTGCCAAGGCATATTCTTCCCCACTGGTAGGGTGCAGAAACACAGGGAAATCATCGCCCACTGGACGAAAGCCTTGTGCGCGCATTTGCTCAGGGGTTGCACCGACCACCACCCAGTCGACATCTACCACTGTGCGACCTAATAGTTGATCGCGCACTGCGCCACCGACCTTGAAAATTTGCATACAGAGACATACCTTAAATAACTGTTGCGGCAAGAATACCTGTAAATGAGTATTCTGTGCTGATTGCGGTGTTGTATGGCTGAACTCGGTAGCTGTATTTGTATCTACTGCTGAGTCGATGGTTATTCGCAATCAGGGCTGTGATAAAAATTGTTGATTGGAGAGGTAAATGTTGTGATTGATAAAAGCTATCGAAGCCATGTTATCAATCAATTATACCTAATCATCAGAATGACCTATTATTAATCCCGTAAAGTTCTTAACCCACAGAGGAATTATTAAATGTCTTACATTAATAGCGAAGTAAAAGCGTTTAAAGCAACTGCATTCCACAACGGTGACTTCATCGAAGTGACTGAAGCAGACATGAAAGGCAAATGGTCTGTAGTGTTCTTCTACCCAGCAGACTTCACCTTTGTTTGCCCAACAGAGCTTGGCGACTTAGCTGACAACTACGAAACATTCAAAAAGCTTGGTGTAGAAATCTATTCAGTATCAACTGATACCCATTTCACTCACAAAGCATGGCACGACACTTCACCAGAAATTGGCAAGATCCAATACCCAATGATTGGTGACCCAACTGGCGCAATCACCCGTAACTTCGGTGTGATGATTGAAGAAGCTGGCCTGGCAGATCGCGGTACATTCGTAATCGATCCAGACGGTAAAATTCAAATCGTTGAAATCAACGCCGGTGGTGTTGGTCGTGACGCACAAGAATTACTGCGTAAAGTTAAAGCAGCACAGTACGTGGCAGCTCACCCAGGTGAAGTGTGCCCAGCTAAGTGGAAAGAAGGCGAAGCAACATTGTCTCCTTCACTAGACTTAGTAGGTAAAATTTAAGGATCACTCCTTACCTTTTATCTCTGCTTGCTAGGTTGTGATCCAACTCGGTAAGCCCGACGCCCGGGTGCACACCGCTCGGGCGTTTTATTTTCAAAAAACAGATTTTGGAGAACATCAGTCATGTTGGACGCTAATTTAAAAGCACAGTTACACGCTTACCTAGAAAAGGTGACGCAGCCTTTCGAGATTGTTGCGTCCCTTGATAATGGTGCAAAATCGACCGAATTAAAAAGCTTGCTGGAAGAAATTGCCGGCATGAGCGACAAAATCACTTTACGTACTGACGGTGATGATGCACGTAAACCTTCGTTTTCTTTAAACCGTATTAATGGTGAGATCAGCTTGCGTTTTGCTGGTATCCCAATGGGTCACGAGTTCACTTCATTGGTGTTGGCGCTACTGCAAGTTGGCGGACACCCATCGAAGCTGGGACAAGATGTAATTGAGCAGATTGCCAATTTAGAAGGCGAGTTTAATTTTGAAACCTACTTCTCATTGTCTTGCCAGAACTGCCCAGATGTCGTGCAAGCACTGAACTTGATGGCGGTGCTCAATCCAAATATTCGTCACGTGGCGATTGATGGCGCACTGTTCCAAGAAGAAGTTGAACAGCGTCAAGTAATGTCTGTACCGATGATTTTCCTCAACGGCGAAATGTTCGGCCAAGGCCGCATGGACGTTGCAGAAATTCTTGCTAAAGTCGACACCGGCAGTGTTGCCCGTGATGCGGCTAAGCTTAATGAAAAAGATGCTTTTGATGTGTTAGTGATTGGTGGTGGCCCAGCTGGCGCAGCAGCAGCTATTTACGCCGCACGTAAAGGTATTCGTACCGGTGTTGCCGCGCAGCGTTTTGGTGGTCAGGTTTTGGATACTATGTCGATTGAGAACTTTATCTCTGTCACAGAAACTGAAGGTCCAAAGCTGGTTCGCGCCATGGAACAGCATGTGCATGAATACGATATCGATGTGATGAACCTACAAACGGCGAGCCGTTTAGTCCCAGCAACAGAGCAGGGCGGTTTGCACACCGTTGAGTTTGAGTCCGGTGCCAGCTTAAAAGCTAAAACTGTGATTCTGTCGACCGGTGCACGCTGGCGCGAAATGAACGTACCCGGTGAGCAAGAGTACCGCACCCGTGGCGTGGCTTACTGTCCACACTGTGACGGCCCTTTGTATAAAGGCAAACGTGTAGCAGTCATTGGTGGTGGTAACTCAGGTGTTGAAGCCGCGATTGACTTGGCTGGCTTGGTCAAGCATGTGACCTTACTTGAGTTTGCTGACACCCTGCGTGCTGATGAAGTGCTGCAGAAAAAACTCAAAAGTTTACCGAACGTCACTGTGATTAAGAGCGCTATGACCACAGAAGTGATCGGTGATGGCAGCAAAGTGACTGGCTTGATTTACAAGGATCGCACCACCGAAGAGCTGCACACGGTTGAGCTGGAAGGTATCTTTGTGCAGATTGGCTTATTGCCAAACACTGAGTGGTTGAAAGACTCGGTTGCCTTGTCCAAGCATGGTGAGATCGAAATCGACGCACGCTGTGCAACCAGTATTCCTGGTGTGTTTGCTGCCGGTGATGTGACGACAGTGCCTTACAAGCAGATCATTATTGCCATGGGCGAAGGTTCAAAAGCGTCATTGAGTGCTTTTGATCATATCATCCGTTCGTAATAGATAAGACGCTGCAGACACCTCAAGTGCGGCAGCGGTAAAGTAAAACGCCCGATGCATTAAGTTGCATCGGGCGTTTTTTGTTTGTTGGGCAGTCTAGCAAAATACTCTAGACGACTCAGCGTGCATTAGCGCAAGTTGTCGCTGCGCTCCTTAATCTGTGCAGTTTAATTCTATAAAACGAGTAAATGAGCATTTTATTCGCTTCGCTCCCCCCTTCGGGGCCGTGCTAAAGCACGTTCAATCTAAAGATTGTGAGCTGGTTTTTAACAACGTCCTGACAACGCAGGTAGTTATTCAGAGTTTTCTTAAATATTACGAGTTTGCTTCTTTTTTTCAATGACTTACGGGCAAACGTCAACAGGCCCTAGTGTTTTAGAGGGTAAAGAACCTTAAGAAACCACTTGTAACAGACTGAAATTAGAGAACCATTTAAAGCAGACTGGAGTCTCTGAAGTGATCTTGCACGCCTATCTTTGAGCTTCAGTTTGGGCAAAATGCCGAACGAAAATCATAGGATTAGACGGCCATTTTGCCCAGGTGAGTCAATTTTAAGTTGGCGATGGTAGGTAAGTGTTGCGCTGGTGATAACAGTATTATGGCAGACACGCGCTGGCCACTTCTGAGTGAGCCAGCGAACAGCTGGTTGCAGTGTCGGTTAAGCCAGGCTGGACTGCAACAAGGGAGACTTATGCCTCCCTGCGCTATCCATTCCTGAGCTAAAAGTACGGGGGGCTTTCGTGCAACGTGAGAAACCCTAGTGCTTTTTAGTATCACCGGCGACTTTGTCCATGATGGCAAATAATACGCCGGATACAACGAATGCCATGTGAATAATGACTTTCCATTTTAAACTGTTGGTGTCTGCATCGTTCATTGTCAGTGATATATCCATAAACGACTTTAAAAGATCAACCGCGGAAATTGCTACAATCGCACCGATGACCTTTAGTTTAAGTCCTGAAAAATCAACTTTCCCCATCCAGTCAGGTCGATCTTTATGATCGCCGGTATCAATTTTCGAGATAAATATTTCATAGCCGCTGAATAGAATCATTAGCAATAAGCTGCCCACTAGGGACATATCAACCAACGCAAGTATCCCTACGATCACATCTGCTTCAGATGCAGTAACAACATGGGTTGCCAGGTGCCATAGCTCCTGAGCGAATTTTATGAATAATAAAAACACGCCCAGAACTAAACCTAAATAAAAGGGAGCAAGTATCCAGCGGCTGTTAAAAATAACCTTCTCTAAGGTGCGTTCAATATTTTTCAACATGTAGGTCTCTTGAGGCTTCTATGACGATAAATTATAAGTTATGCCGTATTGCTTGAGATAGTAAAATACTTAACCAATGATGAGTATTTTTTGATTACTTTGGCAATGACAACGATCATTGGGTATGAGCGTTTTAAGCTCAAACCTAAGTAATGATCGCGGACTCACGAGTCCCCCATAAAATCTGCATGCATGTTTACCGTTTCAATCGGGCTCGCGTGTAAAGCGATAGAATAAATTGGGTTCACTGATCACGTACAAATAGCCATCTTCGTCAATGTTTACGCCTTCTGCCTGCGGAATACCTTTTTGTAAACCAGCAAACCCTCTAGCAAGGGATCTGAAACTAATCACTTTACCTTCAGTGGTTATTTCGATCAGTAGCTTCGACTCATCACTCAACAAAACTAAATGGCCACTCTTTTCATCGTAAGTGGCCGACGATACATCGGTTGCGAATACGTTATCTCTTATCCAGTCTGATAGATTACGCACACTTACAGGAAGTCCTTCATCTAAGCTTGCACGCAGACCGCTCACCTCAAGCAATTGGATAGGGTCACGCTCTTTAGCCACATACAGACGATCATTTTTAAGGTCGTAGGTAAGGCTTTCTAAACCTTTATTGTCCTCAGTCCAGAATGCAAGTTTGAGTGATGGATATTTTTCCTTATTCAGAGATCCACTGGTAAGTAGCCTGCCATCAACACTCACTGGGATATCTATAATAACTAGGTTTTGTTTACGTTCTTCCGCAACGACCAATTGGCCATTACCAATATAAGTTACTGCCTCCACGTCACTGAACCCCTCAAGGCTATAACGTGCGAGCACATCTCCGTCTCGGCTTAAAGCAACCAACTCGTTAGGGCCATTGATAACAGTCCATAGCATGCCCAAATCACGGTCATAAGTCAGACCAGAGAGGTTGTTGTCTATACCAATGACAGGCTTAGCGTCGATCTCGACACGATAGTTTGGTAACCATACTGCACGATCCTGCCAATCATCAGCGTGCATGTGAGTTTTGAGCCAGTAATACAGGCGATAATCAAGACGCTGCGTATGCAACTGGAACGCAGCAACCACCAGCAAGCACAGCATTACCCACATCCAGATACGAGCTTGCATCGAACGCCCAGGACGCTTTGTAGCCTTTAAGTACATAAATATCTCGTTTAGTTGTAGCAGAGGGGTATTTGAATTAATGAATGCTGACACAATCAATATGTTTTAGCGTTTGAAAATCAAAATTCTATATTTGGAAGGCCGATACTGTAAGTCTAATGTATTGATTTTAATAGGGTTGTTCACAAACTGTATACGTAATGCCACGCGCTGCATGGCTTCAAGTTGTGCATGGTTAACGAGCCCCCCATGGTAGGGCTTTAGAAAGAGTTCTCACCATGGAGAGTTACGCAGCTTTGTCAGCAGGTTTCTTTAAGGATTAATCATCCTGGCGGTTTTTCAAAATCTCACCAGTAGCGGCATCCATTTCAACTTCCCATTTCTGGCCTTTATCATCACGCAGGTCTACTTGGTAAATATAGCGGCCGTACGACTCATCAAGCTCTGTGTCCACTATGGTGGCCTTTGGATGCTGCGCTAAAGCTGTCTGGTCAAGTTTATCAAAGGCTAAAATTGCGCCTGAGGTGCTTAGTTCAACTGTTTTAGCTGGGCTGACATCAGCTTGAGCTAAACCTGCGCCCATCATTAAAGCAACGGACATACATAATGTAGTTAAAGTTTTCATAGTTATTTCCTTGTCTGGAAGCTGCAGCACAACGAAATTGTGTGTCTACGATGCCAAGGTTACAGACGCAGCCTTAATTCAAGCTTAAAAATATGCATTATTTAAGCTTGCGCTAAAAACTTTTAACAAACATTATTTGATGCTTTAAAGACCCGCTCGAGCGTGAATGTAAAGGTCAGGCAAGCCTAGCTGTATCACTAAAAAGTTTCAGCATTTAGAACCAGTTAACCACTATCCTGTCAATAAGTTCGGATCAACCATCATTTGCAATGGAGACATAGATGAATACTCGCAGCTTGCTCGATCAGCTTCTCAACTCAGGTAAAGAATTACTGCAAGGGCAGAATACAGCACAATCCAATCAGACAAATCCAGCAGCTCCAAACGAGCCCAATACAGCACTCAATGGTCTGCTTGGCAGTATTGGTGGTGGTGCTTTGGGTGGCGGTATTATCAGCTTACTGATGTCCAGTAAAAAGGCACGCAAGGTAGGTGGCAATGTTATTACTTATGGTGGCTTAGCAGCGCTGGGTGTTGTGGCCTACAAAGCGTATAGCAACTGGCAAAATAATAATCAAAATCGGGGTCAGGCACAGCCCAGTGCACCTTATACACAACATCAACCGCAGACAGTGGATCGTGTGTCACCAGCAATCATGGAAGAGCATAGCTAGGCTATTCTTCGCGCAATTATTTGTGCCGCCAAAGCTGACGGCCATATTGACGAGCGCGAGCGGCAGCTGATTGATGATGCAATAGCCAAACTCACCAACGAGCCGCAGCTACAATTATGGTTCCAACAAGAGTTGCGTAAACCTCTCGATCCAGCTGACCTAGCTTTAGCAGCCAAGACCCCGGAAATTGCAGCTGAGATGTACCTCGCTAGCATTCTTGTAGTCGATGAGGAAAGCTATATGGAGCGAGCCTACCTTGACGAACTTGCACGTCAACTGCAGCTTGCGCCGGCACTAAAAGCGGAGTTGGAAGCACAAGCAATAGCGCATCACTCTTAAAATTAAGCGCTCAAACAGCAGTTGAGTGCCCTAGCGGCTACTGTAGATGATTAGCATATTGTATCGTGCAGACTGCACGAGCGATTGGTGATCCGTCGTCGTGCATAACCTTTGCTCTGACTCACCCTTTTATAGTGAGAGCCGATAGTAAACCGACATTAGCCTTACGCAATCAGACAGCGACAGACTCCTAGGATGAAAAAAGCCTGCATAATTCGCAGGCTTTTTATCGTATTACTTACCGTAGCTTCCCATCAGCAACGTCCTTAGCTCCCTCAAACAGATCATCACGCCAGCTCGCGGCCTGTGTTCGCTCAAATGCCGAGTCATGTGTCATCTTGATTGATGTTCGATTTGCCCCTTCTTTGTTCAGGCTAATCCACAAAACGTCGCGTGGAGTGTTTTTCCCGATATTTCCTGCCATCCGGTAAAAAGCTCCAGGAGTAGCCTGGATACGCGCATCCGAAAACCCGTAGTAGGATTTCATTCGAGCTGCAACAGTATCAACGTCAACGTCTACAAAAAAAGTCTTTGATACGCTATTAGGAGTTACTCGCCCACCATACATAACCCGATTCACGTCGTAGGCGGCATCACTGATCTTTTGGTTGAATGTTGCAAAGTCCTCAGTTGCACAGCCTGATAGCAATACAACAGAGCAGACAGCTGTTAAATAAACTTTCTTCATTTGTTAAATTCCTTGAAAACCAATAATCCAGCTCGTGTTTTTATGTAGTTCATTGCCATCTCCGTATTTTTACGGCAAGCGATTTGCTGTGATGATTACTCTAGCAATCAGGAGATTCCACATCGACCTGAAAGCCGAAATCCAGCACTACCTATTGAACTGGACACAGTTACTGGCCTGTTTTATGATTTGGCTATGTTTCGTTGGTCGTTGACTGACAACATGCCCAAAGCCCTGTACAGCACGTAAACGGGCGCTCACTACATTAGTATGAGTTGCTGTTAAAACTTACCTACCCTTGGCGGAGAAATCACTCTCCGTCAGGAGTTGTGTTTCTCCGCTTTTTTATTTGGAGAAACACCATGTCTCAGAAAAAAACCAACACCCAAACCACTCCTGCCACTTTGACTGCTTTTCTTACGAGTCCTGAAATGATTCAGCTGGTAAGGGATGTGACAGTTGCGGGTAAAACAGAAGGTTCTAAGCTTCGTACCAGTACTGCCACTCACCTGCACTCTGGGCTGACTCGATGCAAAGCTTTACTAACCTCTGCCAAGGCAGCAGTTACTCAGCTTCAGCAGCAGTCTGCTACATCACCAGCAGTTAATTACGATACTCCCACAATCATGCGCAAGCTGGGCACGGAACAGTTTGAAGTATGGCAGCACCTAAACGGTGTTATTGAAACACCAGACACAAATATCCACGTCCAGGCATACAACACGGACCTTTGCTAAGGCTAAATACCTTTGACCTGGCGGAAAGCTCTTTTCCGCCAGGGTTAGTGTTTTTCCGCCGTATATTGGAGAAACACATGCTAATACTTTGGTTTCTGTCTTGGATAAAGGCAGGTTTTGTTCGTAATGCTGCCGGAGCTGGTGAAGGTCTTCGCAAGCTGGGGTTGGGAATGATAGGAGCAGGCCTCTTTGGCTTTTTTCTTGGTCCAGCGCAGTCGAAATCAGCTATACTTGTCATACTAGGGATCGCGTCATGGGCTGCAGGCCTATTGATGTCAGCCCCAAACCTAACACAGAGGAGTGAATAATATGATTTTCGGAATAACAGTTGCTATGTTACTCACATTTATTTCATTCATAGCTTACATCGGTTTGAAAGATCAATTCCTTGAAGACCTAGCCTCACGTCAGTTACAAGACGAAAAATAACCCAAAAAAACCCGCTTCGGCGGGTTTTTTCATGTCTGCACACAATAGCAAATTATCATTATCCCAGCGTTTTTATAGCCTGCCCCAAAACCCGTCTGTTCGGATATCGGGTTAACGCCCTATCCAGCTGCCGTCATATTTAAGATTGACCCAGAATCGAATTTTGGGGACTTCAACGACATGAAACGTATCACTATGCTTGGCTTATTGATTTTGGATTGCACAATCCAAAACGGTGAGCACTTATGACTGACCCAACCACCCAAGCATACGCAGAACTGCAACAGGCTTTTGAACATTACAACGTAGATCTTTTTGACGGCCAAATTCCACGCTGCCTGATCACAATGCAGCGCGAGAAGCGCACCTATGGCTATTATTCGACCAAGCGCTTTGTACATCGAGATGATCACACCACAATTGATGAAATTGCTATCAATCCAGCCTATTTCGGTATTGTCCCATTACTTGAAATTTTACAGACATTGGTTCACGAGATGGCCCATGCCTGGCAGCAGCATTTCGGTAACCCAGGCCGACGCGGTTACCACAATGAAGAGTGGGCGGACAAGATGGAGAGCATTGGCCTGATGCCGTCGAGCACTGGCAAGCTAGGCGGCTCTCGCACTGGCGAGAAGATGGCTGATTATGCGATTAAGGGAGGCCTGTTCATGCAAGCCACTGACAAACTATTGGCCGCCGGCTGCCAAGCGTCCTCGGTTGACCGCTTCTCTCCTCTGGTGCAACACAAGGATCGCCTCAGTATTACCTCGACTATTATGGCTGCACTTTCAGGGTCTGTGACAGTAGTTAGAGAGGCAGCCCTGCCAGATCAATCGAAATCTGTTCGATGGCAAGCACCTGAGCTATCGAAGCTGCTATCGCCTCCGATTGCTGGAAATCGCAGCAGCCGTGTGAAGTACCGCTGTCCAAATTGCACAGCCCAAGTCTGGGGCAAGCCTAATTTAAAAATCCGCTGCGGCGAAGATGACTGCACTGACTCAGTGTTCGAACCGATTGCCTGAGCCTGAACAAATCACCCATATGACAGGGCCCATGCCCTTATGAGCAAAGATATACTGGATCAAATGGCCAAGCAGGAGCTTGTGTTCTGGATCCGCAGGCATGTGATGCAACGCCCTAAAAAAGTGATGTTTTATACGCTCGCTGGGTGTCTCTGGCGCAGAGGCAGAAGCAGCTTTCTGAAGTTTCAACCGCTGCTTTCCAGATATCAGACATAGAGACGATGTGTATTTTAAAGGAGGAGCTCAACGAATGCTCTGATGCTTCCCGCAAAGAGGCTTTGCTCAAACAAATAATGACGCACCACAAGGAAGCGGAAAAGTACCGCTCGATATACCGCGAATTCAACGCCCTGCTCCTCGAGTCTGAGCGGCTTTTCGAGCAGTATAAGGTCGCCTTAGGTTTAGAGAGTCGTTAATAGTGTGAACACGCAGGTTGTGACAAATACACTACAGCCGAAGAACTGTATCAGGCGCATGCAGACTGACGGCTGGAGTAACAGAGTGAGAACCTTAATGAAGTCATTAATCCTCAGGCACAAAAAAACCCACTATAAAGTAGGTTTTTTTGAATCATACGTCCGCGGGGGGAGGCATCCGCCCTCAAGTCCCATGGCTAACTGTATCAGAATGAAGCTTTTTCAGGTGAGATGTCAAACTCAGGATTCATAGCGGCGAAACCTTCACGCTGATGGCGGCCATTGCTGCGCAGCATGTAGCACACGCAGTATTCGAACAGTAAGAGCACCCTCTTCGTATACAAGAATATAATTCGCGCTGGCAATCAGCTCCCTAGTTCCTTCGACTCGGCCAAAGCGACCCATTCTCGGGAAAGTTGACAGCTTTTTAGCCTTTTCCTCGATGTCATCCTTTACACGCTGCGCCGCATCCAGATTATCGTCTGATATATAATCTATTATCTCCAGCAAGTCGATACGTGCCAGTTCCGACCATTCCAGCTCAGCCACGATGACGTTTCTTGTCGATCAAAGCTTGAGCCTCATCCATGACTTGTTTATGCGTAACTGTGGGTCGTGTATCCATCAAAGCCTCTTTCACTTTGTCTCGAAACCAAGCATCGTGTGCTTCTGGATCTGTCGTTAGACCAGCGGGTAACCCACCCTCTTTAGTAATGCGGGTCAGCAAGATTCGGACGGCATCAGACATAGTTAGGCCGAAGCTGGCAAGTTTTTCTGTCGCCTCAGCCTTCAGCTTGTCATCGACACGAACATGCAACATTGAAGTATGAGCCATGATGTATCCTCCATTCGTTATTCATAATCTTATTCTGTATCTCAATTGAGATACAGTCAAGGCGTTCACAGTTTATAGACCGTTAAACGATTACCGTAGTGGCCTTACTTCAAAGCCTGTCTAAAGAGCGCTAAAGGGGTAAAGGGAAAATGGCTTTAAGGGATTAATGGAAGGGGGATTAAGGGCAAAGGGGCTACCCTGAAAGGGTTTGTTTGCAGGGAAAGGCAAAAGGCCAAAAGGCAATCCGTGCCAGCCAAAAAATCATATACGAGTTAAAACTACTCTTGATAGCGAACCCCCACCACGGCCTAATAGCTCTTTTATTTAATAAGCAGGTGCTGAATATGAAATGCTTGAATGAGATAAACGAAGCAATCGTACGAGCGGCAAGACTTCAATTAAAAACGCCAACTTTTAAACCACAAAAAGGTCTATTGCTGAATGCACAGGCTCTTCAGGACGTTCCTCAGCGAGGTATAGTTAATTAGACTCTACGCTTGATGCACTGTTTTTCTCATAAATCTTAAGTCGTAGTGTTCTGGTCTAATACAAATGGACACTCTCCGGTCAATGCACAAGACTGCCTGGTTCTGGCTCAGAATTGGAATTCTTCTCTACCCTCTTACGTTAGGCAATCAATCGCGATAAGAAAACCCGGATGTTTGACGCTGGTCATGGCCGCCACACGAATAAAAGCGTTTAATGATCAGCAAGATTCTGCCTGAACCGCACAAGGGGGTGCTATGCGTCGTCTGAAATGGGTGCTCTGGTCCAGCCTGGTGTTGTTCGCGTTTTTGTGGCTGTTGGCCGAGCCCGGCCTATTCAATACCCGGGGCTTCTTCCCCCACCGTAACCTGCTGGTACAACTGACCGGCGTGCTGGCGATGG
>ASRL01000156.1_pt1 | contig 13304 bp, 12 predicted proteins | sample 692978 | NCBI WGS metagenome assembly ASRL01 (sample SAMN02169241, study PRJNA158439) | bioreactor metagenome | isolation source: day 67 sample from continuous culture bioreactor inoculated with sediment... | place: Germany: Bremen | reverse complement strand
TTAGCGCATCCAGCGCGGCAAACGGCTCGTCCATAAACAGAAATGGCGGGTTTTTAATGAGCGCGCGGGCAATCGCCACGCGACTTTGCTGACCACCGGATAATTGCTGTGGAAAGTGATCTTTACAGGCCTCAATTTTCATCAAGGTCAGCAAAGCAATGGCCCGTTGTTGCTCCTGCTGGGTGCTTTTACGTTTAATTTCTATGGGAAACAGCACATTTTCCAGTACCGTCTTCCACTCCAACAATGTGGGGGTCTGAAAAACAAAGCCCGCATCGCTGATTGGCCCTGTCAGTGCCTGCCCATTGATTGATACCGTGCCTTGCTCAGGCAACAGCAAGCCAGAGGCGACATTCAACAAAGAGGTTTTGCCGCAGCCACTGCGCCCAACCAAGCAATGGAACTCACCACGTTTAATCTCCCAACTGATATCCAGCAGCGTCGGCTTTTGCCCTGCATAGCTGTAGGTCACCTGCTTGATTTGTAAGCTCGCCATCTACCGTCTCTTAATTTCTGTAGGCTGAAAAGTTCTCAGCATACAGCTCTGCGTCGGACTCAATATCAACCATGCGCACTAAGTCTAATAAGCTCGAAGTACCATCATGGTGCCAGCCAGCATCCGGCGAGGTCATGCTGCCAATCGATGTGATGCGCGTGACTCCGAGCTCAGCCAGCATTGACGACAGCTTAAACATGTCTTCCGGTGAGGCAGCAATGCCTGCTGTTTGTAAGTATTTGCGATAAGGGCTTAACACCGCGATCAGTTGCACAAAGTCATCCACGGCAATGATCCGCAATGTGCGGTTTAACGGGCTGGGGCTGAAGCTGTCTTGTAATTGCTCATAAACAACAGTCCAACACCCTGCGCCATGGCTTAATACCGTTTTATCGCTGCGGGCGAATAAGCTCACTTGTTCTTTTTGCTTCCAGGACTCAATACTGGCCTGCTCTGCAAGTGAAAGTGCTCTGCGTGGATAGCGCTTTTCCAGCGTATCCAACTCACGGGCAACATATTCACTAAAATCTTGCGCGGATACCTTGCCGCCGCGCTGAACAAATAAAACGTGCGGTGAATAGCAGCCCTGCTGATCATAATTGACCACATCAAAAGCGGCGCGATACGCCGTTTCTTTAGCATTATTCGCATTTAAGCTTGCGCTCGCGATCAGGCCAAAGGCCATTTTGTGCCCATAGGGCAAGAAACGTGTGGTGACTGGCACGCGCGATTGCATGGCAGAGAGTGACGCATTGCCGCCATAGGCCAGCACCACATCAGAGGCGTCGAACAGTTGCCGCTCTTTTTCCTCATCACCACCGCGCCACCAGAGCACTGCAACACAGTCTTTAAGCCGTGGCTCAACCTCAGCCAGAATCTGCGCGACCCAGCCGGCAAATAACGGCTCAGCGCTGGACACCTTGCCAATCGAACCACCTTTGACCAGCAAGCTGGCAACCAAGCTCCACAACGGTAGCCCAGGCACATTGCCAGCCCAAATATGGGTCATCAGCTGCGGGCCAATGGCTTTGACATAGCCGCCTTTGGCTCTGGGTTGAAACGCATCGAGCAGCAGCGGATTGCCAAAATCTTCGACCAGAAACTTGAATAATTGCGGCTTGCGAAATGTCTTTAAATACGCGGTTAAACCGAGGCGAATCATCTCGGCGTCAAAGCCGGTGACGATGGGCAATAACAGCTCAGCTTTTTGTCGATACGGATCGTCTCGATCCAATAGGCGCTGCACGACTGCATCAATCACTTCAACAATCTCAAGCGTAGTAAAGCGTGTTAACACGTCATCACGCGCGCTCTTCACGCTAGCGATCACTGTGCCAATTTGTTGCTCGGTTAAAGCAGGCACCTGCACATCTAAAACCCTGTCACCTGCGCTGAAGGTCAGCGTTTCATAGACAATCTCATCTGCGGCCAGCTGTGGAACAAAGCCCGCTCTTTCTATCATTGCCGCGTTCCTTGTACCGAGCTAATAAACTCATCCAGCGCCAGTGAGCAGCCCTTGGCTTCTGCGCCTTGCACGCGCCCCAAGAAGACAAAGCCGTTGTCTTTTTTAATACCCATATCTTCAGTCAAAATAGCCGCGACTGAGTTGTAGTTGGCCAAATCAACCTGCACCAGCACGCCCGCCTCGCCCTCCGGCATATCCTCGCCGGTGCTGGGGTGAACCACGCGTGTTTGAATCCAATGCGGCCCAGACGTCACTGCAGGAAGGCTTTGACTGCCATCGGTATACAGCTGGGTGCTTAACTCGGTCATACCAAACATATTGATGCAGTTTTGCCGCCCAACACCCAGGTAGTCATGCATTTTTTGATAAAAGGATTGCGCATCCAACTCAGCCGACTGATTTTTATAGCCGCCGGTATCCAGCAGCTTACTGCCCTTTGGAAGCACAAAAGTGCGCTCGAGTTTTTCCAACGCTTCAAATAAATGCACAAAACTAAAGGACGCACCTAGCAGCGCATAGGGCTTATCGCCCGCTTCGCGCAGTTCCAGCTCGGCAATCAGACGCTCGACCTGCAAGCCAGCCGCATCGATAAAGTAATCACTGCCCTGCCCGCCAAATTCATTAAAAATGAGCGATAAGTAATGCGCCAGCGATGAGTTGGGCAGCACTTGCGGTGTGGGAAATAAAATGCCCATGCTCAGCGCTGTATCTGTGCCCATAAAGCGCTGTTTAAAATAGCTCAGCGTCGACAGGTTATACACCTCTAAATCAGGGTGGTAATGCTTGCCGCGATTGCCCGAAGTGGTGCCACTGGTCATAAACACGGCAACCGCCTGCTCTGGATCACTGCAGCTTAAAGTCACCTGCTTAAAGGCATCAATAGGTACAGCCGGAATATCTTTCCAGTGTTTTACCAGCCTAGGCGTTTTGCCTTTGGCGCGGCAATAGGATTGGTAGGGTAAATTAAACTCAAACTGGTACCTGAAAAGCGCCAGCGCGTGCTCATTAAAGTCGGCAGCTGAACTGCTAGGCTGCTGCACAAATCGAAGTGTTCGCTCAATGATTTCGTGTTCCACTTACTCACTCCAACCTGCAAATAAACACGCTCTAAGGCGCAAGCCAATAATCTAAAAAAAATGATAATAACCAACCGCTGAATGCGCACAGCAGCCTACCACTGATTAATCAATCAGCAACAGGTTAGCAAAGCCAGCGGTGCTAGCCTAACCTAGGTAACAAGCTGTGTTAATCAACTAAAGGGCTAAGGAGATTCTGAAGGTGATTGTCGCGTCGCTCCTCACGATGACGCAATTAATCAGTACCTCCTTACCTGTACAGCCCAGTAGCTTTATAGGCTTGAACGTCTAAAAACTAACGCAAATGCGCTATTGCCTGTGCTTCCAATTCCGCTTTCAAGGCTGGTTCAAGCTGCAGCTGACGGGCCAGTTCGTCAAGGTAGGCACGCTCCATGTAACTTTCTTCATCCACCACAAGCATGCTGGCCAGATACATTTCCGCTGCAATTTCTGGCGTTTTCGCCGCGCGAGCAAGGTCTGCAGGATCAAGCGGCTTGCGCAACTCTTGTTCAAACCACGCTTGCAGCTGTGGCTCGTTAGTGAGCTTGGCCACCGCATCATCAATCAACTGCTGCTCGCGCTCATCAATATGCCCATCCGCCTTGGCCGCACAGATAATGGCACGCAGAATGGCTTGACTATGCTCTTCTATGGCGGCGGGTGCCACACGATCAACAGTCTGCGGCTGGTACTGACCTGAGAGTACCTGGGGCTGCGTTTGACTCTGGTTTTTCTGGTTATTTTGCCAGTTGCTATAGGCTTTATAGGCCACAACACCGAGCGCTGCTAAACCGCCATAGGTCACGACGTTGCCACCTACTTTGCGCGCCTTTTTACTGGACATCAGCAAACCGACAATACCACCGCCCAAAGCACCACCACCAACACTGCCAAGCAGACCATTGAGCACAGAGTTTTGCTCAGCGGGTGCTGACGGGTTTGCCTGATTGGATTGCGCTGTATGTTGTCCTTGCAGTAATTCTTTACCTGAGCTGAGAAGCTGGTCGAGCAAGCCACGCGTATTCATTTTTGTCTCCATTAGAAATATAGGTTAAAGCCAACTATTGAATTGCATAGTAGTTGACTCGATCTAAATACAGAATTGTTTTTTCAGTTATGCACCCAGCTTTACCTGACCTTTACATAAGCGTTTGAGTTGGACTTTAACGCGCAGAATCACCTCAGAAAAGATTTTAAAAATAAGCTGGAATAGCCTCTATTTTTAAGTTTGAGTTAAGGCAACGTCTGTAATCTTTGCAACGTAGACACACACTTTCGTTGTGTTGCAGTACCGCAAAGAGGAAACAACCATGAAAACTTTAACTACCCTATGTGTGTCAGCTGTTTTAATGATTAGCGCAGGTTTAGCCCAGGCTGATGTCAGCCCAGCTAAAACAGTTGAACTCAGCACTTCTGGCGCGATTTTAGCCTTTGATAAGCTTGATCAGACGGCTTTATCGCAACATCCAAACGCCACAATACTGGACACAGAACTTGACGAGTCATATGGCCGTTATATTTACCAAGTGGATCTGCGTGACGATAAAGGCCAAAAATGGGAAGTCGAAATGGACGCCGCAACGGGCGAGATTTTGAAAAACAAAAAAGATGATTAATCGTTAAAAGATACTGCAAAGCATACAAAAAATGAGCCGTGGTCGCGTGTTATAAAAGACACCGCCATGGCTCTTTAGCACGTACCCTTAAATCAACAAAGCCAATACTGCTATGACTCGATCTGTAGATAATTCTGCGCCTGTTCCCGCACAATTTCAGCCATCCATTCACGCAACTGAGCCGGTCCGAGCACTTGCAAACCAGCACCTTGACTCAACAACCAGCGGCGCAACTGCATGCCATCCAGCACTTCTGCATCAAGTAGATAGCGCTCTGGGTTTTGCGGGTCAATCGTTACAGACTGCTTGTCAGATAGCGGTGTCTCTTCAAGGTGTTGCGCCAGCCACGGGCTGATCCGCAATCTCAGCTCAAGACACTGCTGATCCGGCAGGATCCAGTGCATTGCTCCACTTTCCAAATAATCATCAATATTAAACTCAGGAAAAGGTCGAACCGATGCTTCCAATAGCTCTACGCTTTGGTAGCGGTGTAAGGCCGTAATGCGAACATCATCAAACTGATAAAAACGGCACAACACATACAAGGTATGCCCTTGCTGCACCAAGCCATACGGATGAATAATGCGTTCTGGCTTGCCTTTATAAGTCGCTCGAAACTGGCGATTATCCAACAATGCTTGATAAATCAAACCCACAGCCTCGGCATCCACCTGCGGTGCTTGCAAAAAATGTTGCGGAGCAATACGCACTTTATCCATCCAGCCCTGAAATCTGCTGCAATTAAGCTTATGTAACTGCTCTTCGGCTTCCTCTTGCCAAGGTTGCAAATGCTGTAAAACCTGACGCGGTAGCAGCGGTTTTAAATGCTCCAAAGCCATCGACACAGTTAACGCCGTTACCGCATCCATGCCAGGAAAAGCCATGTGCTGACTGTCTTTAGCAAACGCCCATGCCACCCCTGTTTTACCCCGCCCAGAGGCTTCGCTTTGCACCAATGGAAAATGGCTCGACAGCTTCACCAAATCCCGCTGTACGGTGCGCAAACTTACGCCATAGCCCGCATCTGCTAACCGCGCATACAGTTGCTGGCTACTGATATAGCGAGGTTCACGCGGAATCTGTTGCAACATTAATAATAAGCGTAATGACGCGTCTGCCATGGTCTATCTCAAATGATTAAATGACACAAAGTGTCGCATCATAGTGGCATCATTTAGCCTCAGTCGCAAACAGCATATTCAGGAGTGAATAATGAGGCAGTGCAATCTAACAGATCAACACAAAGAGGCACTAAACCCACGCATACGTCAATGGATTTTGACCATGCTGGTGCCTCTCGGAGGCATGCATAGCTATTCCTATAACGAGATCGTGAATGATGCATTGCTACAAGCGCTTTTCAATTTTGATGACCCTGAATTAGAGCTGTGCAAGACAGAGTTATACGCCATGTTGCGTAAAGACTATCGGCGCTATTGTAGCCAGCGCACCCATTTACCTGATGTTTTACAGCGCAATGTGGCCGAGTTAGCTAAGCTGGTGGATTTAAACACTGTTGAAAGTTGCATCTTAGAGTTTGCCGTTGCGCTATCAATGGATGCCCGCCTAGCCGACGCCGCTGAACTACTCAGCGACTTAAATACGGCCAAACTTTTTTACAGCCTAGCCACGCTGCTGGACTGCACTGAAACAGAGATTCGCACAGCCTTGTCCCGAGACGGCAGCTTAATGCGCACCGGCATCTTTAATCTGCGCAACTTTGAACATGTGTCCTTGGTCAGCAAACTCGATGTGTTGTCTGTTTCGTTTGCCGATACCCTCTACTGCGGCACTGTCAGCCCTCACGCCCTGCTGCGTGACGAGATCAAGTATTCTTCTCCAGCGCAACTCAAGATAAAAGACTACCCAGATTTAAGCGCCCACCTGGATATTTTATTGCCCTACTTAAAACACAGCCTTAAGCAACGCAGCGCTGGGGTCAATATTCTATTGCATGGCGAGCCTGGCACCGGAAAAACCGAACTCGCACGCCTGCTCGCGCAACTGAATCATTGCCAATTATATGAAGTGGCAAGTGAAGACAGCGATGGTGATGCTGTATCGAGCCAGAGTCGCTTAGACGCTTATCGCGCAGCTCAACACTTTTTTGCTAATAACAACAGCATGCTGGTATTTGACGAAGTTGAAGACATTTTCAGCGAATCAAGTGCTAACTTTTTTGCGCCAAGATCAGCACTTGCGGGTAAAAACAAAGCGTGGATTAACCAGCTGCTTGAACACAACAGCATCCCAACGGTATGGATCAGCAACAGCATCCACCGCATGGACCCAGCCTTTGTACGCCGCTTTGATTTTGTGATTGAAGTGCCGCTGCCTAACAAAGAGCAGCGCATTAAATTACTCAAACGCTACAGCAAAGATTTGCTTGATAAAAAAACACTGCAGCGCTTAGCCAACCAAGAACAACTCAGCCCCGCCGTTATTGAACGTGCTGCGCGTGTTGTCAGCAGCATAGCCCCGCAGATCGACAGCCCAGCACAAGCCATGCAACTGTTGATTAACAGCACATTAACCTCGCAAGGCCACTCAACCAGCGAACCTGAAAAAAAACAAAACAAAACCCAAGATTACGACCCAGCATTTATCCGTGCCGATATTGATTTAGCTGGACTGACTGCCGGGCTATTGACGCACCCAAGTGCACGTCTGTGCCTATATGGCCCGCCCGGCACCGGCAAAACAGCTTACGGTCATTGGCTGGCAGAACAACTGGATAAGCCGCTGATTATTAAGCGCGCATCGGATCTGCTCGCACCTTATGTTGGTGAAAACGAGCAAAATATCGCTGCTGCATTTCAGCAAGCTGAGAAAGAACAAGCTGTGTTAATGGTTGATGAAGTGGACAGTTTTCTAAGCGATCGACGCGCAGCTAAAAGCAATTGGGAAGTCAGTATGGTCAATGAAATGCTGACGCAAATGGAAAGTTTCTCAGGCGTTTTTATTGCTTCCACCAACCTAATGGATGGCCTCGACCAAGCCGCCCTGCGCCGCTTCGATTTAAAAGCTAAGTTTGATTTCTTAAGCACTGAACAAGTGTGGAAACTCTTTATTCTGCACTGTAAACAACTGGGCCTACCACATGGGAAAAAAGCCTTGCCACAACAATTAGCAGCTGTGGAATATTTAACACCTGGCGACTTTGCTGCAGTCACCCGCATGGCGCGCTTTCATCCATTGCACAGTGCAGAAGCGTTTATTCAGGCATTAAGTAACGAGGCAAGTCATAAAGAGCAAGTAAAAAAGAGGCGAATTGGGTTTTAGGCCAAATATATTTTTTATTACTCATTTTAGTATGAATTTTATAACTACGTCAGTCCATAAGATGGATGTTTTAATTTAAAAAAAGTATAATTAAATTAAAAATAGCATTCAATATCGGTGGTCATATATGTCATCTAAAGAAGATTTTTGCTACAAAATTCTTAAAAAATATTCCATGCTTGTGGATTTCGAAGGTACGCCGCATAGCAAAAGTGTGCTTGAACCAATACCAGAGGATAACGAGACATATAAACAATGGAAAGAACGCGTACTTGGTGATGCTGTGAGTGATGTCACTCTGTATGGGCCTATTATTGACCCTGCTCCTCAAACTCGAATTAAAACCCTTCAATATCAGGTTGATGCTGATCACTTAGAGAAAATATTTAATTCGTTTGCAAAGGCTAAAGAAGCACAAAGAAAAACAGCTATTAGCACAGCAGTAGAAAAAACCGAAAAAAGATATGAAAGCTTTTCCAAAGAAACACTCGAAGATATCCTTGTTAGCTTTGATGGTAGCCTAGAGCCTTCAGTAAGCGATTTTTTTAATCGGTTTTTAAATGACAAAAATCCAGACATTGATACAGAAAAAATAATGAGGGAGCTAATAGAAGTTTATAATAATGTAGTACGAGAATATCGTAAGCGTTGCTTATAATTAAATTTTACAAGTTTTAATTATAAAATATTTATCGAGATTCATTATGAAATCAAACAGGCTAGAAAACCAGTTAGATCAGTTCGGAAAGTGTTAGTAAACATCCCGAAAAATAGCAGTACTCATAAGTAGAATCAAACCGATATAGCCCACTTCTCCCTCAGCGTGATCTTAATAGTCTGAAGGAGGCTGCAGTGAAATTAGCCAATCTGTTAAATCTGCTGATTCGTAGCTGCCGCCTTGGCGAAGGCTGAATAATAGATCTTCCTGCCGAGGTTGACCAAAAACCATCCGATAGAGGGCTATCCCCTGTTTCAACCGTTTGAGTTTTCCAACCTCCTTGCTGTAGGGGAGCAAAGGAATGCGACGTTCAATCCGAGCGGAGCCTTCTTCAAAAATCCAATATGGGACCAGATCGGAATACCTATTAGACTTTCGCTCTGATGCGATATGGAAAATAGCCTGCCACGGATCACCCCCTTCAAACCCCGCAGAGAGAGCAGACAAACCATATTTTTCTGCAATATTTTTTCTGACTGCATGGCCTTTATAGCGATGAACTCGACCCTCGCGCTGTTCAAGATCAACGGGGTTAGATGGCAGATTCCAATGGACTACAGCATGACACCAAGTGTGAAAGTCTAACCCCTCTTGACCAATTGAGGTCGATGCCAGAATGAAGGGTCGAAACGGTGAGTTAAACGCATCTCGCACTGAGTCGGCACGAACGAGGGCCTGATTGTTATCGTCTCGAATATCCCCGAAACGGAGCGCAAAACGACAGCGGGTATTGAAGTCATTAAGTTTAAAGCTACTACCCGACTTCTGTATTTCGTCGATTCGAATCTGCGCGGTCCGCAACGACAACACCGACTGGATACATTCGGCTATACCTGCTACTTGTTCTTCCGACGAATGCTCTTGAAGCCCCAAAGACTCTCTAAGAACATGCACATATTCATCAAGCATCGATTGAAGATTACCGTCAACACCGTACTGAAGCGTTAACCGCCAATAAGTGTCCTACACTGGCCCGAACATAGGGATTTCACGTTGTGAGCCATCTGTTTTGGTGTATTCAGTCTCGCCACCAATCAGTGTTTCCCTGATTAAAATTTCGCGCCGCTGAAAGTCCACGAATTCCCACTTGAGTCCATCAACCTCGCCGGTACGCATGCCGGTATAGAAGCGAACTAAGTAATAGTTTCGGTAGTCTTCTCTAACCGTCTGCAGAATCGTTTCCACTTCGCTCAGTGAAAATGGCTCAATATGTACTCGCTGCAGTTTTAGCGGCTTAATATTGCGAAAGGGACTGACGAACTCATAACGATCCGCCGCTTCAGTCATGACCATCCGCAAGATATTCATATGGTTATTGATCGACTTAGCTGACATCACACCGCTGGGGCCTCGTCCTGGGCGCTTGGCCATTTTGTTACGTGCGTTAAGAATGTCGGCTTTAGTAACTTCACCTACAGCTTTACCCTTGAAAGACGGCTTCAGAGAGCTATTCAAAATCGACTCGACGTTTCTGGTATGAGAGCCACGCCACTGGATTTTATTTTCTAAAAACCACAGGTCAGCGAACGCAGCAAACAATGGTGTTTGCTGCTGAGGAGGCTCAATGCTGCTCGCTTCTGTAGTGTGCCCATTAATCACGCCTGCTTTTTCTAGCTTTGCAAGCTGGCTGCTACCTGGGAAAAACTCGGCATAGTTGAAATCTCCAACCAACATCTGAGCTTCCATCTTTTGTGCCAGAAGCTCTAACTGCTTGCGATTACGAGCATTATCAGGAAGCAGCGTTTGCTCACGGCATCTGACGCCCATATACCTAAAGTCAAGAAACAGCCTTTGGGTATCTTGACGGGCACGCACACTAGCCATGACATACACCTCCGTTAGCCATAGGAATAGCAAAGCTGCTTTGAGCGGATTTCAGCATGTCCTTTTCAATCACTTCCCAGATATAAAGGATCTTGCGTCCACCAAATGGGCGGATGTAGTGTTTGCCTTCCAGTAGGACGCTATCTTTCAGGCTCTGGCGGATAGTCCGCGCATCGTATTTAATGCGCTCAGAAAGCTCTTCGGTTGTCAGGTATGTGTTATTCATGAGAACATCCTCAATGCAAATTTAACTATTTAATTGATAACTTTTGTTATCGTTTGATAGTAAATATACATGATCAGATGATAATAGCAAGCGTCATTTGATAGTTTTTGTTATCAAAGGAGGCTAAATGATACGTTTCCACTTGAAAGAACTCATCGCTGAGAAAGAATTTACGGAAAAACGCAGGATTACGATCGGGGAGATTTCTCAAGAAACCGGAATCAACCGGATGACGCTGTCGAAAATAATCAACCACCCGGGGCACAGCACCGTGACTGATAACCTAGATAAGCTATGCAACTATTTTGATTGCAGCATTGAGCAGTTGGTGACTCATATTAAGGAGAGCCCAGAGGATCCTACTGAAGAACAGAGTGATGAGAATGAGTGACTGATGCAGTGCTAGGGTGCGCTGCTAGGTAGGCGTGCTCTGAATAATAGTTATGGTCAAAACTTACTAGAGCTAGGGTTTTGCAAAAGACCAGTACAAAGAACAGAACTGTCTTAAGGGGATTTTTAAAAAGCTCTGCAGACGTATAAGCCTCTAAATCATTGAAAATCAAGGCTCAGATAAGGCTTAAGGCTGACAGGTAGAACTCAATAGCCGTAACAGCGCCATTTGCGCGCAAGTCATTGAATAAAAAAACAATCTCGTAATATTGCCGCCTATCATTCGTGTGACTAAAAATTTACGCTCATTTTAAAATTTATAAGGTATTAGTTTCTTGACCACTACATGGGTTTCCACTTTTTACACCACCCAGCCTGACGCAACCCTTGGCGCTCAGGCAGTCAGCTTCGGCACCTCCGGCCACCGTGGCTCATCCCTTACTGGCAGCTTTAATGAGCACCACATCTTAGCCATTGCCCAAGCCGTTGCTGATTATCGCCAACAAGCCGGTATCACTGGCCCCTTGTTTATCGGCTTAGATACCCATGCTTTATCCCGCCCCGCCTGGGAAGTGGCGTTACAGGTGTTGGTTGCCAATCAGGTGTCTGTTTTGGTGGCTAGCGATCATGCTGTCACAGCAACACCTTTAGTCAGCCGAGCAATTTTGGTGCATAACGCGAACCCTGAGCAGGGATTGGCTGATGGTTTAATTATTACCCCATCGCATAACCCGCCTGAAGATGGTGGCATTAAATACAATACCCCTGACGGTGGGCCGGCTGATGATCATGTGACGACTTGGATTGAAGCGCGTGCCAATCAGTACTTGCGTGATGCATGCCGCGATGTAACACGTGTCAGCGTACAAGCCGCTTTAGACCAAGTACAAGAATACGACTATGTTGCGCAGTATATTGCAGAGCTTGAGCAGGTGGTTGATTTACAGGCCATTCGCCAGTCAGGCCTAAAATTAGGTGCTGATCCAATGGGCGGTACTGCTTTATCAGTTTGGCAGGCGCTTGCGCTTGACCCTAAACTTGATATTACTGTGGTGAATACCAGTCAAGCAGCAGACTTTGCTTTTATGCCAGCAGATTACGATGGTCGTATTCGTATGGACTGCTCCAGTCCTGCGGCCATGGCGAACCTGCTAAAGATTCGTGAGCAATTTGATCTATCGTTTGCCAATGACCCCGATGCTGATCGCCATGGCATTGTCGATGCCGCTGGTTTAATGAACCCCAATCACTTTTTGTGCGTGTGTGTTGATTACCTACTAACGCACCGGTCTTTGTGGCCTGCATCATTGCAGATCGGTAAAACCTTGGTGACTTCTTCACTGATGGATCGAGTGGTGGCCGCTCATGGCCGCACACTCTATGAAGTGCCTGTAGGTTTTAAGTGGTTTGTGGTGGGTTTGCATCAAAGCCAGCTAGCATTTGCCGGTGAAGAAAGCGCCGGTGCCAGCTTATTAACCTTCAAGGGGCAAACCTGGACAACAGATAAAGACGGTATCGCTCTGTGTTTATTGGCAGCAGAAATCACTGCAGTAACCGGCTTAACACCGTCGCAGTATTACGCCAAGCTCACTGAGCAACATGGTAATGCGCATTACCGCCGAATTGATGCTCCTGCCACGCCAGAGCAAAAAGCAGCGTTTAAAAAGTTAACTGTCGAGCACATTAGAGCAACTAAGTTAGCTAATGAACCGATTACCACTGTACTACTGAATGCGCCAGGTAATAGCGCAGCAATTGGCGGCATTAAAGTGTGCACCGAAAACGGCTGGTTCGCCGCACGCCCCAGCGGTACAGAAGCCCTGTATAAAATATATGCTGAAAGTTTTATCAGTGAAACGCATTTACAGCAATTAATCGATGAAGCGCAGGCGTTATTGGCTGAGGCATTGTAATATGCTACTCCAGTTAGACAACCTGCACCTTATTAGGTATCCTCTGCGCCAATATTTTTACAACAAAGACATATAGCGCTTATCAATAGACGGTATATGAAATCTGTATACAACGAGGATGTTCAATATGCGTAAGACCCTAGTCTCTCTATCTATTGCTCTAGCTTTCACTGCAGGCTCAGCAATGGCTGATCAAGCAACAGTAGACGCTTTACAAGCAGCCGGCATCGCGATGACTGCAGAGCAATCGCAAGCTGTCTTGGCTGCACAAGGCGAGCAAATCAGCGAAGCCGTTGCT
>ASRL01000155.1_pt1 | contig 13318 bp, 6 predicted proteins | sample 692978 | NCBI WGS metagenome assembly ASRL01 (sample SAMN02169241, study PRJNA158439) | bioreactor metagenome | isolation source: day 67 sample from continuous culture bioreactor inoculated with sediment... | place: Germany: Bremen | reverse complement strand
TCAAAGGTTGATTCTACAAGTTGATTACCGGACTTTGTCATCGTTAATACGTAACTTCTTTGATCAACTTTCGATGGCTTCTTGGATAAATATCCTTGATTGACCAACGAATTCACCAAAGAGGTCACCGATGGTTTGCTTATTCTTAAAAATTGGCTAATCATTCGAGGAGTAACTTCTGTATTTTGTTTTTGGGCGAAAATGAGGACTCCCATTTCACTCGGACGTATGGGTATATTGGGTTTCATATTTACTCTTAACCGACAAAACATACCTATGGTGTCCATGCTCTGTATAAGATCTTGTTCCATTACATTCTCCAATCCTTATTGGTTAGTTTATCTAACTAAATTTTAAGACTTTCTAATACCTTTGTCAACTTTTTTTGCATCTTATCCATAAAATTTGCATCTCACCTTCAATGTATTGAAATTGATAAGGCCAAAACATATACTTTATTTATAAAAAAATTGGAGGTAATTATCATGGGTATTTTATTATTATTAATTTTATTTGTACTTGAACTATTTTTTTTAACATGGTCATTAAAAACAAGCCGCTATCACAAGGAAGAAAAAAGTATGATCAGTCTTTCATTACTACTACTTTTTTTACTTCTTTTAAACATGGATTTATTCCAATGGAGTTTTCGTTATATTCCCTTACTTCTTGTCTTTATTATTCAAGCAATTTCTAGTATAATTTGTTTAATAAGAAAAAAAACAGCACTATACGTATTTAAAAAAGTAGTTTTTCGTTTTACTAAAAATGTAATCCTTTTCACCTTTTGCTTACTACCTTTACTGTTTTTTCCTCAATACGAACAAGTCGCCATTACAGGTCCTTTGGAGTTTGATACGGCTAAGTACACTTGGACAGATAGCAAACGGATCGACCCCTTTTCTCCAAGTCAGGAAAAACGTTCAGTAACTGTCGAATTCTGGTACCCAGAAGATACAGATAACGTTTATCCTTTAGTTGTTTTTTCACATGGTGCTTTTGGATTTAGTGGAAGTAACTATTCTACGTTTGCCGAACTCGCCTCACACGGATACGTCGTTGCCAGTATTGGTCATACCGGACATGCTTTTTACACATTAGATAGCAACTCTAAGCTAACTACTGTTGACAGTTCTTTTATTAAAAAAGCTAGTAAAATCAATGCAATCACAAGTGAAGAATATGATGAAAATATTTATAAAACCACACAAGAATGGATGCATCTTCGTACAGCTGATGAGAATTTCGTTCTCAATATGATGATTGCCTTAAGTCATCAGCAATCATCCGATCCGCTCTTTTCAATGATTGATATCGATAAAATCGGACTAATTGGCCATTCACTCGGTGGCGCATCATCTGCACAAATTGGAAGGGATCGAGATGATATTGATGCCGTTATCGTTCTTGACGGAACTATGCTGGGCGAAGAAATTGCATTTGACAATGATTTGCTTGTACTAAACTCAACACCTTATCCCGTTCCAATACTCAATATATATGCACAAGACCACTTTGAAAATGCTCAAATGCTAACAAATGACAGCTATAGTAATTTTTATGCTTCAAAAAATGCCCTTGAGTCCTACGAAACTGTTTTTCAAAATGCAGGACACCTAAACTTCACAGATTTACCCTTGTTCTCTCCCTTTATTGCTAAAAATCTTGGTATAGGGAAAATTGATGAACGCTACTGCATCGAACAAATGAATGAAGTCGTGCTTACATTTTTCAACAGTTTCTTAAAAGATCAAGGAAAGCCAAGGATAGAGAAGGAATACTAATATGAATGTACGCATCAACAAAATTAATAACAAAGAAAATGAATGTATCGTCATCGAATGTGTTGAAGTAACTCCGGATATTGAAAGTATACGAGCCTATGCTCTGACCAAAGGGACCCATATGTCCGGAAAAATCAATGAAGGTTATTACCAATTTAAGCTCTCTGAAGTTATATACTTTGAGGCTATTGATGAACGCGTTTTTGCATATACTAAAAGCCATACTTATGAACTCAAGACACGTTTATACGAAATTGAAAGCGCCTATGAAAATCAGCATTTTGTACGTTGTTCAAAGTCCTTCATCTTAAATTTAATGATGTTATCACATATCTCTCCCGCACTTAACGGCCGATTCACTGCCCAAATGAAAAACGGTGAAAAAGTTATGATCTCTAGGCAATACGTACCAAGAATAAAAGAAATTGTAGTCGGAGGAAAATAGTATGGAAATCAAAACATTTTTTTTCAAAAAAGTAGTGATAAGTTTTTTTGTTACTGTCACCTGTATTGTTCTAGCCATGGCTCTTGTGGGACTCATCTTTGACCCGGATGTTCGTTTTGGATACGAAGCTTTTTTTTCACCTTTAATCTTCGGACTCATAACTTCCCTTCCACTCTTTATAAAATATTCAAAACATGAGTTATCTATAGGTCAGTCACTCTTGCGAGATGGAATTTATTTACTTCTTATTGAGCTACTTATTCTATCTGTACTTTACTTTAACCAAATATTAACCAGTCTTTCAATGGCACTAAGCCTCGCCTTTTCTATTTTTATCATTAATGTCACCGTAAAAATAGTTCTATGGATAAACGACAAAAAAACTGCTGATGAATTTAATAAAGCACTTAAGGTCTATCAAAAATAAAAAGTGGCCAATTAAGGCCACTTTTTTATGCATTCTCTAGTTCTTCAATGATTATTTTTTTCATTTTCATCATGGCTTGTATCTGTGCTTCGGTCTTCATCAAGGCTGACATATTATAAGGTACTATCTGCCATGACATGCCAAATTTATCTTTTGCCCAACCGCATTGTTCTGATTCTATGACATGGGATAATTTATTCCAATAATAGTCGATTTCTTCTTGATTTTCACATTCGATTGTCATGGATATGGCCTCATTAAAATGAAAATAGGGGCCGCCATCTAATGCAATATATTTCTGTTCGTTTAAAGTAAATTCTGCATTGATTATTTTTCCGGACATGCCTTTAAAATGTTCATCGATACTTTCATCTGGATATTTATCCATACTTAAGATCTCAGAATTCGGAAAAACACTTACATAATAATTTATTGCTTCTTCACAGTTGTTGTCACCAAACCACAGTGATGGTACAATCTGTTTCATATTACAGTTACCTCCTTCTTTGTATAAATAATCTAGAAAGCTGAATAAATAATGTCGGTAAAACCGAACCAATGATAACAATGATCCATTTACTCAAATCTAATGGTGTCGTTTCCATAACTCTGTTTAAAAAAGGTAAATAAACAGCTGTCATCTGTAAACAAACGGAAATCACCAGCGCTCCAATTAAGTTTGGATTCTTAAATACTGTTTTGTCTAATCCAAAGGAATCTTTTTCGCGTACATTAAAAATATGTAAGATCTGTCCAAAGGCCATGGTCGAAAAGGCCATGGTCCTAGCAGCCTCTTCTGAATAAGCAAGCTCAAGACCAATGATAAAGACAATAAGCGAACCCAGTCCAATGAATCCCCCATTTCTAAGTACTTTAAAAACAAAACTTTTTGTGACAATCGCCTGTTCAGGATTTCTGGGATTGCGCTTCATGATATCTTCTTCAGCCGGTTCCCATGCAAGCGACATTGCCGGCAAGACATCAACCACTAAATTCAACCAAAGAATTTGAAGTGCTATGATTGGCATGGGAAGACGTAAAATAATGGCAGCAAACACAACGGAAATTTCAACAACATTACACGAGAATAAAAAGTAGACAAACTTTTCAATATTATCAAAAATGGTTCGCCCTTCTTTTATTGCATCAACAATTGTCGAAAAACGATCATCTGTAAGAATCATATCCGAGGCATCTTTGGCGACTTCGGTACCTCTTATACCCATGGCAATACCAATATCTGCTCCATTTAATGCCGGAGCGTCATTGACACCGTCACCTGTCATCGCTGTCACTTCCTTGTCGATATTTAAGGCTCGAACGATTTGCAGTTTATTTTCGGGAGAAACTCTTGCAAATATAGACGTATGACGTATTTTTTCTGCCAACGTTTCATCGGACATTTTATCCATTTCTTTTCCAGTGATAACTTCATCATAATTTTCCATTCCGATTTGTTTTGCAATATTGGATGCTGTTTTTGGGTGATCGCCTGTAATCATGATGACTCTGATGCCGGCATCTTGGGTTTCTTTTATCACTTGTTTGACATCTTCTCTTGGTGGATCAAAAATCCCCGTAAATCCAAGAAGATGAATACTCTTTTCGATGGCTTCTCTCATAGATTCTTCCGAACCGTCTCCAGTATAATCCCTTATCTCGGCAATAGCTAGAACACGCATACCTTTATCTGCAAGCGTATCATTCATTTCATGCATAGACTCTGAAGAGACGTCGCCATCGGACATCATTTCTATAAGCGTGTCCGGCGCTCCTTTGATATATAGTCTTTTTTCTTGACCATCGACTTCATAGGCAGTTGCCATGAATTTATCCGTTGAATCAAATGGGATTTCACCGATTCGCCTATATCCGTTTTCTTCCATATCAGTTCGATCAATCGATACCTTTTTCCCTAGAACGACAATACCGCCTTCTGTCGGATCGCCCACTATTTTATATTGATTGTCTTCTTCGGTCAATGTTGCATTACTTGACATGACTGCCGCTTCAATTAATGCTTTAAGGTCTGATGATTCAGAAAGATCAACTTGACTCTCGTCTTCTAAAATTTTCCCTTCCGGTTCATACCCTTTTCCTTCTACATCGTAAATCTTCCCGTCTATTAGCTGTATCTTTTTTACTGTCATCTGATTTTCTGTTAATGTACCGGTTTTATCGGTACAAATGACAGTTGTAGAGCCTAATGTTTCAACAGCTGGAAGACTTTTAACAAGTGCATTGTGAGATGCCATCGTTTTCATCCCTATGGCAAGTGTTATAGTTGATACGGCGGGAAGCGCCTCGGGAACAGCTGCTATTGCTAAAATAATACCAATTTTTATAATGAAATAGACTTCTTCACCTGAGATGATACCAATAATTGTCACCAAAAAAGCGACGATTCCTGCAAAGAGAATTAAGGTTTTTCCAAGTTTGTCGAGTTGCTCTTCAAGTGGGGTTTGTTCTTTGTCTTCATTTTTAAGCATCCCACTTATCTTACCAATCTCCGTGTCCATCCCTGTCGATGTTACAATGGCATAGACATTTCCACGAGTTGCCGCAGTTCCTGAATAAACCATATTTTTTCGGTCACCTAATGATGTATCTTCTTCCGACATGAATTCACTATCTTTGTCGACTGCTTCAGATTCTCCGGTGAGAGAGGACTCAATAGCTGCAAAATTTTTAACTTTAACAAGTCGAGCATCTGCAGTTATCGAATCGCCTTCTTCAATAAATAAAAGATCACCGACGACAATCTCGCTGGATGGAACTTCTTTAATCTCTCCTTCACGTTTAACCTTTGTAATAGTTTTGGTCATTTTTTGAAGTGACTCTACCGATTTTTGGGCTTTATATTCCGATATGAATCCTGAGAGGACCGCAATTAGAATAGCAATAATTACGGCAACCCCTTCAACCGGATCTCCCATTAAAAAAGCAACGAAAGACGCTATCAGGAGTAAATATACAATGATATTATGAATATTATGAAACAAAATTTTCAAAGGCGAGACCTTTTCAGCAGTTTCAAGAATATTAGCCCCGTATTTTTCCGTTCTTTTTTCAACTTCTTGGGAGTCAAGCCCTTGTTCAACATCTGTATTTGAAGTTTCTATGACCTCATCAATAGATTTGGTATGTGGTATTTCAATTACTCTGCCCATAGCGCCTCCTGTTTGTATACAAAAAATATGCTTCCTTCAAATGAATTAAGGAAGCATATCAAATTATACGTTCGTAGTCTCTTAACTTAATCCGATTTTCTCGGATTCTCAACTGAGTGTTGATCAAGGTCATTAATGCGATGATAGGTTATATCGCCTTCACCGAACACTGTCTTTGTTTTTGCTGCAATGTATTCTAAAAATTGTCGCCACGAATATTTGAACTTTTTGAACATAGCATCACTTCCTTATCTTAAGTATATTATACACCGTTTGATAATAATTATCAAATAAGAATGCCTAATTATCCCATAAACACCTCCACAATATGTGTTCTTTGATCATCAACTAATTCAATCCGATTACATGCTGATATTTTTCCATCGACCGATATTTTTTTGACACCTTTATTTACACCATCCGGATTATTTATCGTAATTTCATAAGTTCCTTGATTAAATGTATAGTTCATCTTATACTGTTTCCATGTCGAAGGAATACAAGGGTCGATGACTAGTGCCGTTCCATTCTTTTTAAATCCGAGAATATACTCAAGTCCCGCTCTATATAACCATCCAGCTGCACCTGTGTACCAAGTCCAACCCCCACGCCCCACATGAGGATATACCGAATATACATCTGCCGCTATAACATAGGGCTCAACTTTATATCTGGAATACTCTCTAAGATTATCTGTATGGTTAATAGGATTAATGAGCTCAAATAGCTCCAAGGATTTATTACCCTCACCTAACAGCGCAAAAGCAATAATCGCCCAAGACGCTGCATGTGTATATTGTCCTCCATTTTCTCTAACTCCCGGTATATATCCTTTGATGTAACCCGGATCTTGAGGTCCTTTATCAAACGGTGGCGTCAATAGTTTTATAAGGCCTTCCTCACGTTGAACCAGATGTTCTTCCAATGAACTCATCGCGATTTTTGCTCGGTCTAAGTCACCGGTTCCAGTGATTACAGCCCAACTTTGTGCTAATGAGTCAATTTTGCATTCTTCATTTTTTATCGAACCTAATGGCGTTCCATCATCAAAAAATGCTCGACGATACCAATTGCCATCCCATGCATTTTGTTCAATAGCCTCTGTCACTTGGGTCATAATCTGCGAATAGTCTTGGACTTTTTCTGAATCCCCCTTTTCTTCGCAAAAGGGAATGAATGATTTAAGTGTGACAATTAAGAACCAAGCCAACCAAACGCTTTCTCCAAAGCCATCGTTGCCTACCCTGTTCATACCATCATTCCAATCGCCCGATCCCATAAGAGGGAGACCATTTCGACCAAATTCACATGATATTTCTATCGCCTTAATACAATGCTCATATATCGATCCTTCTTCCTGTGTTTTCGTTGGACTTCCATATCTTTCATCTTCAAACTCTGATAAAACAGGGCTCTCCAAATAAGAAACTTGTTCATTTAATATTGACGCATCTCCACTGATTCGGATGTATTCCGAAACGACATAAGGTAACCATAGGCGGTCATCCGAAAAACGGGTACGCGTCCCCTTTCCTGACGGTTCATGCCACCAATGTTGTACGTCGCCTTCGATAAATTGATGTTTTGCATGAAGTAAAATTTGAGAGCGGGTAATGTCCGGCCAAAAATGTGCAAGTGAAAGAACATCTTGGAGTTGATCTCTAAAACCGAAAGCTCCTCCGCTTTGGTAAAATCCGGTTCGTCCCCACAGTCTAGAGGAAATCACTTGATAGTGAAGCCATCCGTTTAACATGAGATTCATGGATTCAATCGGTGTTGTAACTTGAACACTGGTCAACTTATCTTTCCAGAAATTTTTAACTTCTAAGAAGGCATCTGTTGATTTTTTTACTGATTTATAATGATTTGCAATAGAATCAACGTCCATCTTCTTAGCCATACCTAATAAAAACACGATGTCTTTATTTTCATTTGGTTCTAGCATAACGTCTACCTGAATAGCTGTACAAGGATCATAGCCACTACCTAGCGTATCTGAAAGATGTTCTCTAAATAGAGCTTCCGGATCCTTCATCCCTCCTGTTCCAAAAAATTCATGTCGATCTCCTGTCACAGTACGCTCATTAATCGAGGTATCCACAAAACAAATCTTGTCATCAAACTCAACATTGTACTTATTTTCTAACATCAATGCCCCTGCACGCGTTGCACTCGTTTGAACATGCAGGGCCGTTGTTTGATCAGTCACCCCAAGTACAGGTCTAACATAATAGGTGAGTGTTAATTTTCTGGACTTCCTTGATATATTTTTCAAGTTTAATATGCTGATTTTTACTGTTTCATCAACAGGAACAAATTGGGTAAGTCTCTGTTTCATTCCGTGACTATTATGTTCAAATATAGAATATCCGAAACCGTGTCTTACTGTGTAAGATTCTTCTTCACGTATTGGTAAGGGTGTTGATGTCCATACTTGTCCTGTTTCTTTCTCGGAAATGTAGATAACTTCTCCCGGTGCGTCTGACACTGCGTCGTTTGTCCACGGTGTTATTTTGTTTTCTCGACTATTTTTATACCAAGTATATCCTGACCCTGATTCTGAAACGGTAAATCCAAAGTGTGGATTTGAAATGATGTTAACCCATGGCGCAGGTGTGTTTTGTTGTTCTTTTAAATGAATTATATATTCATCACCCTCTTGAGTGAATCCACCTAAACCGTTATAATATAGCAAATCAAAGGCTTCGTCTTGAGACACTTCATACTCTTCTTCTTGACGGATAGCCGTAAGTTTATTAGCAAGATTTGATATCTGCATTTCTTTAACTTGTTTATACATTGTTTTTTCATCGTCGTGTAAAATTATTCTGGCCACCGCATAAAATAGATGTAATTCATTTTCTTCTACCTTATTCGATTCAAGTATAAATATGTCCTCAATCGAATTAACATCTTGATATCTTGTTGATGCGACAATGTCAGATACTAAATTTAAAAATGGTAGTGAATAACTGTATTCTTCTTCAGTAATAATGACTAAATCAACATTTAAATCTAACAAACGCCAGTATTCATGAGCTCGCAATGCTTCATGAAGAATGTTTAGTCGATCGTCTTTTTTTAAGTAAAGTAACATAATCGGATTATCCCCTGATATTCCAAACTTCCATAGGGATTCTTGTCCTAATATATTTTTTTGAATACGTGCTTCATAACGTCTACGCATAGGGCTTAAGAAGATAATATCTGAAATCATATTCTGATATAATTCCATATCTTTAGCATCAATATTCAGATAATTCGTCTCAACTCTGCTTCTTGCATATGCTAGCTTAAATGCAGTCTCAATAGATTCTTTGGTTGAATACTTATCAATTAATGACAACATAAATTCATTACTTTCCGCTGATACAAGTACAAAGGTAATCACCGATTTTTGCCCCGGCTGAACCTTTACTTTTGTCCGCATACTTACAACAGGATCCAATACAGGTCCTGTAGTTTTAGATAGCACCTTTCCTTTTTCAACACTAATAGGTTCTCGAACTGTACGTCCTCTACCTAACATTGCCATTCTATCGGTTTCATATTCCAACTCGCTGACAACATCATCACCATGAACAACGCTATTTGCAATCCATAAATGTTTGTCTTCATCGGATTTTGGCTTTCGTTTAGCCACAATACATTTTTTGTCATTATAGAATCTTGTTTCAATGAACAAATTGCTATATGCCGGATGGGCAATATCTGAATCTAGTTTACCAAGAACTAGCTCATAATAACTCGTAATTTCAATGACATTTGAACTTTCTCCATTATTTGTCAAGGATATTCGTCGTATTTCCACATTATCGCCAGAAGCCACAATAATCTCGGTTTTTGTTTCGATTTGTCCATCTTTTCGAGAAAATACGGCTTTGTCCGGTGTAAATATAACTTCATAGTCGTCTGCCACCTTGTTATAGGGCGCATAGGCGGCTGACCACGTTTCACTCGTGGATAGATTTCTAAGGTAAAAGAATGTTCCAAATGGATCCAACGTGCTATCCTCTCGCCATCTAGATACTGCCGCGGTTTTTGTTTTGCTGTAACCTGTACCTCTGTCAGTAATCAATACTGAATAGAAGCCGTTAGATAGTATATGCGCCTTTGGCAATACTTCATCAATTTGATTAAATTCTCTTTCCACTTTTTTATCTGTAATTGCAATGCCTTCAAAAGGTTCAATTTTATTTTTTAATTCTTTGGTAAAAATAAAGTTTGCGGATATTTTTTCTTGTAGCAGAATTCTAGCCGTATGCATGGTAATATCTGCCATAAAACGCTCTTGTAATATATTGTCTTTCAAATAATTATTTAAAGATAGAAGGCACATACCTTGATGATGGGCCATAAAACTTTTAACAATTACACGTTTGCTTTCAAAAACAAGTCTTTCAGGTGTATAATCTGCTGCTTCATAAAAGCCAAAAGGTCCTTCAAGCCCTTCCTTCTTAAGCGCCTCAATATTCATAATTGCACTTTCAGGATCAACCATAAGCGCTAAGAAAGTCGCATATGGTGCAACCACTGCGTCCTCAACCAAACCTCTCTTTAATCCTAACCAAGGTACACCAATCGCTTTGTATTGATAGTCTTGTTTTTTATCTAGAGAATAGAATCCGGATTCAGACGTTCCCCATGGTATTTTCTTTTCCTGTCCGTATTTTTTTTGAATTTGAACAACAAAGGAGTATGTTTCATCTAATAAGGTACTTTTATAGTTTTTCATAAGAAGTAATGGCATCAAGTATTCAAACATAGTTCCGGTCCAAGAAATCAAACCTTTCTTACGACCTACAACTGTTAATGCTCTTCCCATTTTGTACCAATGCGAGGATGGAACTGTACCTCTTGCCACACTCACATAACTTGCCTGACGCGCTTCAGAAGCCAAGAGATCATAATAAGAATCTGTCAGTTTATTTTCTTTTAACGAATATCCAATTGAGAAAAGATCTTTGCTTTTATCATAGAGAGGTAGAAAATCAACCACCGTGTGTAATGCATTTATTCGGTCAATTAATTCATGGTATTTTTTCAAAAAATTATCCAAACTCTCCTGAGCATACTCAAGTCTTTCCTCAACTTTTAGTATCCAATCTAAGCTAGCGGTATTATCATCTTGATACCTGTGTCCAATGGTTTCTTTTAATTGATTAGTTGCTTCTTTTTGTTGCTTCACTAGCAGAGGCATCTTCTCAAGCGTTCCATTCGTTAACAACAATTTTCTTAGTACATTCATGTTTTCTTTCACTGCACTAGATGCTGAGTCTCCCACAAGTTCTGCCGGAGCATCATTCATTAATTGGACACCCGGCATCCATTCAGAAAGTTCCCATTTCATATTGATAATCATGGCATCAATTTTATCTTTCCAAACTTCTTCATTGATGTTTTTTGTCGAGTCACTTTGTTCCAAGTGATTTAATAGCCTATTCCAGGCATCAATGGATATTGTTTTATCATCAGATGTTTTATACGCATTTATTAATTTTCGGTAATTCTCAAGTGCTTCTTCTCCCGCACAATGGTAGGAATCTCTAAGCCCCTCAATAAATACATCTTCAACCAAGGGTCTCTTCAAATACTCTAATAATCCTTGCTCTAGAGTAATCAAGTAACTCACAAGGTTTCCACTATCAACTGTAGATATGTATATAGGTTGAAGCGGTCTTAAGGTTTTTGTGTTATACCAATTCAAAAGATGTCCATTCCATTTTTCCAATTTTTCCATTGTATGAATAATATGATCAATCGTCTCTATCATTGTATTCGTACCAATATAACCAAAATCTCTTGCTGTCAAAACGCTCAACAAGCTTAATCCAATATTCGTTGGGGACGTTCTATATGCGATGCCATTTGGTGGATCCAATTGATAATTGTCCGGTGCAAGATAATTGCCTTCCGGGTTTATGAATTCTTCAAAAAAGCGCCATGTTTTCCTTGCAAGTCTACTCAAATCATTATTAACTTCCTCTGAAATTGCTGCCTTCTTTTCTTTAATCGGCAAACTAATCCAAAAAGCAATAAATGGTGATACAATCCAATATATGGCTAGAAAACTAGCAAGTAAAAGCAGATTTGGGTTAAAGATAAATGCAAGCATCCAAATAAGTGCAACCTCTACAAATGTCGCACTCATTTTAATGATATAACTGCTTAAGGATTTTTTTTGTTGTTTTTCAATCATATCTGATGTTACCCATTCCAACAGGTTCTTTTTCGTAATAAAAACTCGAACAAGTGTAATTGAAACTGCATGAATCATTTGAGCAGCGTGATAGGGCAAAAACATGATTGATAAAAGTGCTTGCAAAATCGTTGATTTTGAACCACCCATAATTGTAATATGTCGCTTATTATCCGTACTCCATAAGTCCCAAGAGAAAAATGTCTCCGAAAAATGAATGAGTAAGGAGATGAGTTGCGTACCGAGGAATAAACAGAACCAAACCAAAAAATCGCCCGGGAGAATGCTAACTCCAAGAACCAATAGCAACATAAGCGATGGCGCAATAAGGCTACTTCTCAAGTTATCGAAAATTTTCCATTTTGAAATTAAGGATAATGGGTTATCGATTTTTTCATGATGACGATTATATATTTTACTGAAAAGTAATGGTGTAAGTTGCCAATCACCTCTTACCCATCGGTGTCTTCTTGCGGAATAGCTTTCATAAGTAGACGGTACACTGTCAATAAGTTTAAGTGTTGTAACTAAACCTGCTCTGACATAGGACCCTTCTAATAAATCATGACTTAATATTGTATCATCCGGAATTGCACTCTTTAAAACACTTTGAAATACCTCTACATCATAAATACCTTTACCTGTAAAAATGCCCTCACTAAAAAGATCCTGATATACATTTGAAATAGCATTTGCATAAGGGTCGACGCCTTCTTGCCCCGTAAATATTTTTGAAAAAGCTGTTTTATTGGCGCTTTCATTTTCAACTTCAATTTTGGGCTGCATTAAACCATAGCCCTTAACAACAAGCCCCTTTTCCTTATCCACAACAGGATGATTTAATGGGTGTGCCATCGTGCCGATCATTTTTTTAGCCATTCCAATGGGTAAAATAGTATCACTATCTAACGTGATAATATATTTAACATCGGAAAAATTTGGTTCTTTATCTGAGAGATAAGAAAAACTAGTATCTTTTGAACCTAAAACGAACTCGTTAAATTCAACAAGGGCGCCTCGTTTTCTTTCCCATGCAAACCATTTATTGTTTTTATCATTAAATTGACTTTTTCTATGGAAAAAGTAAAATTTATCTTGTCCGAAGTTTTCATACTTTTTATTTAATTTTGCTATTCCTTGCATTGTTGTTCGGATTATTTTTTCATCGTTTTCCGTTGTTCCATCTTCTGAATCTGCAAATGCTCCTAAAAGTACAAAGTATAAATTTTCCTCTTTATTCGATAAGTAGTGACTCTCAAGTTTTACAAGGAGTTCTTTTGCATGTTCCACATC
>ASRL01000153.1_pt1 | contig 13403 bp, 8 predicted proteins | sample 692978 | NCBI WGS metagenome assembly ASRL01 (sample SAMN02169241, study PRJNA158439) | bioreactor metagenome | isolation source: day 67 sample from continuous culture bioreactor inoculated with sediment... | place: Germany: Bremen | reverse complement strand
GGCAATAGCTTATGCATTTGCCTTGAAGCCAGCCTATATTTATGATCCCTTATCGGACACGGAAAAACAAAATCTTTACCAATGGCTCGATCAAGCCAATGCTCGTGAGGCGCATAACTGTAACTGGAAGTTTTTTCGTGTTATGGTCAACATCGGCTTTAAAACACTAGGATTAGCCTATAATAAAGAGCAAATGGAATCCTATATGGATGATTTGGATACATATTATCTTGAGAACGGTTGGTATCGGGATGGAGATGTCGAAGGTGCCCACGCTGAGTATTATATACCTTTTGCAATGCACTATTATGGACTTTTCTATAGCAAATTCATGAACGATGTTGATCCAAAGCGTTCGAAAATCTATCGTGAACGGGCTATTGATTTTGCCAAAGAATTTATCTATTGGTTTTCAGAAGATGGATCAGCACTTCCCTATGGACGTAGTCTAGCCTATCGATTTGCCCAAGTCGCCTTTTGGTCCATGATGGTTGTCACAGATACCATAGGTCCATTTACAATTGGACAGATCAAAGGAATTATCCTTCGTCACTTACGATGGTGGAATCAACAAGCCATCTATGACGCTCAAGGCTTTCTAACCATAGGTTATGCTTATGACCAGGTCTTTATGACGGAAGAATATATTGGGTCCGGATCGGTCTATTGGAGTTTGAAGACCCTTGTTATTGGTGTGTTACCGGAAAATCACCCTTTTTGGCAGGCCGATGAAGAAGCTTTTCCTAAGCTAGAATCCGTTCAAGTACAGAAGGCGCCCCGACTTGTTTTTAAGCGTCAGCAAGGCCATAATCAAGTTCTTGCTTATAATAGCGGAAATTATCATACCAATGGACATATTCATGTGGAATGTAAGTATGAAAAGTTTGTCTATTCAACAATGTTTGGATTTTCCGTACCGCGAAGTCATCGTCGACTAGAATTTGGAGCTTTTGACTCAACGTTAGCTATTTCATTGGATGGAAGCTATTATCGTCACAAAGATAAAAGTATTCAAATTGAGCTTAGTGATGAGATGATTAAAACAGTTTGGAAGCCCTTTGAAACAGTGAATGTTGAGACGCATTTAGTTCTTGGTTATCCCTGGCATATTCGCTTGCATCGCATAGAAACCGATAGGGACATTTACACGGCAGAAGGAGGCTTTGCCATTGGGCTAGAATCTTTGGATGACAAAGAATATCAACGACAATTAGTTGTAAATAATCGTGAGGCAAGTTGTTCGACAGACCTAGCCTATAGCCAAATTATAAACTTACTAGGCAATCAAAGGCCGGAAATGATCAAACCCGCCAGTAACACGAATATTATGAACGCAAGAACATTGATTCCCACACTCACATGTAGTCTGAAGGCAGGAATTCATTGGATTGCCTCTTATGTTTCAGGTGATGAAGGGGAATATACACCAGAAAAATATCCTCAAATCGTTTTAGCAGATAAGAAGTACATTATTTCATTAAACAATGGAAAAGAATACACAGTAAATACTTGACATTGATAATCATTACCATTACAATAGTAAGTAGTTATTGATACTACATGACTTTGTAAAGGAGATTTTCATGGATAAAAAAGAATGGAATGTACAATTAAAGCCTTTTGCAAGACCCAATCATAAAAAGGCAATGATTCAGATTTTAAATACTGTTGTTATATATATAGCGTTATTGATATTTACAATGTATTTGTATCAAGCAGATACGAGTATCTTATATATTATTCCCTTAATCATTGTTACCGGCTTATTCATGATACGTGTTTTTATTCTATTTCATGATTGTACACATCAATCATTTACCTCAAGTAGAAAATGGAATGAACGCTTAGGATATTTTTTCGGAATTCTGACGTTTACATCTTATGCAGCATGGCAAAAAGATCATAATATACATCATGGTGCTGTAGGTAATCTTGATCGACGGGGTGCCGGCGACATCTGGACATTAACTATTGAAGAATATAATGAGAAACCGATGTTAATGAAAGCTTGGTACCGGTTGTTTAGACATCCAATGTTTTTATTTACAGTGGCTCCGATCTTTCTCTTTACAGTTTTGCAACGTATTCCAACCAAGCATGCAAGACGTCGAGAGCATTTAGGCTATTTAATCACCAATATTGGTATTCTATTACAAGCAGGACTCTTATCATATATGTTTAGCATCAGTACTTATCTAATTATTCAATTATCCGTGATGTTCATTGGAGGAACGGTGGGTGTATGGATGTTTTATGTTCAGCATCAGTTTGAAGAGGTGTATTGGGAAGAAGCAAGTGAATGGAATAGTGTGGATGCTGCATTAAAAGGGAGTACCTTCTATCAGCTTCCGGCAATACTTGAATGGTTTAGCGGTTATATCGGATATCACCATATACATCACCTGAATTCCCGTATCCCCAATTATCATCTAAAAAAATGTTACTATACCATTCAGGAATTACAAGAAGTAAAAACAATTCGATTTAAAGAAAGTTTAAAGCTAGCTTTATTACAAATATATGATCAAAAAAGAAAACGCTTAATCTCATTTCAAGAGCTTAACTTAAGAAAAAATTATAATTAATACTTATATTTAAGCAATAATTCGGAAAAAATCATACAAATTTGCCAAATAGACTTGATTTTTTCTCTATATGCGGTATAATATAAGCAACCTTGTATTATGTGTATGTGTATCAAATTATCAGCTGAATTTTTATTGAAAGAAAGCTATAGTTTTGTGCTACAAATGAATCAAGGAAATAAAAATTCGGAGGTAATATATTATGACAGGAACAGTTAAATGGTTTAATGGAGACAAAGGATTTGGTTTTATCACTTCAGACGAAGGAAATGATGTATTCGTACATTACTCACAAATCCAAAAAGACGGTTTCAAAACTTTAGAAGAAGGCGAAAAAGTAGAATTCGACGTAGTTGAAGGAAACAAAGGCCCTCAAGCAGAAAACGTAGTTAGCTTATAATTTTAACATAAATAGACGTTTAACCCCCTAGATTAAAATCTAGGGGGTTTTTTAGAGGACTATTTTTTTTTACTCAACATGGATAATCAAACGTTCATATCGTGTTAATTGTGGGCTTCTATGATCCCTTGCTTCTAAAATAATGTGAATGGTCTCACCAGCTTTGACAGCTTGAGGAATAATAAAATAAGCATCTGTAATAGAATTTTTATTTTGAATCGTAACAGAAGTGTTTGTTGTATCCGCTTCTTTATGTTGATACCAGGTATAAGTGACATCATCTTCATCTGGATCATAGCTATTTCGTGCGGAAAGCTCAATATCATCTCCGGGTTTGGCTGAGAAATCTCGAGGGCCATCAAGTTCAATCACCGGATGATGATTAGCTTCGGTATAAGAGTCAGTATTAGCCCAGTCTAAACGTGCTGCAAAATCATTTTGCGCAAGAGGAATATATTTTTCAACAGCAGTATAAATAGAGCCACCATCTTTTACATCCGAATAATAAGACCCGTCTTTAGTTACAAAACGGCCACCCCAACCTCCATAAGTTGGATTTTCACTTGCACGTAGACCATTTTTAAAAGCATTGAGAAATGACGGAGTATCTCCTTCTAATATTGAAAGCTTTGTATATCTTGAAGCTAGGTTTCCATGATTATAGAGATATTTTGTTACCCAATCTTCACCGGTCCATTGATCTTGTTTATTAGTATATCCATAGGTGTCATCAAAAGACATACTACGTATGAGTAAAACTTCAGGAAAGTGCTCGCGAATATAATCTCCACTATTGTCTTGGAAGGTAATGGAAAAAATACGTGCTTTATCAGCAGCGCGTTTATACTCAGCATCACTATAATTTCCACTATATTTTAATTCATATAAGGCCTCAGCAGCGGTATTGAGTCCACCCCATGCTTGTAGCCAAACCGGTCGAGGGTCATCATCTAAGAGAACCTCAATGATCCGTTCAGATCCAGGCGTTGATCCAAAAGGAGGGACAGCGTTCGGATCATCTTCATCTACATTTTCCCGATTCTCATCACCGAGATATAGCTTATCAAGTAGAGTAGATGCATCAGGATAACTTGGGTCATGTATTCTTAAATTATTTAAGTCCTTTCCATAGGCTTCTATAACATCTTCAAGCCAATACTGATTGGTCGTTTGGCTATTACCATCAAGCTGATAATATGAATTCGTCTGTATGATAGCCTCGATGTCCATCTCATTGGCATAGAATAAGAATCGTACCATGGATGCACGATCATCACCCTCACCATCTGTCATCGCGATCACACGCGTCTTAGAAAGTTCTGAGGCGGTGGTAGTTGTTTGTGTGTAAGGCTGACGTTTGGAAGTATCAATAATACGCACAATGATGGTGCTGGCCTCAGCGCGTGTTAAAAATCCCTTTGGATTAAAAGAATGGTCCTCATATCCTGTAATCACTCCTGTAGCATACGCCGTATATACAGAAGGTTTTAATTGATTATCAATAAAATATACGTCAGGAATTTCATGGAGCATATCTGTTTGAAAACTATCAAATGTTGTGCCATGTAGTATAAAATCACCTTTTACTGCAAGTTCTGCGGCGACTTCACGTGTGATTGCATCAGACCAAGGGATTCCATGAAGGGTTGATGTGTCTTTGATAAGACCCAATTCATAGGCTTTATTAATATAAGGCTTAGCCCAGAACTTAGGAGCTGTAGCCGATAAGTCGGGGTATCCAATAACACTCACAACCATTTTAAGATATTGTTCAGCCGTTACCTTCTGATTCGGATAAAAAAATCCGTCAGGATATCCATTGATTACGTTCATATTTACAAGTTCCTGTGTATTTGAATAGGCCCAATGCGAGGAGGGTAAATCAGAGAACTCTTCTTGGGCCATTGGTGTGCAGACGGTTGTACTCATTGCAATAAATAAAATAAGAAAAAAGCTTATATATTTTTTCATTAAATGCACTCCTTTAAAATCTGTCTATAAAAAGTTACTACTTTCATTATAACATGTTTTTAGTATATAATAATATAGTAGGGTATGACTATAAACTAGAGTTGAGGTTATTTATGAAATACGATGCCGTGGTTCAAGCCACATTTATCCGACGAATCAATCGATTTATCGCAGAAGTTGAATTGGATGGACATGTTATTCAAGTACATGTAAAAAATACCGGGCGATGCGCAGAACTATTTATTAAAGGCGTAACAGTCTATCTCGAACCGGCCAAAAACCCAGACCGTAAAACAAAATATTCCCTTGTTGCCATTGTCAAAAATGGTATACTCATCAATATAGATTCGCAAATTCCAAATGCGGTGGCACAAGAAGCCTTAGAGAACAATGACTACTTGAAAGAGCTGATTGGAGAAACTACCTATATCCGTCGCGAAGTCACTTATCAAAAGTCGCGATTTGATATCTACTATGAAAATGAGCACAAAGGTGCAAAAGGATTTATTGAAGTCAAAGGCGTAACATTAGAAGATGAAGGGATTGCCATGTTTCCGGATGCACCAACACTACGAGGAACAAAGCATATTCGTGAGCTCATGGATAGCGTGAAGGAAGATTATCAAAGTTACATCTTATTTGTGATTCAAATGAAAGGGGTTCATGTCTTTAAACCCAATCACCGAACAGACCCCGTCTTTTCAGAGACATTAATGGAAGCTGAAAAAAACGGCGTTACTATCCTATGCTTGGACAGTATTGTAACACCGGATTCGATTGTACTTGATCGACCGATTCCGGTAGAGTTAATATACTAATTCATATCAAAAACATAAAGGAGGAACACGATGAGATTTATATCATGGAACATAGACTCACTAAATGCAGCTTTAACAAGTGATTCAAATAGGGCGGTGCTTACAAGACAAGTCATTGAGACCATTTTGGCAGAGGATGCAGATGTCATTGCTTTGCAAGAAACCAAGTTACCGGGGAAGGGGCCGAGTAAAAAACATATAGAACAATTAGAGAAGTATTTTAAAGGGTACACTTATACATGGAGATCTTCTCAAGAGCCTGCGAGAAAAGGTTATGCAGGAACCATGTTTTTATATAAAGATAAGTACGCTCCACAAGTTTCTTATCCAATAATCGGAGCTCCGGATACCATGGATGCAGAAGGAAGAATAATTACCTTAGATTTTGGAGAATTTTATCTGACGCAAGTATATACACCCAATGCCGGAGATGGTCTGCGACGATTGAAAGAACGGCAAATATGGGATGAAAAATACGCTGAATATCTACAAAACTTAGACCAAGAAAAACCGGTATTAGCAACAGGGGACTATAATGTCGCCCACGAAGAGATTGATTTAGCAAATCCACAAAGCAATCATAGGTCAGCAGGCTTTACCGATGAAGAGCGTGCAGGCTTTACCAATCTGCTTAATAAAGGTTTTACAGATACTTTTAGGCATATGCATGGAGATGTGACAGGCGTCTATTCCTGGTGGGCACAAAGGGTTAAAACAAGTAAAATCAATAACTCCGGCTGGAGGATTGACTATTGGCTTGTGAGTGACCGGTTGGCGGACAAAGTCATTAAATCGGAGATGCTAGATTCCGGTGTTCGACAAGACCATACACCGATTCTGTTGGAAGTAAATGTGTTGTGAATGAAGAATAGCAGTAACCACCTCCACACATGTCGAGACAGTATAGAGATAGAAGGCAAATTTCCTAAGGGAGCTTCTGTCCTTTCTTTCTGAAAATTTTCAAAGTAATTAGAACATTAAGAGGACTAGCATTAAATAGTATGGCTAAGATTTAGATGTAGTCAAAATGATTACAAATAACAATAAGATTTTAGTGGTATGAAAATCTTTCGTATGCTAAAAAGTTCTATAGCTGATATAATTACACAGAGGTTATACTATGTAAAGGAGGAACTAGTGTGATTAATAATAAGAAAGATCGATTTGAAATTAAAGAAGGCGATAAAACCATGAAAGCGGTTGTTACAGTCGGTAATGGTGGTTATGATCAATTAGTCTATAAAGATGTCCCAATTCCATCAATTGATGAAGGGGAAGTATTAGTTAAAGTATTAGCTGCAGGTGTTAATAATACTGAGATCAATACTAGACTTGGTTGGTATTCATCAAAAGTAACCACAAGTACAGATAATCTTACAGCGACGGATGAAGAATTGGCTGAAGTAGCTAGTGAAGGTGATGGCGGGTGGAGTGAAGCGACACCATTCCCATTTATACAAGGAACAGATTGCTGTGGAGAAGTTGTAGAAGTAAAAGATGAAAAAAATAAAGGCCTAATGGGCAAAAGAGTTTTGATCAGATCATGTATTCGTAATGAAGGCTATGATTCTATGGAAAATATATGGATGGCATCTGATTTTGATGGGGCCTTTGCCCAATATGTAAAAATAGAAGCTACAGAAGTATTTCCAGTAGATTGTGATTGGACGGATGCTGAGCTTGGTACCATACCATGCGCATATGGTACTGCTGAAAACATGGTCAATCGGGCTGGCGTAAAAAAAGGAGACCGTGTCTTAGTAGCTGGTGCGTCTGGTGGCGTAGGTTCTGCTGCTATACAATTGGCTAAGCGAAGAGGTGCATATGTCATTGGGATTGCAAGAGGTGATTTTAAAATTGAACAAGTCAAATCCTATGGAGCAGATGAAGTCGTAGGCTATGGGAATGAAATACTGGAAGCATTAGGTGAAAAATCTGTAGATATAGTCATTGATAATGTTGCAGGTCCTAATTTTCCTTATATGTTAAAAGTATTAAAAAGAGGAGGGAAATTTGTATCATCTGGTGCTATTGCAGGCCCAATTGTTGAGATGGACATGAGAGATTTTTATTTAAAGGATCTTACTTTGATTGGTTGCACTGGTTGGGATGAACCTGTATTTCCTAATGTTATATCAGCCATAGAAAAGGGAGAAATCAAACCAGCTCTTGCTAAATCCTTTCCGCTAGAAGATATTGTAGAAGCTCAAAAAGAATTTGGCTTAAAGAAGCATGTAGGTAAATTCGTTTTAATTCCTAATCATAATGCCTAGTATAGAGATGTCTTGAATTTGAAAGATTAATATTTTAATTTTAGAACAGCAAAGATCGATGTTTCAAATATTAGAAGCAACAGGGTGCCCTTTTGATAAAGAGAAGTTATTAAAAGAAACAGTACACTATGATATACGAGATTTTGGTGCCGCCTAAACAAGTTGTAAAACTAGGAGCAAAGGTGAACTTTCAAATTATTGCTCGTCAACCGGGATATGAAGTATCTGTTAAAGATCCTAAATCAACCATATATAATGAAAAGCGTGCTCGAAAAGATGCTTTTGTTAAAAGAGTAAAAACCCCGATGACGCTTCGGTTGGAGAATTTGCCCAATGGAGCCATTTTTAATACACAAAATTTTGTACCTGGAAAAATAGTGGAATTCATATGGAAACCGGATCAGCTTTTAGAGTCATATCCGCTTAATTTCATAGTGGATGATGGAGTTATTTCGGTTGAGATGACGATCCTAATTAATGTTGTTTCTTGACAATATATCATGGAGGGTATTATGGTTTGGAATAAATTAAAGCAACAATTGGAAAGTTTCTTGAGTACAAGTCTTAAAGAGAGGGTTGCCTACTTGCCGTCAGGTTATCGTTATATAGCGGAGAAATCAAATCAATGTTTTCTGACTGTCGATCATAAGGAAGTCTTTAATAAGAAAGAGAAAAGTGTCGGTATTACTTGGTATGAAACGGAGCAAGAAATTATCAGTGATCCTAATATTACGTTGACGGTGACACAAAAGGATATCGAGACACTTCGTGCTACGAATGATAAAATACCGGAGGAACGACTTCAAATTATTGCAAGAGAACGTAAGAAAGTGGCCTATGCAAAAAACATATTGAAAGCGCAATCCAATCTATATAAAACGGATTTTTATAAAATAAGCACTATTTTTTTGGCAGGATCAATTGAAAGTAGTTTGGATAGTGAGGATATTCTTCTTAATATCCTTGCGCTTATAGATCGTCGAGTAGGTAAGAAACGATTGGTTGCAATGAAAGAACAAATGGAAGGTAAACATCCCGTTGTCCGTTATTTCTATGCCTTAAGACTAGAGAAGAAAAAGGATGCGTGAAGAAGGTAATGACCATCAAAACAAGACGTGCTTTATATATCATAATGCTATAGAAGATTGTGAAAGAGTGGAACATTTCTAAACACCATGCGTCTAATCAGTGTAAAGTTTTTTAGAGAAAGGACGGGGAATTAAACCATGAAAAAAAGAATTTTAAGTATTGGAACAGCCATTGTTTTAGTAGTAGTTACTGTTGGAGCGGCACTTTTCTTTAATCAAGATACCGGAAAAGTTTTTGCGGCCGAGTTTAGGGATGGGTATATTATTGCGCCAACACATATGGATACAGCAGGCGTTGCGCTAGATTCAGCCTTTGTTTTTAAGACGGATGCAACGCGAGATGACTTAACGCTTGAATCCCTACAAGAAGCATTAAACATAACGCCGACAGTAGAGTATACACTATCGGAGCAAGAAGAGGGCATTGTCATTACTCCAAATCAAGCATTAGAACCCAACACAACTTATGTTTTTGATGTGTATGGAATTACATGGGCATATCGCACAGAAGCGGATTTTGTCCTATTAGGAAACTTCCCAAGACATCAGTCAACCAATGTACCGGTAAATACCGGGATTGAATTGATTTTCAACTATGAAGGTGCGGACGTTGAGGATTACTTTGAGATTGAACCGGAAGTCAAAGGAAAATTTGAAGAGCATGGACGTGTTATTGCTTTTGTTCCGAAAGAACTTCAAAAACAGACCATATACACAGTTACCCTTAAGGCAGGATTGCCATTAGACGGTTCAGATAAAACGCTTCAAGAGGATGTTCAGTTTAGCTTTGAAACCCAAGCGGATGAGACAATGGATTCATCATCATTTTACATGAATTTTCAAAGTTTTATGCATGAATTTGCGGAATCCGAAGTTCCAAGTCTTGAATGGAATTACTACTTTGAAGAGGCAGAAATAGAAGAAGCAGTTGTGGATATTGACGTCTTTGCTTATAGAAATGTCACACAATTTACAGACCATCTGAAGGACTACGCAGATGTGCCAATGTGGTCACACTATGGTATGAATGACGCAGCGCTATCCACAAGTGGATTACAAGGCGTCATGGATTTTGAACAAACCTTAGTACAAGATAATAGTTACCCACGATTCTTAGAATTACCGAATACATTAGATGCAGGGTATTATTTAGTTCAAGCAACGTTTGACGAACAAGTCATTCAAACATTTGTACAAATAACAGATTTAAGTTTTTATTATCAAGCAGGAACCGATGAAGATATTTTTTGGTTACATGATTTATCAAGTCAAGAACCCATCAATAATGCAAAAGTGACGAATCTAGATACTGATTTAAGTGCAAGAACAAATCAGGAAGGATTAGCACGTATAGCAAAGAATGTGGACGAGACCAAGGCAAGTTTTTATCATTTGACAGCTGGAGATAAAGAAGCGGTGCTTTATAATTATGGCTCTATGATGGAACCTTATCGTGGTGGCATGGATCAAAACCAAGAATACTGGACTTATTTTAAACCGGATCGAAATTTATATAAACCGGAAGATACCGTGAACTTTTTTGGTTTTCTACAACATCGTTATGAAGATAGTCTACCCACACAAGTGACGGTTGAAATCACTCAAGGCAGATATTATGCTTGGCGTTTTATTCCAAGCCCTGTTGATGAATTGAGTTATGTAACAAATATAGTGGAAGTCAATAATGGATTCTTCGAAGGTAAATTAGATTTACCTCACCTGAGTCAAGGTGGCTATCAACTCTCGGTCAAACATAATGGAGAAATTATTGCTTCTACATATATCCAAGTCGAAAATTATGTGAAGCCAAGTTATAGGATGAAGGTAGAAAAAGACCAGGAAGCTATTTTTGTCGGCAACACCCTTCAATATACATTACAGACAGAATTTTTTGAAGGAACACCGGTCTCTTTTTTAGACTATAACTATAACATTAACGGGATCGATTATACTGAGGGATCAGGAACAACCGATGCAAAAGGTCAAGGCCAGATTGAGTTTAGGCCGGAATATCAAGTAGGTCATCAAGGCGATCAACATTACTATTTTTCAGCATACGCAAATCTTCCGGAATCAGGAAATATTCATGTTAACGACTATTTCCGTGTCTTCTTTAATGACATACACGTTGCAAGTACCGGAAGCATAGAAGATGAACAAGGAAGCATTAGTGTTGATGTTAATGACATTACACTTGAACGGTTAAATAATGGGACAGCCACTGATGAACAAGACTTTTTGGCAGAGTCTGTGGATAATCATGCATTGCAAGGTATAGTTTATCGGAATGAATGGGTCAGAACCGAAACAGGTGAATATTATGACTATATTAACAAAGAGGTCAAAAAACAGTATAGCTATGACTTAGAAAAAACAGAGTTTGATACGTTTTCCATGACCACGGATGCAGAGGGCCACGCGGAGTATAGCCTCCATTTACCCGAAGAAAACAATGTTCATTATTCAGCAGAAGTCATAACTCATGATCATAAAAATCGTGAAATGACAATAAATGTTTATTTTGGCCGAGATCGAGAATATTATCCAAATGAAGGAGAATGGTATCATCTTGAGACAGACAAAGAATACTATGGCTTGAATGATCAAGTTGAGATTAACTTTATGAATAATGAAGAAGTCCACACCATGGGCAGATATTTGTTCATAAGCGGACAAAACGGCATCAAAACTGTGGATATTTTAAGCAAACCCACATATACAACAATTTTTGAAGCGGATTTTGTTCCTAATATAGAAGTCAAAGGCGTTCTCTTCAATGGAACAACCTATGTAGAAGCTTCCGGAACCAATGTTAACTATGACTATACACAACGTGAAATCGACTTAAAGATTACAGCTAATGCATCAGCATATCGCCCCGGAGATGAGATTCACTTAACTCTTGAGGGAACATATATTGATGAGAATGGAAATAGACAACCCGTAAGTGAAGGTGTCGTCAATATCAGTTTGATTGATGAAGCGCTCTTAGCACTCAGTGATATGGAAGTCAATCCGTTGGAAGAATTATACCGTCATGTTGATGGTGGATTTGGAATGAGCTATCCATCCCACATGAACCAAAACTATGGATATCGAGGCTATGCAATGGGTATGGGTGGTATGGCACAAGATGAGGCAATTGAAGAATCAGCGGCTATGGATACTGCTGATGATGCGGGCAATAAAAGTTCGAATTCCATTGACATACGTCAAGAATTTAAAGATACGGCAGAATTTATGACGGTCCAATTCGATGCAAGCGGAAAAGCAACGTTGACATTTGACTTACCAGACAATGTTACGTCATGGCGCGTCATGGCAGCAGCTATATCAGAAAGCTTAAATGCAGGTAGTAAAGTAGAAAATGTGGATGTATCCTTACCATTTTTCTTAAATACCTCTATTAGTCAAACCTATCTTGTCGGTGATGAACCTATGATTGGCATTACAGGATATGGAAATGCTTTAGAAGTCGATACAATGATTGATTACACGGTTTCAGTAGAGAAAGCCGGACAAGTTTTTGACACCTATGAAGCCACCGGAAAAGCATTTGAACGTACCAACATACCCCTTGGAAACCTTCAAGAAGTGGGTCAATATGAAGTGACCATTACCGGCCAAACAGACGCAGGCCAGACTGATGGATTAATGCTTCCCATACAAGTATATAAAACCTATCACGAACAGCGTGTTTCAGATTATTATGTATTAAACCAAGAAACGCAAATAGTGACAAGGGATAGTGGCGATACAAGCCTTACATTTACGGACCAAGGTCGTGGTCAATATCTTCCGACCTTATATCGCATCGCTTATTCAGGAGGCAAACGCGTTGACCAGAAATACTTAGCTCAGGAAGCAAGGAAACAATTGAATGAGACCTTTAATCAAGAGGTAACAATTGAGCAAGTCGATTTAAATGAATATCAAACCGATCAAGGTGGCATTGCAATATTACCGTATGCAGAAGCTGATGTTGAAACCTCTGTATTGATGTTACCCATGATTCGCGATGATGTGAATAGCCTTATGTTAGCCAAATATTTTGAAAATGCCTGGTATGACTCAGGACGTATTGAAAAAGGTGCTGTTTTATATGGTCGAGCACTGCTAGATGAACCGGTATTATTGGACTTACAGACCTATGCATCTTTAGATAATCTAACGATAAAAGACAAGTTATATTTGGGATTAGCTTATGCCATAATCGGGGACACATATAAAGCAAAAGAACTCTATGAAGAAGCAGTCAGTGGACAATT
>ASRL01000152.1_pt1 | contig 13431 bp, 10 predicted proteins | sample 692978 | NCBI WGS metagenome assembly ASRL01 (sample SAMN02169241, study PRJNA158439) | bioreactor metagenome | isolation source: day 67 sample from continuous culture bioreactor inoculated with sediment... | place: Germany: Bremen | reverse complement strand
GCAGCGTCAGCGTACACGACTGCTTCAGCCTTTTGTTGAGCAATGTTTAAGCGTTAGCGAACTAGTGACTTTTCACTGCTGGATTGGCGCGACACAATTAATCAGGATGTCAATCTCAAAGCTGGTGCAGCAATCGGTCTAAATGCCGACAGTAACTGGCTATTGGTGTCTGCTGAAGAAAACAAATAAAGGATGCACCAAGACAAACACTGTTTTCGTAGCAACATTATCGCCACTCAGATGCTAGTGATATTTAAGCAAGCATGCAGTTGAACGTGAGCGCAGGGCTGGAAGTTGGGCGGTGATTAGTCCAGCTATTTGTGCAGTTCAAAATCGCTTGGGATTTTTTATAACTGGAATAAGATTAATACGTTGCGCTCTGCGATCTGTGACCTTCTCCGAAAGGTGTATCCTAGGAATGCTAAACAGCAGTATTACTTAGGGAAACGCTGAATAATTACCTGCATTGTTAGGGCAGCGTTAAAAAATGGCTCACAATCTTTATATTGAACGTGTTTTGCATAGCTCCGAAGGGTGGGCGAGGCGAATAAAATACTCATTTACTATGTGTAAACCGCGCTTTTGAGCCGATTTGACTCGCTAGCGCTCCCCTTCGGGTCAGCCTTTGGCTGTTCTCCAGCTGATCGTTGCACCTAGCCCTGGACTGCCTCGCCAACATTATTCAGTGTTTCCTTAGCTTTGCGCCTAACCCATAGTTTTGCTGGTAAAATGCGGCAATATTTTTAGGTGTGTCACTATGGATCCAAGAAGTCAGGTGCTGTTGCGAAATGTCGCTCTATTTCAAGGCAAAGTATTGTTAGCTGGCTTGCCCGCTGATGATTTACTTAGTCAGTTACCGGAAGCGCGCGGCTGGAGTTGGCACGCTGGTGAATATCAACAGCTCATCCAGCGCTTTACCCAGCGTTGTTTTTTTTCTACGGAGCTACAGCCAGCAGAATACACAGCAGGGGTTTTGTTTTTACCAAAGTCACGCGACCTGACTGAATATTTACTGCAAGAGCTTGCTGCCAAAATACCTGGTGGACTGTTGTTTTTAGTGGGTGAAAAACGAGCAGGTGCAGAGCGCGCTGCAAAGCAATTGGCGGCATTTGGTAAAACCAGTAAGGTCGATAGTGCTAGGCATTGTCAGTTGTGGCGCTGTGAAGTGAGCGATAAGCCACAGGCACCAGATTTAACAGCAGCCAGTAAGGTCTTTAGTGTCAATGCAGCAGGGCAACCCCTTCAGGTGCATTCGGTGCCAGGTGTGTTTAGTCATGGGCGTTTGGATTTAGGTACGCAGTTACTTTTGGAGTGTTTAGAAGATTTACCAAGCGGGCATTATTTGGACTTTGGTTGTGGCGCAGGTGTAGTAGGTTCTTTTTTGAAAATGCGCTATCCCAATGCACAGATCAGTATGTTGGATGTTGATGCCTTTGCTATATACAGTAGCCAATTAACCTTGGCTGCCAATGGGCTGGAGGCCAACACTATTGCTGGTGATGGTATTCACGCTGCACCGAAGCAATTAATGGCTATTATTAGTAACCCGCCGTTCCACCAAGGCGTACACACGCAGTATCAGACCACTGAAACTTTATTGCGTGAAGCGGCCGCGCATCTGCAGCCTGGAGGTGAGTTGCGTATTGTTGCCAATAGTTTTTTAAAGTATCCACCCTTGATTGAACAATATTTGGGTCCATGCACAGTATTAGCTGAGCGTGATGGCTTTAAAGTTTATCGAGCTCTACGCCGTTCATAATTTGCAAAATATTTAACTACTTAATGAAGGATATAACGTGACTGATAATGCTTTTGTATTTGATGTGGCAGGTGTTGAACAGTTCGAGCAGCTAGTTGTACAGAATTCATCACATAAGCCTGTTTTGGTTGATTTTTGGGCGCACTGGTGCGCACCATGCAAGCTGTTGATGCCTTTGTTAGAGAAGATTGTCGATAGTTATACGGGTGAGTTGTTGCTGGCTAAAGTTGATTGCGATGTTGAACAAGAAATTGTGGCGCGATTGGGTGTGCAAAGCTTACCGACTGTCGTGTTGTTTAAAGATGGTAAACCCGTTGATGGCTTTACCGGTGCGCAATCTGAGTCGGATATTCGCGCCTTTCTAAGTAAACATGTGGCTGAGCCTGCCGAGATTGCAGAAGATCCCATATTCACCGCACAAACCTTGTTTGATAACGGTGAGTTTGCTCAAGCTGAAAGTCTGCTCAAAAAGCTCTTATCTGGTGATGACCAGCAGCCTGCGGCGTTGCTGCTATATGCGCGCTGTCTCACGGAGCGCGGGGCATTAGCTGATGCGGAAACGGTCTTGAATTCAGTTACTGATGATGCGCAAAAACATGCAGTTGCTGCGGTGCGTGCACAATTAACATTTTTGCGCCAGGCAGCAGAGTTGCCAGATATGGCAGAACTGAAAACCCGTTTAGCAAAAAATGCCCATGATGATGAGGCAGTGTTACAGCTCAGTATTCAACAGTTAGCACGACAGCATTATGAGCCTGCTTTAGAGAGTTTGTTGCAGTTATTTATTCGTAACCGCAGTTTTGCGGATGGTGCTGCGCATACAACCCTGTTACAAGTGTTTGAGTTACTGGGCACCGAGCATCCGCTGGTGACCTTGTATCGCCGCCGTTTATATCAGGCGTTGTATTGATCTGACCTCGACCTAACGAGGGCTTTAGTTTTATGCAAGGCTTTTATGCCATGTTGCTTGATGCATGGCAGCACGCCGGTACACGCCAGCGTTTATTCGCCCTAGCTATACCGATGATCCTCAGTAATTTATCTGTACCTTTAGTGGCTCTGGTTGATAGCGCTGTGGTGGGACGCTTACCGCATGCCTATCAACTGGGGGCTGTCGCGGTGGGTGGCAGCATTTACACCATGCTGGTGTGGACGTGCGGCTTTCTGCGTATGGGCAGTACCGGCTTTGCTGCGCAAGCAGCAGGGCGTAATGATCAGCATGCTTTGCGCTATATATTATTGCAGAGCTTAATGTTGGTGGTTGTTTTAACGGTACTGTGTTTGGCGATTGCCTTGCCGTTGCTGCCGCATGTTTTAGCTTGGATGGACACGTCAGGAGATTTGCAGGCACTGGCACAACAGTATGTGTTGATACGTCTGTATGGCTTGCCTGCTGCGTTAATGATGCATGTGCTTGCTGGTTGGCTGTTGGGCTTACAAAATGCACGCGCGGCATTATGGATGTTGCTGCTGGCTAATTCAGTCAATATCGTTTTGGATGTTTATTTTGTTTTCGGTTTGCATTGGGGCGTTGCTGGTGCTGCGCGCGCTTCGGTCATTGCTGAGTGGTCAGGTGCTGTGCTTGGTCTGGCTTTAGCTTGGCGTTATGTTGATAAAGGACCCCTGCTCAATTTCTGGCAGCACTTGTTAGGCTGGAGTCATTGGCGGCCTTTATTGGCGGTCAATCGTGATATTTTGATCCGCAGTCTCGCCTTGCAAGCTGTGTTCTTTACAGTCACCTTTCAAGGTGCGCGTTTGGGTGATAATACTGTTGCCGCCAATGCTTTATTGCTCAATGGTCTGCTCTTGTGTTCCTATGCCTTAGATGGTTTAGCCCACGCTCTGGAGGCGCTCACGGGACACGCCTTGGGGCAGCAAGATCGCCGAGCATTGCAGAGGGCTCTGTGCTTGGTAAGCATCTATTCATTACTTGCTAGCAGCGTTTTTGCATTGTTATTTTGGTTGTTTGGCGATTTATTTATTGCTCTACAAACCAATATTCCAAGCGTGCAAAAAACCGCATCGGGCTATTTGATCTATCTGGCGCTCCTGCCACTGATTACAGTCTGGAGTTATGTCATGGATGGCCTGTTTATAGGTGCAACACGTGCGCGAGAAATGCGCAATAGCATGCTCTTGGCAGTCATGGTCTGCGCGCCTATCGCTTGGTTACTGCAGGGGTTGGGCAATCATGGACTGTGGATCGCTTTCTTGCTGTTTATGGCATTGCGCGCAGGTTTTTTAGGCTTCACTGCGCGACATTTACAGAGCTGGTTTCAAGAGCCTTTACGCTGAAGTTTGCGTTGTAACACTGCAGGTATCAAGCACAGAGCGTAGAGCAGGATTAACGGCCAAGACTGCCAGCGCAAGTAAGGTGTTAAGCCTTGCATAGGTACAACCGAACCACGCAACACGGCTTGTTGAAACTGCGGAACTGTTGCGCTGATTTGGCCCTGCGGATCAATCAGAGCGCTAACACCATTATTGGTGGCGCGAATCATCCAACGCCCTGCCTCTAGCGCGCGCATTTGTGCCATCTGCAAGTGTTGCATCGGGCCAATTGAGGTGCCAAACCAAGTGTCATTACTGATGGTCAGTAAGATATCGCTTTGCGCAGCCAGTTTAGTTGCGAACTCAGGGTAGACCACTTCGTAACAAATATAAGGTGCTATTTTGTAGCCTTTGGCGTTGAGCGGCGGTTGTTGGTTTGATCCGCGCGCAAAGTCGGACATCGGTAAATCAAAGAAAGCGATCAAGCCGCGTAGCAGATCTTGTAGCGGGACATACTCACCAAAGGGCACAAGTTTTTGCTTAAGGTATTCGCCTTGACTGTCGCCGAGTGTAGTGATGGCGTTGTAATAGCGCAGGTTGCCATTGTCATCGTTTTGTCGCAAGGGCAGGCCGGTGATCAGTGCCGAGTCTTGTCGGCCAATGATACGATCCATACTGTTTAGATAGCCTTGTGCTTGGTCTTTTAAAATTGGCACGGCTGTTTCTGGCCAGATAATCAAATCACTAGGGGCGGCATTTAAAGTGAGTGATTGGTACAGCAAAAGTTGTGCTTCAATTTGTGTCGGATCCCATTTTAAATTTTGCTCGATATTGCCTTGGATAGCGGTAACGCTGAGCGGATCGCCTGAGGGCTGTGTCCATTCTAGAGATTGCAGAGCAAAGCCCGACACCCAAAGAATAGACAAGAGCAAAGCAGCAGTAAGGCGTGACTGCCATTGCTGGTTTTTCAATAGAATGAGCAGCAATACACTGCTGAGCGCTAATATAAAGGAAATTAACCAAACACCACCGATGGGTGCAAAACCTGCTAAAGGCCCATGCAGTTGGCTATAACCAATATACAGCCAAGGAAATCCGGTTAAAAACCAGCCGCGAAAGGCTTCAATAGCGACCCACAGGACGGCAAAGGCCAAGGCATTGCTAGTGGAGTGGTTATTCTGACGAAAAAAGCGTGCCCATAGCCAGCCAAATAAGGCTAAAAAAAACGCTAAACCAGCGACAAAAAGCACTGTTAAGAAAAAGGCTAACGGAGCTGAAGCCGCGCCATAGTCATGAATGCTGACGTATACCCAGCTGGTACCACTGGCAAATAACCCAAGACCAAACCACCAGCTGCGTATGGCTGCATGGCGTGCGCTGAGTTCACTCAGGCCAATATATAGCGTCATGCAAGCGATAAGCGCCAGTGGCCAAATATTAAATGGTGCTAGGGTTAGCGTAATTAATGCACCAGCAATGAGGGCAATGCCATTGCCAATCCAGCCGGTGCGAGTCAACCAATGCATGGGTTTAGTTCCTGAGCGCAATCCATATGTGAGTCAAGCCATCCCCGTGCAGCTTTATCGATGTGCTTTACAGAGGGTTTTTGTCCAAGCGTGTGACACGCAATAGATGTAAGCGACGGCTATCAGCATTGAGAATACGAAAACGCATGCGATCGACTTCAATGGTTTCATTGCGCTTAGGGAGGTGGCCGAAAGCACTCATCACTACGCCGCCGATGGTATCAAATTCATCCTCAGAGAAGCCGCTGTCGAAAAAGTCATTAAAGTCATCAACAGGGGTGAGAGCTTTGACAATGTAATCGCCTGTCGGAAGTGTGCGGATGTAGCTGTCTTCTTCGACATCGTGCTCGTCTTCAATATCGCCGACAATTTGTTCTAGGACATCTTCAATTGTAACTAAGCCAGCAACACCGCCGTACTCATCAATAACCACCGCCATATGGTTATGGTTGGCACGAAACTCTTTGAGCAAAACGTTGAGACGCTTGGACTCTGGTACGAAGTTGCAAGGGCGCAATGTACTACGCAAATCAAAGGTGTCGTTGTTTTTTAGGATCAGTGGTAATAAATCCTTAGCCAGTAAAATGCCCAATACTTCATCGTTATTTTCGCCGACAACTGGGTAGCGCGAGTGCGCTGCATCAATAATTGACGGCAAGAATTCTTCAGGCTTTTGGCAAGCTTTGATGCTGATCATTTGAGAACGCGGGATCATAATGTCACGCACTTGCAAGTCAGCAATCTGGATTGCTCCTTCAACAATGGCAAGGGCGTCATTATCCAACAGTTTATTGCGGTTTGCTTCGCGAAGCAGTTCGAACAATTCTTTGCGTGTTTTGGGTTCTTGGGTAAAAGCCTGGGTCAACTTATCCAGCCATGACTTTTGCCCGTTGCTAGAATTATCTTCACTCATGGTTGTATTAAATCCGTATATTGATTGTCGCGATAAGGGTCAGGGTAGCCAATTTCAGCCAGTAACTGGCGTTCTAAATTTTCCATCTCTTCAGCTTCAATATCGTTAATATGATCATAGCCCAATAAATGTAAGCAGCCATGAATGACCAAATGTGCCCAGTGCGCTGCCAGCTGTTTATTTTGCTTTGCTGCTTCTTTTTCAACAACGGGCACGCAAATAACTAAATCACCCAGAAAGGGAATATCCAATAAACCATCTGGAATGTCAGCAGGAAATGACAGTACATTGGTAGGATAGTCTTTTGCTCGCCATGTCGAGTTAAGCTGCAGGCCTTCTTCAGCGTCAACCAAGCGGATCGTCAGTTCAGAAGCATTGCTGCGTTGACGCAAGGCCAAATTGCACCAAGCGAGAAAATCAGCATGACTGGGTAGCGCATCTGCTGTGCTGGCTATCTGTAGATCAAGTTCAATCAAGGGCGTAGTTCTCTAACAGGCTCGGTGCGTGCTGCGCAGTCATAGCTTTCATAGGCTTCAACAATGCGCTGCACGAGCGGATGGCGTACCACGTCAGCGGACTTGAAAAATGTAAAACCTATGCCAGGTATATCTTGCAAGACCTTAGCAACATGGATAAGGCCCGAAGTTGTACCGCGTGGCAAGTCGACTTGGGTGATGTCGCCAGTAATGACTGCGGTTGAGCCAAAGCCAATCCGAGTTAAGAACATTTTCATTTGTTCAACAGTGGTGTTCTGGCTTTCATCTAAGATAATAAAGCTATTGCTGAGCGTACGGCCACGCATGTAGGCCAAAGGTGCCACTTCAATGACTTGTTTTTCAATCAGGCGAGTGACGTGCTCAAAGCCAAGCATTTCATACAAAGCATCATATAAAGGACGCAAATACGGATCAATTTTTTGCGCTAAGTCACCGGGTAAAAAACCCAGTTTTTCGCCCGCTTCGACAGCTGGTCGCACTAATAAAATACGCTGCACCAGTTCACGCTCAAGAGCATCCACAGCACAGGCAACCGCTAGATAGGTTTTACCTGTCCCTGCTGGGCCAACACCAAAGTTGATGTCATGCGCTAAGATCGACTTCACGTAATTTTGCTGATTTTCACCGCGCGGTCGAATCACCCCTTTACGTGTTCGCAGCGTTACAGTATGACTACTGATTGCTGAAGGGGTTGTCAGCTCTTGCATGCTCGACTCTTGCAAAAAGAGGTGCACGGTATCTGGTGCCAAGTCAGTATGTTTGGTTTCTCGATACAAGCGTCGTAACAGCTGTTCCGCTGCACGGGTCTGTTCGCGAGGGCCGAGCAGTTCGAACTGCTCGCCGCGATTGCGGATGGTGATATTTAATCGTTGCTCGATTAAACGTAAATGCTCGTCATATTGGCCGCACAAGTTTGCAAAACGTGCCACCTCAAAGGCGTCGAGGGTAAAGCGATGGGTATCAGTTGATGTGTTCAAGGGTTCGAAAAATGCCTACTTAACAAATTTAAGTGCCTAGGATACCGCTGCAAATGCAAAGCGGGAAGAGCTAAAAAGATCGACTGTTTATTTGCTAAGCCAAGACGGCTTCAAAGAAGCCGCTTTATTGAAAATAATAGGATTTTTTAGTGGTTAATTTGTGCTGTTAGCGCAGATCTGCGTTAAGGCTTGCGCCCAGTGTTGCTGGGCATTTAAGCAAGGAATAAGGACGAGCTCTTTGCCGCCAGCGGCTATAAATTCTTCGCGCCCTTCAATGCCGAGCTCTTCTAGCGTTTCGATACAATCTGCAACAAATGCAGGCGACATAACCAAGAGTTTTTTAACCCCGCGCGCTGCCAGCGCTTCTAAGGTCGCATCGGTGTAGGGTTCGATCCACTTATTGCGGCCTAAGCGCGACTGAAACGCTACCGACCATTGATCAGCACGTAAGCCAGCTTCTTGCGCAAATAACTCAGCGCTGCGCATGCATTGCGCGCGATAACAAGTATCCAATACCGCTTGGCTGGCTGTTGCACAGCATGATTTGTCGCTTAAACAATGCGAGCCTGTGGGGTCGAGTTTTTTTAGGTGACTTTCAGGTAAACCGTGAAAACTTAGCAATAGGTGATCAAAATCTTGTTGCAGTTCTGCTTCAGCACTTTTTGCCAGAGCCTTGATATAGATTGGATCAGCATAAAAAGGCTGAACGATATTTAACTTAAGCGCTAAGTTGTTTTTCTTAATGCACAGCTGCGCTTCTTTAATTGCGGTGGTTGTGGTGCTGTCAGCAAACTGAGGGTACAGCGGGGCAAATGTCACTGTTTTAACACCTTGCTTGGCCAGTTCGAGCAAGCGCGTACTAATTGAGGGCTCACCGTAACGCATGGCCAGTGACACTGGGCCGTGTGACCATAAGGGGCGCACGGCCTCGGTTAACTGCTCGCTGATCACTATTAGTGGTGAGCCTTCTGGCCACCAGATTGAGGCATAAGCTTCAGCTGACTTGGCAGGGCGATTGATCAAAATCAAACCCACCAGTAAGCGGCGCAGCGGCCAAGGTATGTCAATGACATAGGGGTCCATTAAAAACTGGTTTAGGTAGCGGCGTACATCGCTGACGGAAGTTGAGCGTGGAGAGCCAAGATTCGCGAGCAGTAAAGCGTGATCAGACATAGGATGTATCCCGTTATTGAAAAAGCAAAACTCGCATTGTAAAGGCTTGTAACTGAAAAAGAACCCCCGCAAGCTGCCAGCTTGAGTGTGTGCAGCGGGTTCAGCAGGGAGGTTATGGGCTGGGTTGGTAGGCTTTTATAAATAAATCAACAATATCTTCGACATCTTGATGTACGTTTAATGAAGCGTGTTCTGGCTGATAGCCGACCAGTAACTGCAAATTACGTGTGCCTTTAAGTAAGCTGAAAAAATGCTCCGCAGCTTGCCTAGGTTTTGCAATATCCAACTGCTTAGCTTTATTGATAGTCATCAGCAGTTGCTCCATCTTATTGATAATGCGCAGTGCTGTTGCTTCGTAAAATAACAAAGACAGTGCTGGATTGCTGAGGGCGTGGCTAATAATTAAGCGATGCATTGCCAAAGATTCTGGGCTGTCTACAAGCGCTTGGAAGCTGTGCGCAATACCTAATAAACACTCGCGCAAATTGCTCGGCGGTGTATCTGTTGAGCTGACAAATAATAACGTCAGCTGTGTTTCGCATTTGGCTTCAATGGCTGCGCAAAACAGAGTTTCTTTATCGGTAAAGTGGTTGTAAACCGTGAGTTTGGATACACCTGCTTCTTGCGCGATGGCATCCATACTGCTGCCGTCATAGCCGTGGCGTAAGAACAAAACCTGTGCTGCATCAAGTATAGCTGCGCGCTTTATTAGGTTTTTCGGGCGGCCTGGGCCAGTTGTCGGTAAGGTTTTAGGCATATTAAATAAATAGTGAACTCATCAGTGTAGTATTTTACTATACTTCTCTTGTCATGTATTCCAGCCGCTGTCGCTAAAGGTTCATTTGTTATGTCGCACCGTATCTTTTATTTATGTCTTTACATGTCATTGGCACTGCTTAGCGCCTGCAGTGAAGAGGCACCTGTTGTCAGCAATACACGTCCAGTTATGGTGATCAAGCCGCTGCTATCCAACGATACAACTGTCGCTTTTCCTGGTGAAGTGCGTGCACGCTTAGAGCCTGCATTGGCGTTTCGCTTGGGCGGTAAAGTGACTGAGCGCTTGGTTGATGTTGGTACCAAGGTGACGACAGATCAAGTGTTAGCGCGGCTCGATCCAGAAGATGTGCGCTTGCACCTAGATGCAATGCAGGCGCAGGTTTCAGCAGCGCAAGCCAACTTGCAGTTGGTACAGGCCGAGCGTGATCGTTATAAAAAGCTGCTGGATCGACAGCTGCTCAGCCGTTCACACTATGACACAGCTGAAAACCAGTTTAAGGCTGGTGCAGCGCGCTTACGTCAGGCTCAAGCAGAGCTAGAAGCGGCAAAAAATCAAGCGGATTATACGGAGCTGCGCGCACCTTACTTTGGTGTGATTTCACAAGCACAAGTGGAGGCAGGACAGGTTGTTGCTGCTGGACAAACAGTGTTTGTTTTGGCTGCTGATGGTGAGCGTGAGGTGGCGATTAACTTGCCTGAACACAGCATTGAGCGCTTTAAAGTCGGGCAAGCGGTTGAGGTGACGTTGTGGTCGCAACCGGATCGACGCTTTGCTGGGGAAATTCGTGAAATTGCCCCTTCAGCCGATTCACGTTCGCGCACCTATGCGGCGCGGGTTGCTTTTCGTACCGCCACTATCGCTGCCGAGCTTGGGCAAAGCGCTAGAGTCTATATGCATTCCAGTGCCGACAATGAATATGCTGTGCCATTGTCAGCGGTCACCGCAGAGGCTGATCAGCCTTATGTTTGGGTGGTTGATCCAGCAACCTCGCAAGTGCATAAGCGTAACGTGCAGCTTGGTGCATTTGGTCAAGAACAGGTGCCTGTTGTAGATGGCTTGCAGGGCGATGAGTGGGTTGTGGCGGCGGGTGTGCATCTGTTGCTAGAAGGGCAGGCGGTGCGACCGGTTGATCGTACTAATCAGCCTGTGCCATTAAGTGCCAAGGAGTAATGCAGATGCGCTTTAACCTTTCTGCTTGGGCGCTTAATAATCGTCCGCTGGTGTTGTTTAGTATGGTGTTGCTGGCAATTATTGGCAGCATGTCTTACAGCGGTTTAGGTCAGAGTGAAGATCCGCCTTTTACCTTTAAAGCTATGGTAATCAATACCGTTTGGCCGGGTGCGACTGCTGAAGAAGTGGCGCAGCAAGTCACTGAGCGCATTGAAAAGAAACTGATGGAAACCGGTGAGTTTGACAAGATTGTATCTTTCTCTAGGCCCGGTGAGTCGCAAGTCACCTTTGCTGCACGCGATAGTCTCAATTCTAAACAAGTTCCTGAACTGTGGTATCAGATACGCAAGAAAATCAGCGATATCAAACATACGCTGCCGCCGGGTGTGCAGGGTCCGTTTTTTAATGACGAGTTTGGTACCACTTTTGGCAATATCTATGCGTTGACCGGTCAAGGTTTTGATTATGCTGTTTTAAAAGACTATGCCGATCGTGTGCAGTTGCAATTACAGCGGGTGAAAGATGTTGGTAAGGTTGAAATTTTAGGCCTACAAGATGAGAAAATTTGGGTTGAGCTGTCCAATACCCGTCTAGCCAGTTTGGGTTTGTCGCTTAAAGCAGTGCAACACGCATTAAGTGAACAAAATAGCGTGTCAGCCACCGGCTTTTTTGAAACACCAACCGATCGTGTACAGCTGCGCGTCAGCGGCCGTTTTGATACGGTCAAAGAAATTCGCGAATTTCCCATTCGCGTCGGCGAGCGCACTTTTCGTTTAGGTGATATCGCCCAAGTGCGCAGAGGCTTTAATGATCCCGCTGCACCGCGTGTACGCTTTATGAGTGAGAACGCCTTAGCTATTGCAGTAGCAATGCGTGACGGTGGTGATATTTTAGTCTTGGGAGAGGCTTTAGAACTCGAGTTTGCACGCTTGCAAGCAACTTTGCCGGTCGGTATGGAGCTGCGCAAGGTCTCTGATCAACCCGCAGCAGTTAAAGAGAGTGTCGGTGAGTTCGTGCAAGTGCTGGTTGAGGCCTTGGGCATTGTCTTGCTGGTGTGTTTCTTCTCGCTGGGCTTTCGCACCGGTCTGGTGGTGGCGTTATCCATCCCACTGGTGTTGGCAATGACCTTTGCCTTAATGAATTACTTTGGCATCGGCTTACATAAGATCTCGCTGGGTGCATTGGTGCTGGCATTGGGCTTAATGGTCGATGATGCGATTATCGCTGTTGAAATGATGGCGATAAAAATGGAGCAGGGCATGGACCGTTTCAATGCTGCCAGCTTCGCTTGGACCAGTACCGCCTTTCCAATGCTGACCGGCACCCTGATTACTGCAGCAGGTTTTTTGCCCATTGCGACGGCAGAGTCCAGTGTCGGTGAGTACACTCGCTCAATTTTCCAAGTCGTAGGTATCGCGCTGATCGTGTCGTGGATTGCTGCGGTGGTGTTTGTGCCGTATCTGGGTGATAAATTATTACCCGACCTAGGCAAGCTTAAAGCAGCCAAACATGGCAGCAAGGATGGCGAGCATGATCCCTATGCCACGCCATTGTATAAGCGTATTCGAGCGGTGATAACTTGGTGTGTCAGTCATAGAGCTATCGTTATTTTAGTGACCGTGCTGTTATTTGTCGGTTCTATTTATACCTTTCGCTTTGTGCCTAAGCAGTTCTTTGCTGATTCTAATCGCTTAGAGCTATTGCTGGACATCAAGTTGGCTGAAGGTGCCTCTTTAAAAGCCACGCAAGCGCATGTAGAAACCATTGAAGGTCTGCTCAAAGAGCGCGAAGGCATTGAAAACTATGTCGCTTATATTGGCTCAGGCTCGCCACGCTTTTACTTGCCGCTTGATCAGCAATTACCAGCAACCAGCTTTGCTCAATTTGTAATGATCACCCAAAGTTTAGAGCAGCGAGAAGAGGTGCGTGCATGGCTCATTGAGACCTTGCAAGAACAGTTTCCAGATCTGCGTTCGCGCATTACCCGTCTTGAGAATGGACCGCCAGTTGGTTACCCCGTGCAGTTTCGGGTGACTGGCGAACACATCCTGCAAGTGCGTCAATTGGCGCGACAAGTTGCAGTAGCCGTGCGTGACAACCCACACGTCAGTAATGTGCACTTAGATTGGGAAGAGCCCAGTAAAGTGGTGACTCTGCAAATTGATCAAGACCGTGCGCGTGCACTAGGCGTCAGCACTGTTGGTGTTTCACAGTTCTTGCGCGGTGCTTTATCAGGTGCCAGTGTAGGGCAGTTTCGTGAAGGCAACGAGCTGATTGAAATCCTCCAGCGCGGAACCTTAGAAGACCGTGAGGATCTGGCCAGCCTAGGCAGCCTGGCCATTCCCACCGAGCATGGCACCAGCATAT
>ASRL01000151.1_pt1 | contig 13453 bp, 13 predicted proteins | sample 692978 | NCBI WGS metagenome assembly ASRL01 (sample SAMN02169241, study PRJNA158439) | bioreactor metagenome | isolation source: day 67 sample from continuous culture bioreactor inoculated with sediment... | place: Germany: Bremen | reverse complement strand
TTTGTCCCTTTAAATTTTCTGCTATAACTGCCAATTCATGATAACTATATCCATCACCTGTAACCATAATAACAGAACCAAAAACATCTCCAAATTCATCATTAACACTTGGAACACTAGCTCCTGTAGGTAAGTATGGTTCTATATTATATTTTATTTTTTTTCTTAGATTTTCCCATATAGGTGGAAGATCTCTATACTCAGGTTTTATATTAACATAAGTAGTAGATAACCCTGCTGAATTTTTAGTTTCTACAAAATCTAGTTCCTCTATATCTTGTATTACTTCTTCTACTTTATCTCCTATAAGTTCTGCCATCTCATTAGCATTGGCTCCTGGCCAACTAGTAGTTATTGTCGCTACCTTAATCGTAAAAGGAGGGTCTTCTCCTTTTTGCATATTTTGAAATGTTTTCATTCCTGCAAAAATAATAAGGATATATATAAGTATTGTTGTCACCTTATTTTTTATAGAAAAATTAGTAATATCCATCTAATCTTCCTCCCCTAGGGATATAGCTACAATTTGTCCCTCTGTTATCTGGGAAACACCTGAAGATACAATATAATCTCCTATTTTAATTCCCTCTTTTATAGCTATCCCTTCAGAATATGTTTTTCCCAAAGTAACAATTGTTTTTTTCGTTGTAGCAACACCTTCTTTTATATTTGTAAGAGTATATACAAATCTATTTCCTGATGGATCTTGTTCAATAGAATTTAGCGGTACAATTATTTGACTTTCCTCTTTTTTAGAAAGATCTAAAGTTATTTTTGTAGACATTCCAGGTTTTATTAAATTATTTTTTTCAAGAAGAGTTATTTTTAAAGGAAAACTATTTCCATATCCTGAAGATGATGCTCCTATCTCTTTTATCTTTCCTCTATAATTTTTTTTATCTAGAGCACTTATTTCCACTGTTACTTCTTGTCCCTTTCTTAAACTTCCTATAAGATTTTCAGGTATAAAAGTTTCAGTTTCTAAAGTATCACCGAGGCTCACTTTATACACAGGTGTTCCTGTTTCAACTGTTTCATTTTCTTCTTTTTCTTCTGCTACAATAAATCCATCTTGTGGAGCAATAAGTTTTGTGTATCTAAGATTTAATTTATTTTGAGCCATTTGCATATTACTTGCTTTCAAACTTGCCAAAGCTGATTTTTTACTCGCTTCTGCTTGAGCTAATTGAGCTTCTTTAACACCTTTATCAGCCTTAGCTATATCATAATCACTTTTTGATATATTGTCGTCATAATAAAGTTTTTCCATACGTGAAAATTCATTTTTTGAGTTTTCAAAAGAAGCTTCTGCACTTCTTAACCCAGCTTCTGCTTCTGCAACTCCTGCAAGGGAATTTTCATATTGAGCAATAGAATTTTCCATACTTAATCTATAATCATTATCGTCTAAATCCGCAAGAACTTGACCTTTTTTTATACGATCTCCCAATTTAACATATTTATTAATGATCGTTCCATTTACTCTAAAACTTAAATTTGATTCAATTTCAGAAGTAATATTTCCAGAAAAAATTCTAGTGTATTCTACATCTTTATCAGCCACTACTACATATCTCACTGGTCTGGGTTTCTTTTCTAGCTTTACATTCTCTTTTTTTTCTTTGCCACAAGCTCCTAAAGCAAAAATGACAAGTATAGCAATTAAAAATTTCTTCATTATTTTCCCTCCTGATCTGAACCAGTTAAACTTTTAAATAAAACTTCTGTTTTCTTTTTTTCGTTGTCACTATATTCGAAATAGTATTTTCCACATAAACTTTCCATATCTACCATTGATATATAATAATCAAATTTCACAGAAGTCACAGTCTGTTCAGCTACTATGAAATTATTTCTAGCATCTATTATATCAGTTATACTTATCTTTCCTTTTACATATAGATCTTCTTGTAATTTTAAATTTTTTCTAGAAGCTTCCACTGATTTTTTAGCAGATTTTATTTTTCTATAATTTGCAAGAACCTTTGCATACTGACTAGATATATCTTTTGAAATACTAGAAACTTTACTTTCCCTATCAAATTTTAATTTTTTCAATTCAGATTCAACTTGATTTTTTGTATACCCTATCTCTCCTCCACTATAAATTGGAAGTGTAAATCCAACTCCTGCTGTCCAGTATTGATCAGATTTTGTATTACCTGAACCTTCTCCCCATGGGTCTCTAAGATCTTTATCATAGTTTACATCTGCTGTGATAATGGGAAGAAATCTTTTTCTTTTAGCGGTTTTTAATTCTCTTTCTTTTGCTTCTATCTTAAAATCAAGACTTTTTAATTCAGAAGACTTCTCTATACCTTTTTGAATAAAATAGTTTTTTGTATCTTTTATTTTCCAAGGTTTTTCTAGTTCTTTTCCATAATTTTCAAATAGAGAAAGATCTATTATCTCTTCTATTCCCTTTTCATTTATAGAAAAATAGTTATCCATAGACATATTTAATAATTCATTTAGCTCTGAATTACCAGATAAAATATTACTTCTTATCTCTTCTAAATTTGTCATTGAAGATGCTAGTTCACTTTCAAAACGATAAATATCCTCTGGTCCAGAACTTCCTAGAGCATATTTAGTTTTAGCGACACTAAGATATTTTTTTATAAGTTTATTATTATACTCTTCTATTTCAAAGCTTGAATATGATTTTAAAGTATTCAAATAAACTGTAAGAAGTTCGTGAATTTGACTTATTTCTTCTTGTCTAAGTCCTTCTTTTACAGCATCATAAAGTTTTTTTTGAATAGTAACATTAGAAAAAACACTTTCATCATAGAGTACTTGACTTAAAGTAAATCCCCCTTTCAAAGAATTTTCTGCACTTGTGGTATCATTCATTGCTCTAGTCCCATCATTTTTTTGGTAGTCCATAGTCGCTGAAAGACTCGGTTTTACACTAGATTTTGCAATCTTTACATTATAACTTCCTGAAGTTACCTCTTCTTTTTTAGATTTAATGTTTGTATTATTATCTAAAAGTTTAACCAAAGCATCTTGAATCGTAAGATTTAAATTTCTAGAAGAATTTTTATGAATCATATCAATCTTTTCAGATGAAAAATCTTGAATATATAGATCTGCAGCTTCAGCTACTTTATAATCTACCATTATATTTAAACTAGATGAATCTAAAGTAGAAATAAGTTCCGAAAACTCTTTTTTTTCATAAAATTTAAGAAGATTTATACTTGCAACACGTAATCTTCTATCTACATCATCTTTTTGAGTATATCCCATAAGAATGTTAGAATTATCTTCTTCAGAGAATAAAAATGAAAAACTCGGTATTCCTTTTTCTATTGATTTTTCCATAACTTTTTTTAAAGAATCACTGTTTTCTGAAAGAATCATCAAAGCATCTGAATTAGATATAAGTGATGAAAAATTCTCTTCTTTGTTAAGAGGTATTAAATTTACATCTTTTTGCCCTAATAACCGATCTTGTTTGATCTCTTTTTCATAGGTTTTTGCTGTTTCTGAAAACTCTTCAGAATATACTATTCCTATTGTTTTTGTTTTCTTTATTTCATCTAAGGTATCTACAACTTCTTTTAAATTATAATCAGTTGAGATAGTATTTAGATTTTTAATGTTCCCAAAATTATATATCCCATAAAAAAATGGTGCTATCACCAATTTTTTAAAACTCTCATCTTGTATTAAAAGTTTAGATGGATTTTGATTTAATACAAAAATCGCGTCAATATTTTCATCTTTCTCTAAATCTGAAATAGCTTTTCTAATATTTTCCTTATCAACTAAAATTTCTCTTTTTATTAAAGGATTAAACTTAGTATTTTCAAAATTTTTATCTAATTCTATCTTTAAATCTTTCTCTAACTGGTTTTTGGATTTTTCTGATACTTTTTCCTGGATAATTCCTATATTTACATCTTTTGCAGAAGATACTAAAAATATCCCGAAAATAAAAAAAACCATAAAAATCTGTCTTTTCATTAATAATTCCCTCCTAATTTTTTCCTGTTTTTTAATAAAATACTATTTTTCTGTTCTAAAACACTTAAAGAGAATTTTCTCTTTTTAAATGTTTATTTATTGTATAAAAAAGTGTATAATAGTTTATAAACAGAGAATTCACTCTGTAGCTCGTTTAATATAACTTTTTTTTTTACAAAAGTCAAGTATTTTTAAAGAATTGACAAAGGTAAAACCCTTTGATAATATTTAATTAAATATAGCTTAGTTTAAGTTAATAGGAGGTGAAGAAAATAAAAAAAAATATGAAGTGTAAAGAAAAAATTCTTGTGGGAGCTCTAGAACTATTCGTAGAAAGAGGTTTTGATGGTACGTCTATAGCTTCAATCGTTAAACATACTGGAGTATCAAATGGTGCTATGTATCATCATTTTGGTTCTAAAGAAGAACTTATAAATGAAGTCTTTTTTTTAGTCCATAAAGTTATGAAAGAAGAGATGCTTGGCGTTCTAAAAGACTCTATGGATATCAGAGAAAAATTTTATGCTATATGGTCTATAGGTATCAGATGGGCCCTTAACAATCCAGAAAAAAAAAGATTTTTAAATATGTTTTCTAATTCTCCATATATGGAAAAACTTTGGACACGATCTGTTACAAGTCAGTTTAATTTTTTATGTAGCATTTTTGACGAAGCCAATAAAAGTGAGATCATTGTAGATATGGATGCTGATTATCTTTTATGTCATATGAAATCTTCTAGTGATGCAATGGCACTATATCTAAGGCTACACCCAGAAAAATATTCAGAAGTATTTTTAAAAAATTCCTTTAAAACATTTTGGAGATCTATTATAAATATTTAGTGTATCTTCTTTAATAAGGTAAGGAACCCTTTACAATTATTTAGAAAATTATATTTATTAAAAAAATTACTATATATAAAAGATTACTTATTTATAAGATTTGTTAACTTATATATTTACTTAACGTCTATATTTGTATAAACAATAGTTTACATTATATAGTGTCAATATATATACTTATTTAATTTAACACCTTAATTCTTTTATTCTTTAACGAATAAAGTTTTTAAGGTGATTTTTTATTATAATTTTATTAGATAGGTCTATCATAAATTATATAAAAAACTATATTCCAAATAATTTTCTTTATAAAAATTGAATTTTGAATTACATTTTTCAATAAAAAGATTGTTTTTTTTTGAAATTGATGTTATAATTATTTAGAAAACGTAACATGAGAGGAGAGAAAATTATGATTGAATTAAAAAATGTCACAAAAAGTTTCGATGGTAAAAATAAAGTAGTTAAGAATCTTAATTTAAAAATTAACAAAGGAGAATTTGTTGTTCTCATAGGAGAAAGTGGATGTGGTAAAACAACAACTATGAAAATGATTAATCTTTTAGAAAAACCAACTAAAGGCGATATTTTTATAGATGGAGAAAATGTAAAAGGGCAAGACCTTATGGAACTTAGAAGAAATATAGGATATGTTATTCAAAAGGTTGGATTATTTCCACATATGACAATTGGTGAAAACATAGAACTTGTTCCAACACTTAAGAAATGGTCAAAGGAAGAAAAAAAAGCTAGAGCTTTTGAGCTGTTAGAACTTATGGATCTTCCTGCTGAAGATTTTTACTACAGATACCCAAGTGAACTAAGTGGAGGACAGCAACAAAGAATAGGAATAGCAAGAGCCCTTGCTGTTAATCCAGAAATAATACTCATGGATGAACCTTTTAGTGCTCTAGATCCTATCACAAGGGAAAAACTTCAAGATGAAATGACAAATCTTCAAGAGGAATTAGGAAAAACAATAGTCTTTGTTACCCATGATATGGATGAAGCTTTAAAATTAGCAGATAAAATAGCTGTTATTAAAGATGGAGAAGTTATTCAATTTGATACACCAGAAGAGATTTTAAAAAATCCAAAAAATGATTTTGTAGAATATTTCTTTGGGAAAGATAGAATGTGGAAAACTCCTGAGATGCTTTTAGCCAAAGATATTATGAAAAAGAAATTTGGAAAAATAGGAGTTAACGGAAGTTCTGCAAAAGCTATTGAGATAATGAAGGAAAGAGAAACAAATACCCTTATCGTAGTTGATAGAGAGGGAGAAAAAAAACAAAAACCCGTAGGAGTAGTTACAAGAAATATGATAATGAAAAATAAAGGTAATACTATGAAGATGAAAGAAATAATGGCTTCAAGTGCAGATTTTATTGTAGATGAAAATACAAATATGGTAGAAGTTTTGAATATAATGTCTAAAATAAACTTCAGATCTATACCAATAGTTGACAAAGATAAATTACTAGTTGGAGCAATTACTCCAATAAGTCTTCTTAACATAATTACAGAAATATCTCCAAGTATAGAAGGAGGGGAGCTTTAAGATATGAATAATATAAGTTTTTTACAATTTTTAAAATATAGAGGTCCAGAAATTTTTAAACTAACAGGAGAACATATGAGAATAACTGGAGTTGCAGTTTTCCTTGCTATTCTTGTAGGAGTTCCTTTAGGAATATATATAACTAAAAACAAAAAAATAACCCATTTAGTATTAAACACTGCCAATATATTTCAAACTTTACCAAGTTTAGCTTTATTTGGACTTATAATACCAATTATGGGAATAGGATTCAAACCTGCAATATTTGTACTATTTTTATATGCTTTACTTCCTATTATAAAAAATACATGTATAGGAATAAATAGTATAGAACCTTCTATAATTGAAGCTGGAAGAGGAATGGGAATGACAAAAACACAAATATTAAAAATGGTTGAAATACCTTTAGCTCTTCCTATTATTATGGGTGGAATTAGAATATCTACTGTAATCAATATCGGTACTGCAACAATTGCAGCTCTTATAGGAGCCGGTGGATTAGGAGATTTTATCTTCAAAGGAATATCTATGGGAAATAACAATTTGATCTTAGCCGGTGCTATACCAACAGCACTTTTAGCAATATCAGTTGACTTTATTTTAGGTGTTATAGAAAAAAAATTAACCCCTCAAGGGTTGAAAAATAGTTAATAAAAATGGATATAAGCTAAAAATATTTAGTTTATTAATTGATTAGATAAAACTTAAGGAGGATAAGAGATGAATAAGTTATTTAAAAAAGTAGTACTTATTATTACAATTATGGTATTTGCTGCATGTGGAAAAAAAGAGGCCAAGGTAGAAACAATTAAAATTGGTCATAAAAATTATACAGAGGCAAGAGTCTTAGGACAATTGTTTGCAGTTATGATCGAGAATCATACTGACTACAAAGTTGATGTAAAGGAATTAGGAGGAACAAAGATTGCATTTGAAGCTCTAAAAAGTGGAGATATAGATCTTTATCCTGAATATTCAGGAACAGCATATTCAGCCCTTTTAAATGAAAGTGGATTAAAAGATCCTGAACAAGTTCATAAACTTGTAAAAGATAGACTTAAAGCAGAAAATAATCTAGATTATTTAGGTCCTTTAGGTTATAATAACACGTATACTTTAGCGGTAACTTCAGAAACTGCTAAAAAATACAATTTAAAAACATTTTCAGACATAGCAAAAGTTTCTAATAAATTAGTGATTGGAGCAACTATGGAATTTCTTGAAAGAGAAGATGGAATGTTAGGTCTTAAAAAACTCTATCCAGGAATGTCATTTAAAGAGGAAAAAGGTCTTGATGGAGGACTTCGTTATACTGCTATAAAAGATGGTAAAATAGATGTTACAGATGCTTTTTCTACCGACGGAAAACTTATCACTCATAAACTTGTCATATTAGAAGATGATAAAAATTTCTTCCCACCATACTATATTGCACCGCTTTTAAATGGTGAATTTGCAAAAGTTCATCCTGATATAATAGAAGTTTTAGGAAAACTTTCAGGTCAAATCAATGAAGCAGAGATGCAAAATATGAATTATCGAGCTGCTGAAGAAGGTATCCCAACAAAAATTATAGCTGAAGAATTCCTTAAAGAAAAAGGACTTTTATAAACTTAAATTGTTAATTTCAATCATCAAAAGCATCGGAAACGAAAATATTTCCGATGCTTTGATTTTTAATTACAGCTATTTTATTATCAATATCTTTTACTATGATAAGCTGATGAGAATAAAATAGCGGTAATGTATTACACCCTTTATTTTGTTTATTTAAAAACAATTATACAGTGTAGTATATTACGTTATATTACTGTTTTTTTAGGTTAGGAGGACATAAAATGTCAAAGGGAGGAGCACGTTTAGGTGCAGGAAGAAAGCCAAAAGAAGAAGTTTTAAAAGTAGCTAATTTTAGACTTTCTATGGAGGATTTAAAAATCCTAGAAAAAAAAGGAATAGGAAAAAATTCCAGTGACAAATTAAGATATATATTAACAAAATTTAAAAATGAAAAAATAAATATGGCTAAAAGAAGAAAAGCTTATAAATCAGAAAAGTTTTCCTCTTTTGATGAGGCAGAAGCTCTATTTATAGAGTTTACCAACAAATGGAAAAATTTAAAGAAAACTAAATTTCTATTAGATAGCAGTTTAAAAAATGACATGAGAATGAAATTTGAAATAATAAATAAAAAAACAATTGAAAATTTTGACAACTTTGAAGAATTAAAAAAGTTTGGATGGATTTTAGAAAATATAGATTTCAAATGGACAGGTCCATGTGTCACAGAGCTAGATGTATATCTGAGTAAAAATGACTATTTAATAAAACTTCCTGTAACAAAAGAGGGAAGTGAATTTATAGTGAATTATAAAGATAACCTTTCAGAGGAAATTCTCGATGAAATAAGTTTTATTTCCCTTGCTGAGGAAGATGCATTTTCATATTTATATGAAGATCTTCAAGAACTTATATTTAAAAAAGATAGATCATTTAATGCCATTGAGAATATATGTAATAAAAAATATAGTAATGGAGATATTTACAAAACTCTTGAATATGATCATATAGTTGTATTAGAGTTAGAACATAATAGTAAAAATAATGAAACTTCTATCAATTTTATAAAAGAACTTTCAATATAATTAAAACTATATATAAAATATAAAAGATATAGTTAAGAAACTAAAAAAGATGATTACTGTATTGTACAGAGATCATCTTTTTTAGTTTTGTTAATACCTCTAATTATTAGAATAAGGAGAAAAAATATAATGAAAATAGCATTGTGTGACAAAGAATCAATTTTCAATGATATTAATAAAAATTATAAAACAATTATAAAATGTATCAATGAAGCTTCTGACAAAGATGCAGATCTAATCGTATTTCCTGAATCATTTTTAACTGGATATTCTTCAAATCCTAAAAATATATGCACCATATCAGAAAATTCAGATATCATTAAGAAAATATTAGAAAGATGTGTGGAAAATAAAATTAGTATAATATTAGGTTTTAATGAAGAAGATGAAGAACACAAATATATCTCGACTCTCATCTATGATAACTCTAAAAATAAGATATATAAATATAGAAAAACCCATCTTGGATTAAAAGAAGCTTTTATTTTTAAAGAAGGCGATAAGATTGGAAATGCAAAAATAAATAACACCAAAATTGGAATAAATCTCTGCCTTGAACTTCATATTCCAGAACTTTTTCTCCACCAAGCAATTGAAGGAGCATATCTAATTTTCATATTAAGTGCTTCCCCAGGAGCCTGTGGAAAACGAAGGGATATATGGCATAAAATACTTCCTGCAAGGGGAAATGATAACACAATGATAATCATTGCACTTAATTCTTATGGCTATACAGAAAATAATGCTAAGTTAGAAGGTGGTACTGCAATTGTAAACTCAAAAGGTGAATTTATATATGAAAATTACCAAGGGAATAAGATTCATTTTATAGAAATCAATTTTGATCATTTAATAAAAAGAAAAAATTCAAAGAAACTAAATTATCCATTGAAAAGAAGAAAACAATTATTTAATAATAGTTTATAAAAATAAATATATAAATATTGGAATAAAAGGAGCTAAACTAAGATTTGCAACTTTTATTTTTGTTATTCCTAAAATATTAAATCCAATAGCCATAATTACAAGAGACCCTACACATGTTATTTCATCTATAACAACTGTAGATAAAAACGGTGAAATAATTTCTGCAAATAAAACTATAGTTCCCTCATAAAATAAAATTAAAAATCCTGAGAAAAAAACTCCTATACCCATTGTTGCTGACATTGCAAAGACTACAAAAAGATCTATAAATGCCTTTGCATATAATATTTCATGATTGTTTGAAAGTCCACTTTGAAGTGATCCTACTATTGCCATTGCTCCTACACAAATTACCATTGTAGAACTTAAAAATCCCTCTACCAAAGATCCTTTTTCATCTGGATTTGATTTAAATTTAGCTTCCACAAGTATTCCTAATTTTCTTAATCTACCATCTATATCAATCAATTCTCCAAGAATACTTCCTAAAGCCATTGAGCCTATAGTTATCATTATATTTTGATCTTTTAAAGATCCTGATATTCCAATATATAAAACACATAATCCCATACTATTCATAACAGTATCTATAACTTTTTTATTAAATTTATTTTTTAAAAAAACTCCTAATAAAGATCCAAATCCCACAGCTACAGAATTCACAATTACACCACTTAATATCATTTTTCTCCTCCAAAATTTCTTTTATTCAATAGAAATTTAAAATTATATCTTATAGATATATTATTTTATAATTAGTATTATAGTACGTTTTCTATTAAAAATTCAATGTTTTGATTTTTTTTAATATTTATCACAATTTTCTCCAAAATTATCTCTCTTATAAAAAAAGATCAATAGTAGAGGTTTTCTAATTAATTTCATCTTGAGATTAAATATATATTTATCAATCTAAGAAGGATGTAAAAAATTCAATACTTTCTTTAACTTTCCCCCCTAATATTTTAAATTAAATATTTTTTTCTTTAAATCTTTAAAAAAAAGTAATACTAAATGACATCATTGTGACATTTTTATCTAGTAATATTTAAAGTGTTCAAAGTAATAAAAATTATACTTTAGGGGGTTTTTATATGTTAACAGTTAGAAGGATGTATTGGCCAGCATTGAATTTAGTAGGTCCTGGGGCAATTAAAGAAATTGGAGCAGAGGTTAAAAATTTAGGTTTAAAAAAAGCTTTAGTAATAACAGATAAAATTTTAAATAACTTAGGTATTGTCAAAAAATTAACCGATATTTTATTAGAAAATGAAATTGAATTTGCAGTATATGATGACGTTCAACCAAATCCAACTATGAAAAACTGTCACGACGGATTAAATAAATTTAATACTGAGCAATGTGATTTCATAATTTCACTTGGTGGAGGATCTCCCCAAGATTGTGCTAAAGCTATCGGAATTTTAAAAACAAATGGTGGAAAAATAAGAGATTATGAAGGTATTGGTCAATCAAAATTTAAATCTTTACCTATTGTAGCCATAAATACTACTGCAGGAACTGCATCTGAAGTTACTATTAATTACGTAATAACCGATGAAGAAAGACATATAAAAATGCTAATGGTAGATCCTAACTGTTTGGCTACTATATCTGTAAATGATCCTGAACTTATGGTTGCTAAACCTGCAAGTTTAACTGCTGCAACTGGTATGGATGCGTTGACTCACGCCATTGAAGCATATATAACAATAGGAGCCTTTAGATTATCTGATACTTTAGCTCTAGAATCTATAAAACTTATAGGTGAGTCCTTAGAGTCTGCAGTAGACAATGGAAAAAATATAGAAGCTAGATCAAAAATGGCCTGGGCTTCATATATAGCAGGATTATCCTTTTCAAATGCTGGACTTGGAATAGTACATTCTATGGCTCATCAATTAGGAGCTGAATATAACTTAGCCCATGGGATAGTCAATGCTGTTTTACTACCTCATGTAGAAGAATATAATATGGACGCATGTGGAGAAAAATTTAGGGATATCGCTGAAGCATTGGGAGTTTCAACAAATGGTATGTCAACTATTGAAGCTAATAACGCTGCAATTAATGCTATCAAATCTCTTTCAAAAAAAGTTGGTATACCTAGTGGTTTAAAGGAACTAGGTGTAAAAGAAAAAGATTTCGAAAAGTTAGCTAATCAAGCATTAGCAGATGCTTGTACAGGTGGAAATCCAAAACAAGTAACAAAAGAAAATATAATAGAGATCTATAGAAAAGCAATGTAAAAAATATTAGGCTGTAGTTAATAATTTATTTCTACAGCCATTTTTTAACTTTTTTTTGTATAAGATATCTCATTTTTCTAATCACAAAAAATTTAAAAAAATAAAAGGAGCACAATCATGAATGAGAAAAAAAGAGTTATACAAGAATATGTTCCAGGTAAACAAGTTACTTTATCACATTTAATTGCAAACCCAAATAATGAAATCTACAAAAAATTAGGTCTTGTAGGAGATAATAATGGAGCTATTGGAATATTGACAATAACACCTGGAGAAGCTTCTATTATTGCAGCAGATATAGCTACCAAAAATGCCAACATTGAAATAGGATTTCTAGATAGATTTAGCGGCACACTAGTTATAACTGGTGATGTATCTAGTGTTCGAAGATCTTTAGAAAGTGTTCTTTCTTTTTTAGAGGAAACTTTAAAATTTTCCGTTTCTAAAGTAACAAGGTCTTAATTTATGAAATTAATGTTGATTGGAGGAACAGGGGTTGGAAAAACTACTTTAGCACAAAGACTTAATAATGAAAAATTAGAATATAAAAAAACTCAAATGGTAGATTATTCTGGTGAAATAATTGATACTCCTGGAGAATATATTGAAAATAGAGGCTATTATTCAGCTCTAAGTACTCTTGCAGTAGATGCAAAAATTATTGCTCTAGTTCAATCAAGTTTAGATAAGACAAGTGTTTTCCCACCTAATTTTTCAACAATGTTTCTAAATAAAAAAATTATAGGGATCATTACTAAAGTAGATTTAAATCACAACACTGATATTGCTAGAAATTTTTTAAAACTTGCAGGTGTTGAAGAAATTATTGAGATAGATAAAAGTTGTGAAATTGAAATTTAAAAAAAATATATAAGAAAATAAATAATTTAAAATTATAAAAAAACTACAAATCAAATACTCTTTTAAAGTATTTAATTCGTAGTTTTTTTTTATTTTAAACTAGATATTTTATTTATTGCTACTTTCCTATCCTATTTGCGGTAAGAATAGCAGCAAATACCATTTCGGTAGTTACTTCAAAAGGCATATTATGAATAGTTTCCCCAGGAGCACAAGAAGCTTTTGCAACTTCCATTAAAAGAATCTCATCTATTATTTTAACACCCATGTCTTTTAAGTTTGTAAGTAAATCTCTTCCCATATTTTAAAATTTAACCCAGTATATATTTATATTTTTTAGTTGTTAAATACTCCAACTTCTTCTTCGCACTCTTCTTTATTATCTATTTCGCA
>ASRL01000149.1_pt1 | contig 13514 bp, 13 predicted proteins | sample 692978 | NCBI WGS metagenome assembly ASRL01 (sample SAMN02169241, study PRJNA158439) | bioreactor metagenome | isolation source: day 67 sample from continuous culture bioreactor inoculated with sediment... | place: Germany: Bremen | reverse complement strand
TAGGTGTTCACGGGGTGAACAGTGGTTACTGCTATTTAGGTGTTCACGGGTAAGCTATAAGTCGTACTTTTTATGGCCTATGAATATGATGTTTTCTGCATCATATTCTTTATTCAGCTTGAGTTCAGAGTCGCCCAAGCTCTCCAGCTCAGTGACAAGGGTTATCATCCAAATTTCAAGAATCGCTTGGATTGTCTTTACAAACACTAAACTTATCGAGGGCGCGGCCTACTGCCGCAAATGCTTGCGTGTAGCTTTTATAAACTTTCTCACTGGGGAAAATACGATTCTCCAAGCTTATATAATCCAATATTCCGACGGAATAATAAGTATCGTCGCCGTTACTCGTTTCAAAAACGCTGAGCTTTTCCGCTGGATTATGGCCTTTATACCGCCATAGACTCCACATTTCATCAAACTCCTGATCGCTGAAACTCATGTTTTCACGTGTTAATTTTCTCATTTTTGTTCTCCTAAGAATTGCTTGCAGTGTCTAGTGCACGAGAGGATTTTGTACTGTCCAGCAGAGCGCGCACAGCCAAATAGCCGGCTTTTCCTTCTGGTGAAAGTTCATCAATGGGGACGCGTTTAAGATCCGCGATGCCTGTCGAAGTCGAGTGTGTTGTCTGGAGGTTGGTAGCGATATGACTGGTTTCTGAGGGTTCAGAAGCTGCTTGGTTTTGGCCAGACCACAGCTTGAACTCACCTCGTTCGGCTTTGCGAACAAGACCACGTAGGTAACCAAGTGGTTTTTTAATGCCGCCTTGCTGACAGCGTGCAGCCAGTTCGTTGATCAGTTCTTGTTGCAGATCTGGCTCCTGATACTCCAGCATAGCTAAAGCTTGCCTTCGCTCGTCATCAGGAATGTGGTTATCAAGGTGTTCTGGCCACTGGATGCTTGAGTTGTGATTTTTACCTTCTGAGTCTCTGTACAGTACAGTACAAGTATATGTACTAAGTACAGTACTAGTACTGTAGTTCGGATTCCGAACTGCGTTGATTCTAGTGGCTTTGCGACCTAGTTCGGATTCCGAACTGAGGGTTGAATTATTCCGAACTGGGCTATTTTTACTGAGTTCGGATTCCGAACTGGGCTCCGAACTAGGTTTATTTGCTGAGTTCGGATTCCGAACTAGGGTGATCTTTCCGCGTTCGGAACCCGAACTGCGAGGCACTTTTTGTTGGCTTGAACTTGTGTTCTCAATTCTTTGTTGCAGAATATCAAGTCGTGTGGGGATAACAGTGCCTGCAGCTTCTGCAATTTCTTCTGCAACTTTCTCAGCGACGATTCGCACTGACTTAATGTTGTGATGTAGGTTTTTAGTCACAAGCTCAGCGTAGCCAGTGTCAATCATTTCTGCTTCCTGCACTGTCACAGGATCTTCGTGCAGTATGTACATATTGCCGACTATCCGGCCCGTACCGCTATCACGCCCCTGTGCTAATAAGCTGATCCAGCGTGTCATGCGTAGAATTGCAATGACTCTTGAAATTGTTTCCCGTGATGCTTGTTCGCCGTAGGGAGTTTGAGCCAAGTATGGTTGTAAGTCCTGATACCTGGGCACTGAATACCCTTGCTTATCAAGCAACATTTTGAAAACGAGCCAGCCATTTCTTTCCAAAGGTGTGAGCCGGCTATCCAGTAGCAGGCGCTGAGGTACGATTTCTTGTCTCAGTCCGCTATAAACAAAACCTGCAGCTCCAGAGGAGGATGCTTGCCCTCCGGGAGTAGGTTGATTGAGCTGAGGAATCTCAGGCCATTTTTCGGAAACAGTTCCGTCAATAGTCTGTGAGAGTGTTAGCCAGTTATCTTTGCTCATGCTAAGCATCCTCTCCTGACTGGCATTCGGCTATTTCCAGCCAGATTTGTCCTACCAAGATGTTTTGTTCTTCTGCAATTACTAGCATGAGGTCCAGCTGATTCATTTCGTCCAGTTCAGCACCACTCATGATATTTTGGATTGAAGCTGCAGGTTCACATCCATGGCTCTTTTCAAGCTGCTGTACTAACGCGACCCAGCGCTCCCAGACAGCGTGTCTCTGTTCATTGCTAAGAGCAGGCAGGCGTCCGGTTCTTGACTGAACTTGCAAGGTACGCCGTCGCTCAGCAACTTCTGTGTGAGACAGGCCGAAAAAACTGTTCAGCATTGGTGTAGTAGCCCCGAGCTTGATTGAGCGATTGATCAATCGCTCCAGTTCTTCGTCACGATCAATTTTGTCCAGTATTAACTCAAGAGCTCGAGGATCTACCGACGGTTTAATCCATAAATACGGGGAGCTGACCACTTTATGTAACTTGGTGGGTGCAAGGCTTTGCAGTCTTAAAACAAGATCAGGCGTAAATCCTAACGATTTGCAACGCTGCATTTTCCCTTCACTTGCTTCTTGTAAGACCAGCGTGACGAGGGCTTGATTAAAAATGTAGCTTGGGACCGGAGCCACCGGTGTTATTTTGTTGTCATTTGCCATCCTGGCCGGTACTCGGCTGGATGAGGGCACAGGAGTGACCTTTGATAATGGAGTAAACTTACAATCCCTATTCATGGTTCTGCTCCTCATCAAATTGCTCTACCAGCTCTTTTTCCAAGTCAACCAGTACTCGTGCCAAGCGTATGATGCGGAAAAGCTTCACTAGCTCAGCGTCTTCCAGGCGAGCCAACCCAACATCCGCAGGGCCGTTCAAGCCGACTGTAATGTCGTAGCCGCCGATCAGGATTTGTGAGAATAGAGCGGATGAGAGTGGGATAGGTGCTTTCTCAGAAAAGCTGTCAGTTGTGCGTAGAATTGATAGCAGCATCAGCTGTACGCCTTGTGATATAGGCGTGCCATCAGTACCTAGTTTGCCAAAAATGCCAAACCCTAAACCTTCTTTTGTTGCTCCAAATCCTGTAACGCCAGTTGTCGAGCAGATATCTTTAACTAAAAGCCAGATATTGTGTCGCAGGCTCAGTAGGTCTTTTATGCGTGTCTCGATGTACCAGACATCTGAAACGCTAGAGGAAGGACCGCCTGCGGTAACAGGAATGGAGGTCAAAACCGATTCTTTGAAATCAGGCAGTTGATCACCGTTGTGCATTGCTACCTGCTGTCTTGTTCTCAAAATCGTATCGCTTTCTTGAGAAGGGGTGACAATGTGTCCGTCAATAAATGCTTCAGGGTCTATGTCTTTGTCGGATTGAGACTTTGGCTCAGCTTCAGGAATAGACTGTGAAGATCTTGCAGCTTGAGTAACTAGCTCCCGTGTGTGCGTTGCACTGCTTGCCACAGGGGTTTCCTCTTGAGTCGGACTGACTACTTGGGTTGCTGTGTCTTCTACGTCATGATGTTCGGTATCTGATTCAACAGGGCGGGGTGGGTTTTGAGCTATGCTGGCCAGTTGCTCAACTGAGAGCGGGTTTTTGTTAACAATGCCTTCTGATGCCACCGCCAAATCTAGCTCTAGGATATTGTAGCTTTGTCCCAGCATTGCGGACATTTGCCCAATAAGCTCATCTTGAATCACCTCATAGTTATAGGAGTCCACGCCAGTGTCGTGCGCTGCTAAGACCATCAGCCAGAACTCAAAGAAATCACTGCCACTGTCGTCGTATTTGTCCCAGACTTTAGTAAGGTTGTTTTTAAGCACAATTAGCTTGGCTACTTGAGCTCTACCAAGCCCCTGCATCAATGTATTGGGCAGTGCAGGTAAAATGCTATTGACGCACTCAAGCATATTGCTAAGCAAGCTGATAGCAACAGGGTACCCGTCTTGCCTCAGCCGATCAGACAGTTTGCGCAGGGAAAGCTGCTCACTACCATGCTCTTCGTACATGGCTTTGATTTGAGCGATACCCTGAGCTTTGTCGATAAAGCTTAGCTGTCCATGCAGCTCGTTTTCAGCAAGGTGTCCGGCCAGTGCGTTAATCTCTGACTGCCAAGGCTTAAACAAGCAGTGGATACGGAAGAACTGTTCTTCTTTAGTTTCACGCCACAGTTCGTTTAAGATTTCCAGTCGGGTGTTACCACCGTTTCTGATGATGTATTGGTCCTCGTCTGGGCGACGTGTAATGAGTGGTGGTTGATCTAGCCCACGGGCTTTAATTGATGCCTTGATCTCTTCATATAGAGGGTTGCGTGTTTTACGCGGGTTATGCTCATAGGAACGTAGTTGATCCAGTGTGACCACCATGGGTGTGTCTTGCAGAGGATCAGTGAGGCGTTTGAGCGGAGCTGCATTCGATGAAAAACCTTTGGCTCCCATCTGCCTTTCAATCAATTCCTTGGTGACCTTGGTATTCATGAGTGCTGCTCCTGGTTAATAACTGAGAATGCTTTTAAAAAAACCGGTGAGCTGTGGATTGTGTTAACTGCTTTGAGCTGTCTTGCGATACAGCCCATCACAGTAAAGCTATCCGTTACTCCGAAAAGACAGACAACACAGCGATTGCGCACTAGGCTGGCTTGATGATTGGTTGTACGAATACTTTTGTGCTCGTACAAATTGCTTTTGTTTTGCTGGCTTTCCAGCATGTCGATAAAGCTGGAGAAACTAGTCAAGCTACACTCGATTGTGAATGTAATAATATCTTTGCTGTTCATCCTCGCCCCCCTTCCATGTTGGCGTAGTTAAGGTTGTCAAACCGGATCTGATCTGGAATGAATGCAGCTCTGACAACGCCGGTTGGGCCGTTCCGGTTTTTACCTAGAATTATTTCTGCAATACCTTTCTCATCCGAATCCTCGTTGTAGTACTCGTCTCGGTAAATGAACATGATGAGATCGGCATCTTGCTCAAGGGAGCCAGAGTCCCGAAGATCGCTGTTGTTTGGCCGCTTGTTGGGACGGTTCTCGACGCTGCGGTTAAGCTGTGACAAAGCGATCACTGGGCAGTCCATTTCTTTGGATAAGGCTTTGAGACCGGCTGAAATTTCAGCAACTTCAAGATTACGGTTTTCACGTTTCTTGGAAGAATGCATGAGCTGAAGGTAATCGACGACAATGAGGCCTGGCTTCCCAAACTGCCTAGCTGCACGACGTGCTTTTGAACGCAGTTTGGACGGGTTCATGTGACTGTCATCGTCGATGATTAGGCGGTCGCGCAATTGGTTGATCTTAGCAACCGCTGCAGCCAGCTTTGCCCAGCCCTCATCGTCAAGTTTCCCGCTCCGAAGCTTCTGCATGTTGAGCTTGCCAATTAAGGCTGTAAGCCGGTACGCAATTTGTTTTGAGGGCATTTCCAAGCTGTAAAATTGAACTGTTTGCTCTTTAGGTAGAGTGTCTAAAGCAGCTTGGATGAATCTGAGACAAAGCCCTGTTTTCCCCATCGAAGGCCTTGCAGCAAGTAAGTTTAGACCTGTAAACCAACCGCCAGTGAGATTGTTTAGATCGGTCAGTCCAGTGTCTAAGCCTAGTAAGCTGATGTTGTTTTGAACGGCGAAATCCACTTCATCAACCACCTCCAGCATGACCGCCCGTAGATCGGTAAAATTGGTGGCTGATTCGGACGAAAGCGTGAACAGTTCCCGCTCAATTTCCTCACGTACATCTTCACTGACAGCCTCTTTAGAGCTGGCCAGGCGGGTGCAATCATGTCCAATTTTAATCAGTTTTCGCAGTTGTGAGCGCTCTCGTATAATATCGCGATAGGCTTCAATGTTTGCAGTAGAAGGAGTGTTGAGACAGATTTCACCGACATAAGCCAGAAATTCTTGACTGCCCATCTCACGCTGCATAGCAAGCTCAGAAATGGTAATAATATCAAAAGGCTCACTGCGCTCAGAAAGTTCGCGAATCAGTTTGAATAGCTGCCTATTGTTAAACTGAAAGAAATCCGACTCGGTAAGCACACCGGAAATAAGGTCCCAGGTCTGGTTGTCAAGAATCAGGCCGCCTAGTACGGCGTGCTCAGCTTCGATTGAACAGGGTGTAGATGTCGATAAGGTAGTCATTCGCTACCTCCAGCAACCCCGTTATTTTGTAGCGATGATAGGTGTTTGCATGTTGCATCTGCGTCTCTAACATCATCACGAGTGATGATATGACGGCCTAGGGCGACAGCCCCATGTTTATGGCTTAATAAGCGCTCAGTAACACACTCGGGCTGGCTAGTATGTTTCACAAGTTCAAGTAGCTCAGCATCGCTCAGCTCATTTTTGCCAACGGTGACCAACAACAAGTAGGCAAAACCGAAGGAGAGGCCGATGGCTATAAATAAACCCAACCAGCCGTCGAGCTTGTTGAGTGAGGTTTCTAGTGTTGATAGACGTTGATTAATCATTGCTACCTTCCTCAGTTTCAAACTGAGTAAACGTAGAGGTATCGAATATGCTGCTTACTTTTTCGGGTGTTAGCTGTTGAAAGTCGTCTGCCCATTCGGGAAAAACTTCAATTGCAAGCGCGGTCATTGTTTCCAATGCTGACGGAGCTTTTCTGCCAGAGGGTTTGCGAGTTTCAATACGGTGGGCGGGCATTGAAAGACTTGCTGCGCGTCGGTACGAGGCTAGGTTGGGAACAGATGTGTCGAGTACGCGAATGCCTGAATCACCATCAAATGTGCTGTGAAGGTTTTCAGTAATCAATCGTGCATCGGTTGTGACTGCATCAGCTCGGTTGATAAAAACTTGTAGTTCTGGGAGCTGAATCCCCATGTACTGGTAGCTACTTAGCTCATCAAATAGAGCAATTGTTCCGCGACGAAATTCACGTGCAGCGAGTAGTTCAGGGATAATTGGAGAGATAGCAATGTCTGAAGCGAGTAATGCCATTTCCAGCGTGACAGATCGAGCGCCTTGGGTGTCCATGACAACTAGGTCGTAATCGTGTTCAAACGCTTTGAGCAAGCGGAGCAGTCGCAGCCGCCCATCGGCCGCATTGAGTAGTAGACTGTTCAGCTGCCCTTGGTCATCGTTTGACTTGATGACGTGCAGGTTGAGGATGGTGGTTTTGGAGATGATTTCGGTCGGTCGGGTTTCATTAAAGCCCACGAGCTGAAATATGCCGCCATCAGCTTCAGCTTCTAGGTGGAAATAACTGGACAGAGTTGGTTGAATATCTAAGTCAAGAAGCAGGACGCGTTTCCCTGCATCGGCAGCAATAGCTGCTAAGTTGACTGCTGTTGTCGTTTTACCTACGCCACCTTTAGTGGAAATAACTGCTACTTTTTTCATGACTACCTCGCAGAAAGAAATCTGAGAGGTGCTTGTAAACCTGGATATGTGAGGAGTTTTCAACCCTTAAAGTGGCTGCTTAGCTTTTTGACTTGTAATCAGTAGGTCCCGAGTTCGACTCTTGGTGCCGGCACCAAATCAAAAAAGCCTCGCAGAAATGCGGGGCTTTTTTGTATCTGCTATTTGACTTTTGATGTTTTATTTAGATGCTTGAACATGGCGTTTCTATCTAAAATTGTAAGTTGATTATTCAGCCGGTTTAATAAAACCGCTGTGACGCGCTTTAAAGCTCAGCATTAAGGCGCCTTGTCTGCGTTACAGGACGTTCGCTGGCATCAGTGAACGTATGGATTGGCATTAAGCGACACCGTTTTTCAAGACTGGCGTAAGCGTATGCTTGTCTGAATGATGCCGTTTTTGTGAAAATAAAGATCGGCTCAGTATGGCGCTCGTACACTTTTTTATACTGTATTGCTCAGTGCAGCTGGTAAAGTGAGATTTTATATGTAGCCAATCAACTGCTATCTGAGATGTGATTTATGCGTCGTTTTTTAAGCTGGTGCGCCAGTGTTGTTGCTGTGTGTTTTGTTGCGTCAGTCGTTGCTGCGCCTCAGGTTGAAATTGAGCGTGAACGTGTGGGGCTGGTGTTATCGGGTGGTGCGGCACGCGGTTTGGCACATATTGGTGTGCTCAAAGCGCTAGAAGAGCAGGGCATTGCCATTGATGCGATTGCCGGTACGAGTATGGGTGCAGTGGTGGGTGGCTTGTATGCGGCTGGTTACAGTGTCGCTGAGTTAGAAAGATTGGCGATTGAGTTAGATTGGCAGAAGGCCCTATCGGATGCGCCGCCACGTGAGAATATTCCGTTTCGTCGCAAACAAGATGATCGCGACTTTTTAGTTAAACAAAAGCTCAGTTTCCGTGATGATGGCACGCTGGGCCTACCCTTGGGCGTGTTGCAGGGGCAGAATTTAGCCCTGTTGCTAGAGAGATTGTTTGCCCGTGCCGGCGCAGTAGAAGATTTTGATCAGTTGCCGATTCCTTTTCGTGCTGTGGCAGCAGATATTGCTACTGGTGAGACGGTGGTGTTTGCACACGGACATTTGGCTTTGGCGGTGCGCGCCAGTATGTCGATTCCAGCGATATTAACCCCAGTTGAGGTTGATGGCCGCATGTTGGTCGATGGTGGTATTTCGAATAATATTCCTGTGGATATCGCCAAGCAGATGGGGGTTGATCGCGTTATTGTGGTTGATATCGGCTCGCCCTTGGCCGCAACTGAATCCTTGCATACGGTGTTTGATATATTAAATCAGTCGGTGGCATTGCTGACGCGGCGCAACTCCGAGGCGCAGTTGGCGACCCTGCAGGCTGATGATATTTTAGTAGAACCGATGCTTGCTGGTTTTGCTGTCACTGATTTTGCGCGAGCGCAAGAGATGATGGATGCAGGTTACAGTGCAGCTGGTGCACTGCAGTGGCGTTTTGCTGACTTGGCACAACCGCTGCAGGAGCAGCCAAGATTACCCAGTAACCTTAAAAAACCTAAGCAAACACCGCTCATTACGTCTGTACAAATACGCAATACCTCGAAAGTTGACGATGGGGTGATCCGCTATTACATCCGTCAGCCACTGGATGAGCCCCTGGATCTAAAACAGCTGCAAAAAGATATGGGCACGCTGTATGGCTTAGAGTATTTTGATCGCGTTGAGTACCGACTGCAGCCTGAAGAGGATGGCAATGCTTTAGTGATTACTGCGACAGATAAGCTGACGGGCACTGATTATTTGCGCCTTGGCTTAAACTTATCTGACGACTTACGCGGCGACAGTGTTTTTAATATTGGTGCAAGTTTCCGTATGAACGGTTTAAACCGTTTAGGTGCTGAGTGGCTTACGCGCGTGCAGCTGGGTGATCATCAAGAGCTTTATACTGAGTTTTATCAGCCGCTGGATATCGGCTCGCGCTACTTTATTTCACCTTGGTTACATGGTGAAGTCAGTAATATTAAATTTAGAGAAAATGGTGATCCGATCGCTGAATACCGTTTGCAACGGATGCGTTATGGCGTCAATCTTGGTCGGCAAATTTCTACCAATGCTGAAATACGCTTCGGTATAGGCTCCGGCTGGGGTGATGCTGATGTACGCATTGGTGAGCATGATTTACCAGAGTTTAGTTTTAAAGAAGGTTACTACCAGCTGCAATATGCTTTTGACAGTTTAGATGATGTGAACTTTCCGACGCGTGGTGAAGAGTTGCGAGTCTCGGCTCTGCAGCATGCTACTGAGCTGGGTTCGGATGAGCGTTATCGACAATGGCTTATTGAGTTAAATAAACCGCTGAATTGGGGTGATAACACTTGGATTCTTGGCGGACGTTATGGGCGAACCTTGGATGCTAAAGAAGTTGTCTCTTCCAGCTATCAAATAGGTGGCGCGCAGCAATTATCAGGCTACCGCGAAAATGCTCTAGCAGGCCAAAATATCAGTATTGGCCGGATGGTTTACTATCGGCGCTTAACCCCAGTGCGTGCATTTTCCCTAGGCCTACCTGTCTATGCTGGTTTGTCTCTGGAGCGTGGTCGCGTCTGGAATCAGGCTAATGATTTAGACAGTGGGTATATTAACGCCATGAGTGTGTTTGTTGCCGTGGATACGCCGCTAGGGCCGCTCAACTTAAGCTATGGCTTTAATGATGACGATGAAAGCGCGTTTTATTTGAATTTAGGACGCAGTTTTTAGCGTAAGCAGAGGCGTATTTGAATGCTCAAGCGTGCTCTCGAACGCTGCACACGGGGCAGCGTTTGTGAAACTGTGGTTATAAGTGCTCATCTGTATCGTCAGGTTCGTTTGCTGCATCAGTAGCTATTGCTGTGAGCAGTTGTAACCAGTCCGCTAAAACATACTGTGCTTCAGCAATACCAATGCGTTTGGTGGATGAGAACAGTTGAATGGTTGCGGTATCGCCCCATTTTTGCTGAATGTCTTTTTGAGTTTTCAGTAACGCGGTTTTAGCAGCACCAAATGTAAGTTTGTCAGCCTTGGTCAGCAATATATGCATTGGCATTTTGCTGCTGGCGGCCCAGTCCAGCATTAAGCAGTCAAATGGTGTGAGCGGATGACGGATATCCATCATCAAAATTAAGCCCATCAGGCTGGTGCGACTGCCTAAGTAAGCTTCTAAATGGCGCTGCCAATGCAGTTTCAGTGGAATGGGTACTTTGGCATAGCCGTAACCAGGCAAGTCAACCAAGCGCCGCTCTTCATCAAGACTGAAAAAGTTGAGTAATTGCGTTCGACCAGGTGTTTTTGAAGTGCGAGCTAAATTAGCGCGCGTTAAGGTGTTGAGCGCACTGGATTTGCCTGCATTGGAGCGGCCGGCAAAGGCGACCTCATAGCCTTCATCTTCAGGGCACTGTTCAACACGAGCGGCGCTGGTCAAAAAAGTGGCTTGTTGGCATAGGCCAATAATGGGGTTTTTAGGCTGCATAAATTATCCAAGAGTAAGGTGCGGCAAGAGGTGTCGTTTCCGTTTTGGTCTGGGCAGTATATAATGCCTAGGATTGTATGTACTCATTGGCGTAGATGTATCTGTAAAAGGTTGTCTGTGCGGTAATTTGTGGTACTGTTTGCATAATTTATAAGCGCCAAGATACGTGAGGTCAACATCACGACTCGCGTTATTTTGGGAAAATAATTTTTAGCCGTAGTTGGAAGAGCTGATGAACAAATTGTTTGTAAGTCTGTTATTGACCTTGGGCATCAGTGGTTTAGCCCATGCCGCAGGAGATGCTGCTGCAGGTCAAGGTAAAATTGCCATGTGTTCTGCTTGCCATAACCTTGATGGGAATAGCATGCTGCCGAACTTTCCAAAGCTTGCTGGTCAAGGTGAGCGTTATTTATTCAAGCAAATGCTGGATATTAAATCCGGAGAGCGTCCTGTTGTTGAAATGACGGGCATGCTTGATGCAATGACGGAGCAGGATTTAAAAGACATTTCTGCATGGTACAGCAGTCAAAAAGGCACCATTGGTGCAGCAGATCCTGAATTGGTTGAGCGTGGCGAAAGCTTGTATAGGGGCGGTAAGTTGGCTGATGGAATGCCTGCATGTACTGGCTGCCACTCACCAAACGGTGAGGGTCTTGACTTAGCAATTTACCCCAAACTCAATGGTCAGCATGCAGCTTACACTCAAAAGCAGTTGACAGATTTTCGTGAGGGCGATCGTAACAACGATGGTGATGCTATGATTATGCGTAGTATCGCTGCTAAGCTAAGCAACAAAGATATTAAGGCGTTATCAAGCTACATTGAAGGCTTGAATTAATCACTTAGCCTGATAACAAAAACCGCTCAGCAGTTCAGCGACTGCTTGGCGGTTTTTTTATGCCTGTAATTCAGACTGTTTTGCATGGTTATTAAAAAGATATTGTTGTTCTTGATTCTGATCTAGTAACAATTCTTATTAACAGGGCTATGCTATCAGTCATACAGCAAGCTTATGCTATCTATGCCAGTGAGTAAAAACCTGCTGGTAAGACTGAGGAGAATATATAGTGCAAGTACTTGATCGGCGTAAGGCGTTAGCCGTAGTGCCTTTTTTTCGCTTAGGCTTTCGGCCTTTTTTCTTATTAGGCAGTGTTTTAGCCATGCTGGCGATCCCGTTATGGATCATGGCTTTAAATGGCTGGTTTGCGGGATGGCAGCCAACAGGTGGCTGGTTGGCTTGGCATCGCCATGAGTTGTTGTTTGGTTTTGCAGCAGCCATCATTGCCGGCTTTTTGCTGACAGCCGTGCAGAACTGGACCGGTGCTCCTGGACTGTCTGGTAAACCGTTAATGGTGCTGACTGCTTTGTGGGTTGCTGCGCGTTTGGCTTGGTTAGTTGGTGCGCCGATGTGGTTAGCTGTGCTTTTAGACTTCTTGTTTTTACCTTTGGTCGCCGCGCAAATGGCGCGCAGCGTTTGGCCTGTGCGCCAAGTGCGTAACTACCCATTGGTGGTGATGTTGACCTTAATGGCAATTGCCAATGGCGTGACTTTGTATGGCATTGTGACAGGTAATGATCAGTTGCAGCGCCAAGCAACAGTGGGTGGCGTCTGGTTTGTTGCAGCTATTATGAGCATGATTGGTGGGCGTGTTATCCCATTCTTTACCCAGCGTGGCTTGCTGCGTAAAGAAGGTGTTATTGCTTGGCCTAAATTTGATTGGGCCTTATTAATTGGCACCATTTTGGTTTCTATCATTATTATGCAAGGGTGGGCGATGCAGCCCAAGGTGTTGATTGGGGTAGTCTTTGCAGCCTTAGCTGTGGGGCACTTGATTCGTGTGGTGCGTTGGTATGATGCAGGTATTTGGCGCGTGCCGTTATTATGGTCTTTACATCTGGCGAATGCATGGTTAGCTGTTGCCTGTGTAGCGATGGCGCTGTGGCACTTTTCCATGCTGGCTAATATGAGCATTGCTGTGCATGCATTAACTGTCGGTGCAATGGGCGGCTTGATTTTAGCTATGATAGCTCGTGTCACTCTGGGCCATACAGGTCGGCAATTGCAGCCGCCAAAATCCATGACGTGGGCTTTTATCTTATTCAATATCGGCACCTTGGCGCGCGTAGTCGTGGTCGACTGGGCTTATTTCCCAGGACTGTGGATAGCTGCAGTATGCTGGGGGTTGAGCTTTGCCATGTATTTGTGGAGCTATGCGCCGATGTTGTGGCAGGCGCGAGTGGATGGGCAGCCAGGCTAAGTCGCGTGATAGGCTTATTAGCAGAATAAAAAAACCACCTTCGGGTGGTTTTTTTATAACGGGTTGGTAAAAAGTATGTGCAGGGTCTTTTTGCGTTATAAGCCCAGCTTTACTATCTGTATGTGATAAGCAGCTACAACATAGAGAAAGGCATTATCAGGCAAACTTTAGTTTCTTTGCGTAATGTTTGTGTTTAGAATGTTTTCTTTGAGACTTAAATACAACAAAAAGTCACAGTGTGAATATTTTGCGTGTATTGTGTTAGTGTGTAATCTTTAACGCAGTTCTCATGTGCGTTAAGTTAAGCGATGCTTGCTCACTTCACGCGTATACATTGATGCTCTTACATGGTATTCAATTACTTGTTGGTTTTGAGATGCACATAGCGGCATGCCATTCGTAGTGTGTCGTTTATCATTTATAAAAATGCAGGAGATTTGCAGTGCATATTGGCGTTCCTAAAGAAACACAGGCAGGCGAAACGCGGGTCGCCGCAACCCCTGAAACGATAAAAAAACTCATTAGCCAAGGACATACCGTCACAGTGGCGATTGGCGCAGGCTTATCTGCTAGTGTTGCTGACGAAGCGTATGCAGCTGCTGGCGCAAACCTAGCC
>ASRL01000146.1_pt1 | contig 13630 bp, 10 predicted proteins | sample 692978 | NCBI WGS metagenome assembly ASRL01 (sample SAMN02169241, study PRJNA158439) | bioreactor metagenome | isolation source: day 67 sample from continuous culture bioreactor inoculated with sediment... | place: Germany: Bremen | reverse complement strand
GTCTGACCATCTGTGACTGGCAAACAGCACCGTAGGCGTCGATACGCCCCCGCTACCCGCCTGTCTTACAGGCATCAGAGCAATACCGGCGTCATCGCCGTGGGCGAAAGCAAGCGGCGTAAGAGCCACAGCGCTACTCAGCGCTGCACCTGAGGCCACGCCCCAGAAACTACCTAAAGCTGCCATAATTTTCTCGCTTTTTCAGTAAGAGAGCTTTTGAAAAGGCCCAACAATTTATCGTGGAGATGACCAAGCTGATCTTCGATGACACCCAGATCAAATGGGAAGCGCTTTTCCACATAGCAATCAGAATCCATAACGACTTGCGGCTGGCGGTTACCAGTAACCTCATCAGGCAAGGTCAGGGCAATATCCTGCATATCTGCTGGCATTACCAGCCCAGCAGGCGACTGGGTACTTTTTAGTACCAGCGTAAAGCCATCTATCAGTGATACCGACTCCGAATATGCATAGCGTAAATTGCCCGCCATATCGCCAGCCAAACCCAGCAACCCAGGGTGCACCCACTGCCCCAAACTGGACAAATCCTGAGCTGTAATCTGATCCAGGTAACGCATACCAATACGTTGAACAAAATTAAGGTCAACCTCAACATCAAGCTGCTTGAGGGCTTTTAGCATCGCGGCCTTGCAGTCACTGAAGCGTGTATAGGCGGTAGTGTGAAATACCAAGGCATCATCCAGCAAGACAAAACCGGATCGCCTGTCCATATCACTGAATATCCAGCGCTCGCGACGAGCTTCCTGAATGCTCGGTTGGGCATTACCGCCCTGCTGCCAAGCCACTTCCAACTGAAATTCTTCATTGAAATCGGCAAAACCATCCTGCCTCAGCACCTCCTGAAACGCGGATACGTGCTGACGCATCTGAGTGATGCGATTAAAGCGCACCTGCATCAGAAAATAAAAAACGGGGGGCTTGGCTGTCATATCGTTACGCTCAATTCATCCGTGGTCTGGATATACGACTTTACACCAAACCTTACACTTCAGGCAATCGCCTGCATAACACAGGGGTTATCGGTTTGCATACTTTAGCTAAGCTATTCTTTTAACACGCCTAGCTCCACCACCATCGGCATCCCAATACTCAACGACTCCACCGCCATAACCGTGGCCAAGCTTGTTGCTATTAAGCACTCGTAATCAACACAAGATTGACCCGTTTGCAGCCCAGCAAGCCAAGCGGTAATCATGGCTTTCTGCCCTTTATCTTGCACGCCCAGCTTATGCACTTTGCTTTCAGAGTCACCACTGAATAATGACACTTCTTTAAAATCATTAATCTGGGCTGAACGACCACCACCAAACACTTCAATGTATTCTTTAGCCATTGCCTTGGAACCATCAGCTGTGTAGGTAATATTGGCCACGCTTCCGTTTGTAAACGTAAGCGATAAACAAAGATTGTCGTTCAATAATGCAGATTTCTCAGCTTTACTCGTGCCAACAGCGTAGACAGTTTTCACATTGCTACCGACTAGCGCAGAAGCCAAATCAATAAAATGGCATCCTTCACCAATCATCCGACCGCCTCCCACTATAGGGTCTTGAATCCAGTGGTCAGCATCAATATGACCCGCATTGATACGCATATTTACAATTAATGGGCTTTTAACACCATTAAAATGCTCTACAACCCGTTGCGTTGCAGGCGCAAAGCGGCGATTAAACCCAACCATTAGCTGAGCTGTGCCACAGGCTTTATAAGCAGCCTGAATCTCTGACAATTCAGATACAGTCATTGCTAAAGGCTTCTCAACATATACATGCTTACCAGCTTTAAGCGCATCACGCACTGCAATACCGTGGGTATCATGGCGCGTCGTCACTACAATGGCATCAGTATCACTTTGCAGTAACTCATCAAAACTACCCGCACAAAAAGCAAACCCAAACTGCTTAGCAACACCCTGTGCTGAACGACCACTGGCAGTTACTAACCCACTAAATACAACTTTTCCGCTGGCTTGCATCGGGGGTAATAAGCTCGCTGTTGCGTAGTTGCCAGCACCATAAAAAGCAAGCTTAACTTTGCCTGAACTCACTGCATGACTGGCAACACTGATACGTGATGAGTCATCAGGATTGTAAGGTTGCGACTTATAATTTAATACAATTCCTAGATAGGGTTGAGTTTTTTTGCCTTCAATGAGCTGGTACGCTTGATCTGCATCGTCGACTAAGAAACGGTGTGTGATCAAGCTTTTAACATCCAATTTGCCCTGAGATACTAATGTGAGAAACGTCTCCATATTGCGCTGCTCGGTAAAACGCACATACGCCAATGGATAGTCATTACCATTCTCTTCGTAAGAAGGATCATAGCGACCCGGCCCATAAGAGCGCGATATAACGACGTTAATTTCCTTTTTAAAATACGACTCACGCGGTATGTCCATACGAACAGCACCGACGACGACAACCCGCCCTTTCTCACGCGTGACTTCACCGCACATTTCAATAATCGTATTACTTGAGCTACCGGCACACACCAGCACACCGTCAACACCATAACCAGCAGTCAGCGAGTTACAAACATCTACCACATCCGCACCAGAGGAAACGCCAATAGCGCCAAAGCCTTCTGCCTGCTTAACTAGATCAGCATCTAAATCTGTTCCAATTACATTGCAGCCATTTGCTTTTAATAACTGAACGGCAATTTGCCCAAGCAAGCCTAAGCCAATCACTAAAAATGTCTCACCCAGTTTGGGTTCAGCTAAGCGCACGCCTTGCAGGGCAATAGAACCAACAGTGGTAAATGCAGCTTCCTCATCACTGACATTATCAGGCACTTTTACGACAAGGTTTTTTGGTATTGCCACGAACTCTGCATGGTTCGCATAATCAGCACCTCCACAAGCAACGCGATCTCCGGGTTGTATCCCTTCAACTAAACCGCCTGCGGCCACTACAGTACCTGCACAGCTGTAACCTAGCGGTGAAGGAGAATCCAAACGAGAGTTAATCGTCTGTAATGTTTTCTTTAACCCTTCAGTTTTAATCTTACCGATGACCTGTTTGACTAAATCAGGGCGCGCCTTGGCCTTTTGTAGCAGGCTTTTTTTGCCCATGTCGATTTTGGTTTTTTCAGTGCCTGCACTGATCACTGAAGTGCTGTTTTGCACGAGAACAAATTTATCTGATAAAGCAGGCACAGGCACGTCATTGATTTCTATAACACCGGTGCGCAGAGTTTGGGTGACTTGTTTCATTATGACCTCAAAAGGAGCTGGACTTTGCCTAGCGCTGTTCTAATAGGGATATCAAGCTGTGTGATGCTTATATCAAAAAAAGTATTGCTGAAATCAAATAACTCTTCCCAATTGTTACGCACAACTTTGGAAGTGACTAATATTTCAATTTTACCGATATCAAGCTGCCGAACCTGAACGTGTTCGCTGTAATCAAAAGCTTGATGATGACGACCGAAAATAAGGCCTGTTAGTGAAATACTCCGTCCATTCTTATCAATGACACTATCGCTATTGCGCCCCTCTTTAATACGAAAGCACTCAAGCAATCCATTTTTAAAGGTCGGCTCAATCAGATCACCAGTGTCATAACGAATAAATGGTGACGCATAATTATGTGTTGATGTCGCCACTAACCGATAGGTATCACCATCTGGCACAGCCTCAGCGTAACCATAACTATGGAACGGATAGTAAACCCCTGAGCCCGGCTCTCGCTCTGGTGCTAATACAGCCATTTCTGAATGGCCATACCAAGAAATCGACTTTAAACCACAATACTGCTCTATATACTGCCGGTACTGCGGCGCTGGATACTCAGAGCCAAGAAAAACACCTTGAACTTTCTCTATAAGAATTTCAAAGAGCAATGAATCAACACTCTCTAACTCGCGTAAAAAACTACAAATAGAACTAGGATAGCCATGAACCCACTTGATGTTGCGCTTGGTGATCAACTTACGACAGGCGTCAAGATTATCCTCTAGCGGCGCATAAGCATTGATCAAGAACTCATTCTGATTGAAGTTGTATTTGTAGAAGCGGTTACCGATGTTCTTACCGCGAATGGTGATTTTTTCGTCGGTGTAGCAATAACCCAAAGTAGCCCAGATAGCATGCATATGTGCCCATTCGCGGGCATACGCAGACTTTTCAAGATAAAAGTCCAGCGGCTGGCCAGTGGTTCCACCCGTATTGCTCTTTTTCAGAGCAAAGCGGCGAACACTGCGCTGCTCCAATGGATATCGCTGCAGTTCCGCCTTGGTGGTTATGGGTAGCTTTTCAAAATTAGTAAAAGAATCTATTGGTTCAAATGGTAAGGCAGCGCTACCAAGAGCTTCTTTATAAAAGGCTGTTTCAGTACCAGCGAACTTGACAAGATTACTGATCATCTCCAGCTGCATAACACGGCTCACTGTACTAGCAGCCTCTATCTGTCTCGTGTGCTGGCCATACTGACGCCCCAGTCGCAGACCCATGGGGAGCGTCCCCAGCAGCCTACCGAAGGGATAAGGAACCTTGTCTGCAATTTGTTTAAGGCGTTCTTTCATAGATGAAGCTTCATGCTCTGCTGGCAAACATTTTGAGGGTTGATGAGAGATTCTCTTCAAATACTTGCTGGGTGTAATGTGTATAAAACTTTTCTTTTCCAGCCTTCGCACACGCCTTTAAATACTCAGGGTTTTCTATGTATTTTACCATTGCCTCAGCAAGCACTTCAGGGGTGCAATCTTCTAAAACTTCACCGCTCACACCACTTTCGACAATAGTGGGGATAGCGCCCTCTTGGGTGGAAATAACAGCAAGGCCAGAAGACATAGCCTCAAGGATAGTCAGCGGAAAGCATTCATTCTTGAACCGAGTAGGTAATACAAAAACATCAGCCGATAACAGCTCCAAGTACTTATCATCACCGTACTTTGGTCCGATAAAACGAACATTATCGAATGCATTGTTATCCAACAGTTCTTGGATTTCGTCTGCGTACTTTTTATCATTTGCCTTGCCGACAATCTTTACCTCAAATTTATCTTGTAAGTGCGCAGGCACAAGCGCAGCAGCTCTGAGCAGTATATCCGCGCCTTTTGTCCGCACAAGATTGGACAGATAAACAAAGGTAACGATACTTTCGTCCCGCCCAACCGTCAACGCTGGCGGGGTTGGTACGCTGTTGGGTATGGCAACCAGCTTCCTTGTATGATCCCGCACAGGTTCTACATCATAAAAAAGCGATTCTGAAAGGTGAATAACATCTACGCCCTTAAAGACAGCGCGATACAGAGTTTTCTTGAATCGAGACTTCTTGGCCTCGGCAGCAATTCCTTTGCCATGCATATGAAAAACAAGCTTGCCCCCAAGAAACTTTATCATTAAAGCTAAAAAACTATCTTTATAAAATGCAGCACCATGAGGACTTAATGTCAAATATACCAAATCAGGTTTGAATTTTCTGAACAGATTAAATACTTTAAAATTTAATTTTATAGTATTTAAAATTTTAACAAATGTAACTCTACCAAGATCAGACAACTCTTTAGCTGGTGATATATTAATAAAAACGCTTTCAAATTCCTTATTGATCAAAAAACTCTCTTGTATACTCTTATTAACAACAGACGCACCATGAATAGGAGGAGGAAGTTGCATAAGGAATAGTATTTTTTTCATCATCAGCATACCAAGTAGTTCAATAAATTTATAATCTTCTTACTTAGCAAAATGCTTTGAGTAATTATAGAGCAAACCAAGAGTCACCCAAAATACAATTGACATATAAGGTCCTTCTAGAACAACATTAAATAATGCAAAAAACAAAATACCTAAATTTGACGCAAAAAGAGTAACCATTATTCTTTTGTTTTTTGTTGAGGTTAAATTATTTATTGCAGTTATTGCTTTCAAATAAATTGAAAATAAAAATGTCAAAAGAAATGTAATTCCAATCAAACCTGTATGAAGGAAATAATAAATGATAGAATTGTGGATTCCAATAAATCCATCAACTGAATAATCACGTCCAGAAAAAACAAGTAAAGGAACCTTATACCCCCAACCAACGCCATGCAAAATTTCCATAATAGACATATTTGACACGACATGCTTCCACACTAAAAGGCGCCAGGAAGCATTAGGATCCTCATAAATTGAACTATCAAAAACACCGGCAATACGTGATATTGCTCGCCCTCCAATCTCTGGTAAAGCAAACATTATTAGCGTTAGTGAAATTACTCCTAAAACTATAGATAAAACCGCTTTATCTATAGTTCTTTTATTTCTCCCAAGAAAAAACAAAACTATAAGAGTCGATATGCTCATAGCTAAACTTCCGCTACGATGTGCAATTAAAAAATTAACGACAAAAACACAAACAACTATAACTATCAGACTAATATATCCTTTTCCATCACCTTGTATGAATTTTGCAAAGTAAAAACAAAAAAGGATAAGAATACCAACCAACTCATAATTACCATATCTATAGACCAAGTCAGTAGTCGTTATATTACCCATACCACTCAAAAATCTAATAAAAACATAGATAGTAGCAAACACAGCTGCCACAATTAAAGTTTTGAAAATAGAATCACTACTTTTCAATGAAGAAAGCAGCATCACTACGAATATAAAAAAAAGTGAGTAATAAACTGAAGCATACTCCCTTATTTTATAAATAAAATCAGCACCATTATCAGCTATTAAAAGAACAGTTGCCCATATAAAGAACAACATCCAATATATAATGGTTTTTGTTATTTTTATATTTCCTGATTTTATTTTCTGTGTTAAGTATACAAAAATAAACAAAAAACTAAAACTTATAAAAACTTCAGTTATATAGATATTGCTCCCAAAAGATATATATGAAAAGTCACGATAAAATATACAATTTAAAAAAACAAAAACTATAAAAAAGCTACTGTATAAACCTAATGGTTTCTTTATAAATTTTCTGGCACCTATATTCATCTTATTAAAACAACCTGAATAAATTAAACAACGATTAACAAACTATCTACTTCCTCAACTAAGAATATCATGCATTGATTGCTCTAATTTGAGTTCAACCTTCGGTATTTGTATATTTATGATTTTTTCAACTTCATTTTTACGTATTTCTAACTCTTTAAATTTATGTAACAATTTATTTGGTGTTAATGTTTCAATATCTAGCACAAAATCCTCTAACCCTAAAGCCCCCATGATACCTTCAGATTTTGTCCCATGATATGCAATATTTATGCATGGCGTATCCATACCAAGCGCAAATATTGTTGAATGTAATCGCGTACCGACAAGATAGTCCATCTCACCATAAAAAGATTTAATTTGTCTTGGATCATAATCTTCGGATAAGTAAAATAACCTTTCTTTACATTTTGACTTAGCATAGAGAACTTTTAGAATTTCTCTATCATCTTCCCCCTTACTAGGTCCGGTAACTTGAGGAACAAGATACACTTCGTATTTTTTTTCATTGAGATAATCAATTAGATTTAAAAGACTTTCTATATAAATATCACCCTGTTTTTTTTCTTTAAAATCATGAGGACGTGCAGTAATGGCCACCTTATAAATATCTGTCTTTTCCTTTTCTGGAACTGGTGCGTTCAGTGAAAAAGCGGAGTCATTAATTATTTTAATATTATCACTTTTTGATTTTATGTATTTGAGGCAATGGCTTTCTCTGAGATAAATCTTTTTTATGTGCGGTTGAATCATATTAAAAAGAAATCGAGAGGATTTATTTTCAAAGGGACCGATTGATTGTGAGTATATGTATGAATCTATCCCAAATCGCTTAGCTAAATAGAATGGATAAATCATTCTAAAGAAAAACAGAGTTCCATTAACTCCTTTAAATGAGTATAAAAAACTACCACCTTTACTTATTATTTTATCACTACTGATAAAATTCTCAAATGCTATATACTCTTTTTTATTAAGTAGAGCCTTTGCCACGCTCTTACTTTTAGTTAAGTAAATTAAAAAATTCACAAATAAATATTTGATAAAATTTATTATCTTATATACAGAAGATACTTTTTTAGTGTTTTTTATATTTTGTATACCTGGCTCAGGATAAAAACAAGGATATATATTATTTATAATCTTTCTAGTGTGTTTGTGATCTGTATCAAATCTTATATCTTTACTAGAGAATACTGACATTGCTCTTATATCTACATCTGGTTTTGCCATCTTTGCCAAATCATGAATAGAGTAAATAATTCCTGTATCACCAAGATTATGATCAGAATAACAATGTATTAATGTAATTTTCATTATTTCACCAAAGTTTGTTTTAGTATAAAAAATGACGTAATGCTTAAGACCAACTCAGTAGCACCTAGTAAATACAAATAATTTGATACTGTGCTATCTATGCCAGATACAAACTGCACTCCAGTATAAATAAATATTAACGAAGTCACCACAGGGATGACTATCAGGAAGTCCTTTCTTAAAGAAAAAAGTTTTGTAAAAGATGAGGAAAAAACACACGACATTAAAGTCATAATACTAATATCGATTAACATTTCATAAGTTAGCCCAGGAAAACCTATTGAAAAAAAGTCTAACAATATACGTATAAGCCATAACGCCAGTAGAGATAAAATCATGAGAGACATAATGATAAAATCATGTTTCACTGTTGATTTACTTGTTATTATTTCTTTATATAATGACTGTACTATTACTCGCCGCACAGAAAAGAGTATAAAATAAAGCTTATATGCTTCGAAATAATAAACACTGTCTTCTTTAGTAATATATTCAGAGATGAAAAGAATGAAAGCTGGTTTTATATTGCTATAGATAAAAACTAATAGTGCAATAAGTCCTATCGTTTTTAATGCTTTTTTTTCTGGAATTCCAGGACAAATAAAATACTTCACATTCAGCTGTCTTGATGCAATAAAGCCGCATAAAATAAAACTAATTGACCAAGCTATGGTTAGTGTTGCTGCATTTATATTGAATTTTTCAACAGAAACAACCACCAACATTAAGAGGCTAAATAATGCAGCACGAAAAAAGGATGCAGTAGCACCTACAGTAGGCCGTCCTATGGCATATAAAGCATATTCTCCCGACAGCGCCATAGCTAAACCTGTAAGTCCAAGCAAGTATAGTTCGTTACGAGTAACTAAAAAAAAACATATAGATGTAACGCTGATTAACAATGCAAGTGACACTCTACAACTCTGAGCATCATAATAAACCTGTAACCATTTATTTTTATTAATGGCTATATTTCTTGACGCATCCTGAACAACACCTAAGGATATTAGACTTGCGATTATAGCTAGAATACTTTCATACTTATTCAATCTGCCAATTGTTTCTGCATCAACATTTGCAATAATAACATATGTATAAAGTAATGTTGCTCCATACCCCAACCCTGTTAATGTAAGCGTCTTTAATATTATCAACACTTAGCAGATACCACGAGTATCTATTATTATTTTATCTTTAAAGTTAGTTCTTTTGAATTCTTTATGATCGACCAAAAAAACTTTAATTTGAGCTAATTCCGATGCTTTTTCGTACGTAGTTAAGCACATCAAACTACCCAAATTATTTGGTAACGCTTTAATATTCGGTTCCACTGCAACTATTTTACCTGGATGAGTGGATGCGATTTCTTGTGTTATAGCTAGTGCAGGGCTTTCACGCAAATCATCAATATCCGCTTTAAATGCCAAACCAAAACATGCAATGGTCACATCCTTAGCTGTTTTATCTGGGTTTTCTTGTAAATACTCTGCGACCGCAAGTTTAACTTTGTTAATTACCCACTCAGGTTTGCTGTCATTCACTTCGCGCGCAGTGCGTATCAAACGTGCTTCTTCAGGTGCTGAGCTCACAATAAACCATGGGTCAACAGCAATACAGTGACCACCAACACCTGGACCGGGTTGTAAAATATTCACGCGCGGGTGCCGATTAGCGAGACGAATCAACTCCCAGACATTGATGTCCAGTTTGTCGCAAACCATTGACAGTTCATTGGCAAACGCGATATTCACATCACGAAAACTATTTTCAGTCAGCTTAGCTAATTCGGCAGTACGCGCGTTTGTTACAACGCATTCACCCAGCACAAAAGTCTTATAAAGCGCGCAAGCCACTTCTGAGCATTTAGCGGTCATGCCGCCAATCACTCGATCATTTTGCACCAACTCACGTAACACATGCCCAGGCAAAACACGCTCTGGACAGTGAGCAATTCGAATATCAGAGGCTTCACCATGCGTTTGCGGGAAAGTCAGATCAGGCCGGGCTTCTGCCAGCCACTCAGCCATCTGCTCAGTAGCGCCAACCGGCGAGGTTGACTCTAAAATAACCAAATTACCCGGCTGCAGAACCTTGGCTATCGCTTTGCTAGCCGCTTCGATATAACGCAAATCCGGCTCATGCTTATCACCTTTAAAGGGTGTAGGCACAGCAACAAGAAAAGCATCCGCAGCTTCAGGTGCATTGGTGGCACGCAAATAACCTTCAGTAACAGCTGCCTGTACCACCATGTCGAGGTCGGGTTCAACAATATGAATTTCACCTCGATTAATAGTGTCCACAGTGTGCTGATTAACATCAACACCAACCACTCTAATCTTACGCGACGCAAAGACAGCCGCTGTAGGTAAACCGATATAGCCCAAACCAATAACCGAAATGGTGTTGAATTGCATCAAAATAGTCCTTTAAATATTGTTCAAATTAAAGCATCAAGAATGCGCTCGCATGCTTGACCATCACCATACGGGTTATGCGCTTGACTCATCTGCTTGTAAGCGTCGGCATCTGTCAGCAGGCGACTCACCTCGCTAACAATGACCTCAACATCAGTACCCACTAACTTTACCGTACCGGCCTCAACTGCTTCAGGGCGCTCAGTGGTTTCACGCATGACAAGCACGGGCTTACCTAAAGAGGGTGCTTCCTCTTGAATACCGCCAGAGTCCGTTAAGATCAGCGTCGCCTGCATCATTAAATACACAAAGGGGAGGTAATCTTGTGGCTCTATAAGGTGAATATTGCCTACATTTTTAAGCAGGCGGTTCACAGGCTCTTGCACGTTCGGATTCAGATGAACGGGATACATAATCTGAACATCTGCATGCTGCTGGGCTATTTTCCGTAACGATTCACAAATACGCTCAAAACCACCACCAAAGCTTTCTCGGCGATGCCCTGTGACCAACAGCATTTTCTTAACTGGGTCGATCATTGGGTAGTGTGCAGCGAGGTTAGCTTTTAGCTCACTATCATTGTCAATTTTATCTCGCACCCACAGCAATGCATCAATAACAGTATTGCCGGTTATGCTGATTTTTTCAGAAGGCACATTTTCGCTTAATAAGTTTTCTTTAGAGTTTGCGGTAGGTGCAAAGTGATAATCAGAAATAGTCGTTACGAGCTTACGGTTACCTTCTTCAGGCCAGGGCGAATAAATATTACCCGTGCGTAAACCCGCCTCAACATGCCCTACAGGAATTTTTTGATAATAAGCGGCCAGTGCAGCAGCAAAGGTTGTTGCTGTATCCCCATGCACAAGCACTACATCGGGCTGAAATTCTTCAAGGATTGGGCGCATGCCTGTCAAAATAGCTGTCGTAATATCATTAAGGCTTTGCCCTGTCTTCATAATATTAAGATCATAGTCGGGAGTGATTTCAAAAAGGCTGAGCACTTGATCTAGCATTTCACGGTGCTGCGCCGTAACACAAACTTTAGCTTCAAATCGCTCATCTTTTGAAAAAGCATGCATTAAGGGAGCCATTTTTATAGCTTCTGGACGCGTACCAAAGACGTTTAAAATCTTTTTCTTCATAAATTTAAATTATTCGCGACTTTTACGCGCTCCTTGTCATGCTGAAAGTAAACCCTTAATTTCATCGGCTTATTAAAATCCAAACTATAGCTTTAAAGATATTTAATATCACAGCACTAGGTTTTAATTAGTATTCTTGGTATTAACAGCTTTATAAAAAACTAAAAAATATTAAATACACCTTAAATATTTTCATGATAGCCGCTGAATAATAAATATATTTATAGCTTACATTTATGAACACGCTACCTAGGCCGTACAGTTTTGGCCGGCAGGATCATACCTGATTACCTATTGTTTTTCCATCTAATACGCAACGTACACGCTTCAGATAACTCGATAGTAGGCAGCAATATACCCCCCTGTGCTTGAAGCCATGGAGCGTGGTGTTATTTATTGTTAAAGCCACTTATGCAAAATCATAAGATAGCCTAGACTGCAGCCCTGAAAACTCTTGAGGTCGCAGTGAGATTCTTTATATTTATAGTGAGCACAGCTCTATTGCTATACGGCTTATTTCGCCCTGAATCGCCACCTAACCTATTTCAAAACTCTGACAAAGCCCTTCACTTGCTAGCCTTTGGCGGCTTCTCACTGGCTGCGCGCTTGGCATTTTTACGTGCACCGGCTTGGTTGTTGTGGGGTTCTTTATTGCTCTGTGCACCTTTGTCGGAATGGCTGCAGCATGAACTGCAATCTTCTCGGCAATTTAGCTGGTTGGATATTTATGCCAACCTGGCTGGGGTTGTGTTGGCGGCGCTGGGTTGGTGGTTGTTGACGGTGCTGTATAAGCGTTGGCGTGCTGGTAAAAATGTTTGATTTTTCTTTTGTTGCTTAAGGCTGGCTAGGCAGCAGGTCGCTGGCATGGCCAGCTCGTACAAGACTCTCTTGCGCTGTAAAGTTTATAGCCTTGCGCTGGACTGTTTACGCCGCTCTTTGCTGTGGTGATTGGCCAATACAGCTAAGGCGCACATCACCACAAAGGTTGCGGCATTGGCGGGGATCTGTAGGTTGAAGTCTGTCATAGCGTGAGTCAGCAGGGCGATTATTCCCATCGCCGCAGCAAAGCCGACTCCGCTTCGATACAAAGATCGCTGCTGCCAAAGCGCTTTAAACGCCCAATACAGCGCCAGCAAAACAAACACAGCCAACGGCAGCATGCCCAGCACGCCGTACTCAATCGCAAATTGAATGTAGTCGTTGTGGGCTAAATCAAAGTGCAAGCGGATGTCTTCACCAGGGTATTTAGGGAAGACCGCTTCAAAGCTACCCGCGCCCTGCCCTGTAATGGGTTTGTCTTGCGCCAGCGGCAAGGCATATAAAAACACGTCACCACGAATCTCATTGGCGCGCTGCACGATTTCGCTATTGACCACGGTATCGCTGAGACGGGTATTGAGCACCCGCTCTTTTAAGCGCTCTAAGCCAAAATACTGACTGATCACCAGCACATCAATCACAATCAAGCTGACTAAAATCAGGCTGTTGCGTAGGCGGTTTTCTTTATTTCTCAGAATAAAAAAGCCGCCAACCAGCAACAACGCTACAAAAAACGAGGCATTACCACCGCGCGAATGGGTCATCACCAGCGCAATCACCATCACCACTAATGCCAAGCGCAAGCGTGCTTTTGGCCCCATCAGTAATTCAACAAGCTGCGTCCAGCTAAATGGACGGGTATCGCGCAGTGCCAGTAATAAGCCAATGCCTGCTGCTAGAGTGAGTTCTAAATAGCCCGCCATGCTGTTGCGGTTTACAAATGTGCCGGTGGCGTCACCGATATAGGCGGT
>ASRL01000145.1_pt1 | contig 13711 bp, 7 predicted proteins | sample 692978 | NCBI WGS metagenome assembly ASRL01 (sample SAMN02169241, study PRJNA158439) | bioreactor metagenome | isolation source: day 67 sample from continuous culture bioreactor inoculated with sediment... | place: Germany: Bremen | reverse complement strand
TGTTAGGTCAATAAACTAATCTCAAAAAGTCTTACCTCCAAGGGTTCCAAAGTGAAGTTTAAATCTAATTCTTGGTTGCGAATCGTTTCAAAATGAACACGAAGTCCTGGTTCAGACATTTGGTTTATGGTTTCCAACTCCTCCTGACTCAGTTCATTCCTTGAGCCCATTTTGACCCATGCATCATAGGAACTACCGTGTTCTTGATTAATAATTGATTCCTTTATAAGACAATTCTCAAAGGGCAAGTCCGTAAACTTAAATGTGAAGAGGGCTTGTTTTTTTTCGGAAAAAGCAGCGTATCGATTGTCCTTGCTTACATCAAAAAGGATACCGGTGGCAAATAACTTGGAAAAATGTTCATAGTTATATAAAATACCGGTTATTTTTGATGCGGATTTTGTAATGAAGTAGCCATTACCTCTTGCAATCAGCTGGTCTTCCAATTGGTTGATTAAGCGAAAAACATTGTAGTTAGCCTTTGGAATACCATTAGATGTAAAAAGGCCTAATCCACCGTGAAAAAGGTCGTCCGGTATTGGCATCTCCTCAATAAAGTCACTGAGAACCCAGTAGCCAAAGGATTCAAGACGGTCATAGTTTTCCAGAAGGTTTTTAGCGAGGTAGCAGGATTTGAAACAAGTATCATTAATAAGGTCCCGCTGGGAAATAGTCAAATTCCATTCGGTTAAGTATATAGGAAAGTTATTGATTCGTAAGTTTTTCTGATACTGTTTGATGCCATTAATGAATTTTGTGAAAGCAAAAGGATCTTCGTTCATAGGACATGGTTTTGCAAGGTTATTTAAAGAAAACGTATTGAAGGTATCTGAATGTTGGTTGGAAAAATCGTTATCGTAATAATGAATGTTCATAAAATCAGCCTGACAGTCATTGGTCTCTGCATAATTGAAAAAATTTAAAATCCAATTCTGATCACCATTTGCCTGGGGCAGAAGAGAAGGTGTGCCAACTTGAATTTTGGGACAAACAGCCTTTATCTGATGGTAGGTATGACGGTAAAAGTCAAAGAATTCATGGGGGTTTTCCCAACCAAAAGAGTCCAAAGAACCATCGGGTTCGTTCCAGATGACAAAAGGCCAGGAGCTTACTTCTTCTTGACCATAGCGGGTAATTAGATGTGAGACAAATGCTTCGATGAGCTTATCCCACTTGCTAAGATCCTTAGGTGGTGAGGTATTAAAATGCCACATGTCAATCATTTTACTTGGGTCGGAAGCTAAATCAATTGGCATAAAGGAAATCTGCAGAAAAGGCCGTAAGCCTATGGACAACAAAAAATCCATAACCTTATCTACGAGTGTAAAAGTATAGGAAGGAATCCCATGTTCGTTTTCCTTGTAAACCATCATCTCATCGGAGAGGATACCGTGAAATTTAACTAAATCGTATCCTATTTCGTTTTGTGTTTTTCGTAGCATAGTTTGTATATCAGAATAAAGGAATTGCTTGGCGCTTCCTACAGTGCAGACTTTTTTAAAGGTATGTGCCAGTGAAATGCTCGGGGAAGCATAGATAATCTTACCGCCATCGATAAAAACCTGCTTTCTATCCGTATGCTGAAAGGTCGAGAGTTGGGTGCTTCCCTTTATAGGTTCAAGGTATTTTGAAAGTGAATTGAGAGATTCACTTTCTTCAATAGAGATAGAGGCGTCTTTTTGTTTTTCTGAATCTAGACTTGAGGTATATTGCTTTCGATAGGCGCTTGGCAGAATGCCATAAGATCTTTTAAATAGTTTGGTAAAAGACCGATAGTCTGAAAATCCGTTGGAAAAAACAATGGTTTCCAATGCTTGTGTACTTGTTAGCATTTCGTTGACGGCTGCAGTGAGACGAAGCTGGTTATAATAATCTAAAAAGGTCATATCCGTGTTTTTTTTAAAATAGGAAGACAGGTAAGAAGGTGTCAGAGAAAAACGTTTAGCAAGATCATTAAGCTGAAGGTTTTCTTTATAATGGTCATCAATATAGGTTAAAATTTCTCCTAGTCGCTTGTTTTCTTTGGATATTGTGAGTTTAAGAGGAGCAGAAGTCTGAAAGTTATCAATCAAGTAGGAAATCAGTGAGTAGAGAAGACTAAGTGTCATGTATCTATTTTCGCCGGAAGAAGAGACTTTGACAAGTTGAGCAATAAGTCTTCGTACCGTATCGTAATTAGAGCTAAAGGTATTACCGCTTGAGTTCAGGTCAAAATATAGGTCTTCAGTATTTTTAAACTTCAGTTGATTTAATTGAAGGGATATAACTAGAAGCTCGTAATTGTTGCCTTTAATGACGTGATTGGATTTAGGGTTAATAATACAGATGTCTTCGTCTTTCATAGGATAAGCTTTATCGTCGATAACAAGAGTAATATCTCCATAGAGGACAAAAATTAATTGAGTATTTGAGTGTAAGTGGACAGTAGGAAAATCGTTTTTAACTAACTGCATATGTAAGGGTAAATCGATAGGAAACTGAATTAGGCTTGGGTTACTGGGCATGAGAAGACCTCCATCTATATAATAGTATGTATAATTTGCAGTGTATAAAGAAAATGTCAATAAATTAACGTCTAAAACAATAATAAAAATATAACATACAATTATATAGATTATAACATACAATTTATTGGATTTCATTTTAAATAAATAAATATATGAAAATAAGATTTAAAAATGAATATAAAGAGGCTATAAATATCCGTTATTTTTAAAGGTGAAAGAAAGTATAATCGATGATAAGAATAAGATTTAGAGGAAAGGTATTATATTAGGTGGTAATGATGATAAATCTAAAGGCAGCGCCATATAAACTTAAGGATAATCAGATTAAATGGGTAGAAGATACAATAAAGAGAATGACGGAGGATGAAAAAATTGAACAGCTTTTCTGTCCTCTCCTTTATTCCAATGATCCCAATTATCTAAAAATGATGGTGAATCAGTATAATTTTGGCGGGCTAATGTTCAGACCCAGTCAGAGTGACGAACTGAAGTTGGCTACGGATACGATCAATGAAAATGCAAAGATTCCTATGCTTCTTGCAGCTAATCTAGAAGATGGCGGCTCAGGTGCGGCCTTTGAAGGGACCTATGTGGGACGCCAAATGCTAATTGGCGCTACAGATAAACCGGTTCATGCATATGAATTAGGTAGAGTTTGTGGTAGTGAGGGAAGGGCCCTTGGTCTTAACTGGTCCTTTTCACCCATTGTCGATATTGATATGAACTTTATGAATCCCATCACGAACGTAAGAACCTATGGAAGTGATAAGGACAAGGTGCTTTCCATGGCATCTGAATATATTAAAGGACTGACTGAACATGGTGTTATTCCTACCGTTAAACATTTTCCAGGAGATGGGGTTGATGGTAGAGACCAACATTTGGTTACTTCTGTTAATAGCCTATCTCTTGAAGAGTGGGAAGCCAGTTTCGGCGAAGTATACCGTCAATTGATTGCTGAAGGAGCAGAAACGATTATGGTAGGACATATTGCTATGCCGGCCATGGAAGAGCATATAGACGGAAAGCCTTGTCAAAAAGTGATACCGGCTTCAGTGTCTAAGAACATTTTGATGGGTTATCTTCGAAAGGAAATGGGTTTCAATGGTCTTATTATTACGGATGCATCGCCTATGGTTGGTCTTATGTCGTCAACCCAAAGAAGCCAAGCGGTTCCTATGGCTATTGAAAACGGTTGTGATATGTTTCTCTTTACCAAAGACCTGGAAGAAGATATTCAGTATATGAAAGAAGGGTATAAGAAAGGGTTTTTATCTAAAGAAAGACTTGAAGAAGCCCTTACAAGTATTCTAGGTTTAAAGGCGGCTAGACTTTTAGACAGGGACAACGTAGATGAGATAACTAGAGACCCATTTGCTCTCGTTGGATGTAAAGATCACCAGAATATAGCAAAACAAGTTGCAGATGACGGTATTACCCTTGTTAAAGATGTGAATGGCCTTTTACCGATAGGGCCGGATAAATATAAACGAGTTCTCCTTCAGATACTAGGTGATTTTGATTCGAATGATCGGGTCTATACCCACTTTGAACGTTTATTAACTCAAGAAGGTTTCCAAGTGACCAAGTATGTTCCGGAGACGATGGAAACAATCTTCACCGATACCAAGGTTGAGGAGTTTAAAGGTAAGTATGATCTGGTTTTCTATATTGGAAATATTGAAAATTCAAGTAATAAGACAACTGCCAGAATCAATTGGCATACCTTGTTCGGAGCAGGAAATAACCTTCCTTGGTTTGTTCATGAAGTGCCGACACTTTTTGTTAGTGTTGGAAACCCCTATCATCTCTATGATGTGCCGATGATTGGGACCTTCATTAATGCCTATTGTCATGCGCCAAGTGTCATTGATGCAGTTGTTGAAAAACTACTAGGTAGAAGTGAATTTAAGGGTGTGTCACCGGTTGATCCATTCTGTGGTCAATGGGATACAAAACTAAAAAGCTGGCATACAATAGGAGATTGCGATGAAGATATATGATTTAAAAGTAAATCACAAAACCAATCCCATTGGGATTGGGGCTGGACCACATAAATTTTCTTTCAAGGTTACAGAAGGATATAACTTCAAAATTCACCTTTATGAAGAGAGACAAAGTTCTTCCGTGTATACGCAGTCAGTAGATCGTGATGATAGGAGTTATGTCTACATTGATTATCCGTTTAAAAAAGGAATGCGATATTCATGGTGTGTGGAAGGAGAAATGTCTATAAGTGAAAGAGCGTATTTTGAAATTGCAGAAGATTTGGATACACAGTGTATCACCAGCCATGAATCCTTAACAGTACCTATGTTTTCAAAACAATTCACGAGTAAAAAAGTAAAATCAGCACGCTTATATATAACAGGTCTTGGCCTCTACCGTGCTTTTATCAATGAAGAGAAAGTAGGACAGGACTATTTAACGCCCTTCTTTAATGATTATGATGATTATGTTCGATACCAGACCTATGATATAATCGACTATATTAAGGAAGATAATACCATTGAAGTTATACTAGGAGATGGCTGGTATAAAGGAAGAATCGGCTTAAACAATCATGGTGGAGACACCTATGGTTCCAAGTATATGTTAAAGGCTAAAGTAAAGTTAACCTATGAAGATGGTAGTGAAAGCATTATAGGAACTGACAGAACTTGGACATGTCAGGAGTCTGTCATTAAGGAGACCTCTATATATGATGGCGAGATTCGAAATGATTTGGATATGACTAAGGAACAGTTTGAAGTGAAGGTCATAGCAGATGATTACAAGCTTGTTCCTGATTTTTCGTCACCGATTCGGGAAAAACTAGTCTTAAAACCAGAACTACTTATATCGCCTTCCGGACAGAAAATCCTTGATTTCAAGCAAAACATGGTTGGTGTGTGTTCCTTTATCAATCGTTTGCCTGAAGGAGATAAAATCAAGCTTTCTTTTGGAGAAGTTCTCCAAAAGGATGAATTTTACAATGATAATTACAGGACAGCAAAATCCATCTATGCGTATATTTCTGATGGTGTCGAAAAAGAAGTAGAGCCCTTCTTTACCTTCTATGGTTTCCGCTATGTATTGGTTGAAGGATTGGAAGAGGTGAATCCTTCAGATTTTAAAGGAATTGTTCTCTATAGTGATTTGGAATCAACATTGAATGTATCCACCAGTCATTACCAGCTGAACCGCTTGATGAAGAATGCGCTATGGGGTCAGCGAGGGAATTTTGTGGATGTTCCGACGGATTGCCCTCAAAGGGATGAACGATTAGGCTGGACAGCTGATGCTCAGGTTTTTGTCAATACGGCCTGCTACCATATGGATACGTTTAATTTCTATAAAAAATATTTGAGAGACCTTCGCTATGATCAGGTGACTTATTATAATGGAGATCTACCTATGTACAGCCCTTCGTTGAAAAAATCAGCAGGATATGGCGGAGCAGTCTGGTCGGATGCCGTTACTATTATTCCATGGAATCTTTATCAGGCATATGGAGATAAGACGGAGTTGGCAAACCAGTATCCTTTGATGGTGGACTATGTGGAAACGCTTATTGCTAAAGATGAGGCGAATAACAATACTCATATCATTACAGAAGGTTTTACTTTTGGTGACTGGTTGGCCCAGGATGGTATTAGCGACCAATCTATGAAAGGTGGAACGGATGATACCTATATTAAGTCCATGTATTATTATAGAAGTCTTGAATTGACGGGTTATGCGGCTGAGACTATCGGAAAAAAACAAGAGAGCAAGCGATATCTGAACTTGGCTAAACAGGTCAAAACAGCTATATTTAATGAGTTTTTCACCCTAAACGGACGGCTAGCTATTGATACTCAAACGGCTTATATCCTAGCTTTGACTTTTAAGGTTTATCCTCAAAAAGAACGAATTATTGATAGCCTGAAAGAACGTTTAAAAAAGGATTTGTTTAAAATCAAAAGTGGATTTGTAGGGACGCCACTCTTTCTTCCGGCTCTTTTTGAAAACGGCATGGAAGAAGAAGCTTACCGTCTCCTCTTTAATGAAGAGTTACCTGGATGGTTCTATGCGATTAACTTGGGAGCAACGACTATATGGGAGCGGTGGAATTCTTTGAATCCTGACGGATCGATTAGCGGTGTTCTCATGAATTCAATGAATCACTATGCCTTTGGATCTGTTTGTGAAGCTGTATATGCCTATGTTGTAGGCTTAAAATCCCTTGAGCCCGGCTGGAAAAAAGTGGAAATTGCACCGCGATTAAGTCATCATTTGAGTGATATTGATTTGAGTTTTGAATCGCCTATTGGCTTATATGAAGTGAAGTGGATGAAGGACAAAGCCGGAAATTTTGAATTGAATATTACGATTCCATACGGTGGTGAGGCCCATTTGACCTTGCCGGATTATGCAGGATCCTACAATTCAATACTAAGGGAAGGATCCTATCAATACAAGTATCAATTAACTAAAGATTATAGCCACCCTTATAATGAAAACTCTTATGCTCTTGATGTCCTTAATCATTCTGAGGCCTTGGCAATATTTAAGGAAACTTGTCCCCAGGCATATGCTGTCGTAAGTGGAGAAAACAAGGAATTCAGAATTATGCGAATAAGAGAACTCCAATATTTGGATATGTTTGGTGTCAGCAGTGAAATGATGAAAAAATTACTTAAAAAATTAGCTAAGATTGAGGTGTAAAATGATCAAATTTGTGATTGATAAAAATAATATTACACCATTTCCCCATTATTGGGAAATGTGTGTTGGTAGTTCCAATGCCTATACGGCGCTAAGAGAAGATTACAGAAAACAATTGAAACGGGCTCATGAAGAATTAGGGTTTAAATATGTACGATTCCATGGATTGTTGGATGACAGAATGAGTACCCTTATCATGAAAAAAACTTACACGGGTGAGGAACTGGGATTAGTTTATAATTTTGTTAATATTGATAATATTTTTGACTGGTTATTGGATCATGGAATGAAACCCTTTATTGAGTTAGGGTTTATGCCGACGGCTATCGCAAAAAGTGATAGGACTGTATTTCATTACAAAGGAAATATATCACCACCTAAAGCATATGAGCAGTGGGAAGAATTAATTAAACGTTTAGTAGAACATTTGATTGAAAGATATGGCTTAGAAGAAGTAAGAACTTGGTTTTTTGAAGTTTGGAATGAGCCTAATCTATTCTTTTTCTTTGATGGAGATCAAAATGAGTATTTTAAGTTGTATGAATCAACGGCAAGAACGATTAAAAAAATCGATAATAAGTTAAAAGTAGGTGGACCGGCCACGTCGTGCAATGCATGGATTAAAGATACGGTGGAGTACTGTGCTGACAATAATGTACCCCTAGATTTTATATCAACTCACCATTATCCAACGGATGATCCACTGTGGACTTCTGGCTTAGATGCGTTAGAGTTCTTTAAATCAAAAAGCGGAAAAGAACGTGTATACCATAGAGGTGTCTTAAGAAAAATGACGGAACAAGTGCGAAAAGAGGCGGGTGATTATCCGGTGTATTTTACGGAGTGGAATACTTCGGCGATGACCAATGACCAGCAGCATGACGAACCTTATGCAGCGGCAATGGTTGCCAAAACATTAGTTGATAATGATGGGCTAGTTGAGGGATATTCTTTTTGGACTTTTTCAGATATATTTGAAGAACATGGTCAATTAGCTGGTGCTTATCATGGTGGGTTTGGTTTGCAAACATATGCTGGAGTTGCAAAGCCGACATACAGAGCTTTTCAGCTTTTTCATAAACTGGGTGATCGGCGTCTTGGGTTGAGCTGTAGCCAGGAAAATACGACGGTTGAAATGATTGCAACGAAAACAGATTTTGGTTACGCGTGTGTTGTCTATAATCATGAAATTATAGACGAACCCATACGTGAAGAATCTGTGCGACTTCATCTGGAAGGGTTAGGAAAAATTAGATCAGTGACAGTAAAAAGAGTCGACGATACACACGCCAATGCCAAAGCTCTGTGGCTTGAGGAAGGTTCACCGGAGTATATTAGCAGAGAACTTCTCGAGCGATTACACCAAGCTTCAGAACTAATAACTGAGGAGATAAAGGTTGGTGATACACTTGATTTGACGATTCCGCCTCATGGTGTTGTTGCAATAGATATTACAACGTGCTAGTTATCGGTGATTTTCTTGCGATATTGGCTTGGAGATAGACCTATTTCCTTCTTAAAAACTTTAGTAAAATAATTATAATCTAGAATGCCCACGTAGGAGGCGATATCTTGAATGGACAAGGAGCTTGTATTTAAAAGTTTTACAGCAGTTTCAATACGAAGGTGATTCGTATATTGGATAATCGTTTCGCCGACTTCTTTTTTAAACTGTCCGGCTAGATAGGGTATGGAGACTTCATTCAACTTGGCAAGGTCGCCAAGACTGATTTTAGCGTCTAGATTGAACTCAATATAGTGAAGAGTTTTTCTAATCATAGGCGAATATTGCTTAACCGACTTATTATTTACCAAAAGACAATATTCCCGGATCATTTTTTCAAAAAGGTTATTCAAGGATGCTTCGCTGGTTGCGTTTTCGATGAGATTAACAAATTTGCTGGTTATTTCATGGAGGTATACAGGATGAATTTCGTTGACTTCTACAGCCTTTCTATATGCTGTGTTTGCAGTGATTAATAAGGATTTTAGTTCTCTGATAGAGTTACTGAGACGTTGCTCAAAAGGTGAACTAATAAATCGTTTAGCAGCTTCAAATGCTCTTGCACTATCTCCAATAGAGATATAATGAAGAAGTTCCTTTTCCGTTGCATAACGATCTTCTAATTGTTTAGCAAGAGCAAGATAGTCCTCTTTGAATTGAAAGTGACTATTATTGGTATCCATATCGATATCTGAAAAATCGTGATATAGAACCGAAAAAGGAGTGGCTTCGGGATTGATATAATGAATCATATTGCTAATCGTTGAAATGATATCGAGATTATTTGAGATAACAGGAGTAGCATATAGAAAGCCTTTTAAGTTTTCGGCATCAGATCGTGTCAATTTATGTCTCTCAGTTAAGGATAGCCAGTAATCATTGCTAATTTTCTGTGTAAAATATGGTCCAATGGAAATAATATCCTTTTTCTCTGCATAGGGATAAAACATAACATAGTTCATGTCATATAAATCGGTGATAATATGAAAAGCTGAATGCTCCATATTAAGAATGAAATTGTAAATGGATTGATAGAGTTGTTCTGAATTTTTAAGACTATCTCTCAAGTAACGATCAAAGACAGATATATTGTTATATGGTTCAACAAAATAATGCATATCCAGTTTTAATATATCTTTTAGTAATTTTGAAATGAAATCTAATGTTCTATTATTCATAGTGTATCTCCTATTCATTAGTTATATAAGCAAAAAAGAGTGATATATGTGAATTATAACAAGAAATAAGAATAAAAAACAAGGAAAATATAAAAAATAATTAAGATAGTACTAATTTGTATTCTATTTTTCTAATTAATTAGGAGAAAATATGTTAACCTATATATAAGTAAGACATAGCATGCAAAATTTTAAAGTATTTGGAGGAATATTATGGGTGATGTTATCCTAGAAATAAAAAAAATGCATAAAACTTTTGGACCCACAGTGGCATTAAAAGAAGTAAATATGACGTTAAGAAAAGGTGAAATCAGAGGATTGATTGGCGAAAATGGCTCGGGTAAATCAACAATCATGTCTATTGCTAGTGGAAAAATACCGTCAACAAGTGGTCAAATGCGATATAAGGGTAAAGAATGGAAGCCGACGAGTATGTTGGAGGCGCAAAATCATGGAATAGCAATGATTCTTCAAGAGGCCAACACCATTCCAGGAGTTAGCGTTGCCCAAAATATTTTCGCAGGCTGTGAGAGTCGTTTTTCCAAGTTTGGTATCGTAGATATGAATAAAATGTATCGAGCGGCGGATGAATTAATAAGCAAATATGGCATCAAACATATTAAGGGCAGTGATCTGATTGACATATATTCTTTCGAAGATCGAAAGTTGATAGAAATTGTACGATGCTTGATGAATGATAATGTAGAAATTCTTGTGGTCGATGAGACGACAACGGCTTTATCAATGGATGGCCGTGGAATTCTCTATAAGCTCATGCATGACATGGCAGAAAAAGAAGATAAAACCATTGTTTTTGTTTCTCATGATATGGATGAAATTTTGGAGCATTGCTCAACTTTGACAGTTCTTAGAGATGGGGATGTTGTCGGCGAGTTAAGTCGCGAAGAAATGAATGATGTAGGAGCAACGCAAAGAATTAGATACCTAATGGTTGGCCGGGAGATTGGTGAGAAGTACTATCGTGAGGACTATGATTCGAGTCATACAGGTGAATTAGCTCTTGAAATGAAAAATGTCACCTATAAGAACATTAAAAACTTTAATCTTAAGCTTCATAAAGGGGAAATTATTGGATTTGGCGGCTTGTCTGGCTGTGGAATGCGTGACATCGGTCGTATAGCATACGGTATTGAAAAAATAGATGGCGGTGAAGTTATTCGCCACGAAAAAAGCATTAAGACGCCATTGCAGGCAATCAATAACGATATTGGTTATATTTCCAAGAGCAGGGATACGGAAGCGCTTTTACTTAGTGCAACTATTGAAGCGAATATTGTCTTACCTTCCATACCTAGCTTGACCAAAAGAGGCTTTATTTCACCTAAGGATGAACATCAATTGGCCAAAAATGAAATTGAAGCCTTTCGTATTAAGTGTCATGGTGGAAAACAATTAGTCTCTACCCTTTCAGGTGGCAATAAGCAGAAGGTATCATTTGCAAAGTGGACGGCAAAAGAATCCGATGTTATTGTTATGGATTGCCCGACGAGAGGTGTTGATATCGGAGTAAAGCAGTCCATGTACGCATTAATTGAGAAAATGAAAAGAGAAGGTAAGGCTATTCTCATGATTTCAGAAGAACTGTCAGAATTGGTTGGGATGGCTGATCGAATTATTATTATGAAAGATTATAAAGTTACAAAAGAATTCATGCGTTCTCCTGATTTAACGCAACATGATATTATTGAATATATGATTTGATTATGGTTACTAAAGAAATGGATAAAGGAGAAAATATGGAAAACATAAATGTAAATGATTCAAGCAATTTAAAAGAATTCTGGCACAACAACAGGGTTACGATTATATCATACAGTGGATTGCTTTTCTGCATCATTTTATTCACGATCGTTACCCCCTTAACTGGTCAAAGTATCTGGTCACCTGAAAAACTTTCAACACTAATGTCAGATGTTATCGTGACTGCTTTAATGTCAGTTGGAGCTGTTTTTATATACTCCCTAGGTAATATTGATATTAGTATAGGAAAACAAATAGGCTTATATTCAACAATTTTAGTCCTAACGGGAAATGCAACGGGAAGTTTACTGCCAGGAATCCTTCTATGTATCCTATTGTCGATTGTCATCGCAGTTATCAATGGAGCTTCCGGTCCGGTGTTCAAAATTATATCGATTATTCCTTCGGTTGTTGTTATGCAGATTCTGTCCGGAATTATAATGATTATATATTCTGACTTAGGAACCAGAAGTATTTCTTTAAAGACCATCGATTATAGTTTTTTTAAATCACCTATTGTTATGGTGGCTGTATTAGTCATCGAGATTATCATTGCAGTATACTTTTTTAACTTTACAGCAATAGGTAAGTATACACGAGCCATAGGCGCAAATAAAACAACAGCAATGCAAAGTGGTATCAGTATCGTGAAGTATAGAATTTATGCCTATATTATTGCTGGTATGGGCTTTGTACTGGCAGCGCTTTTTCAAATGGGATACACAGGATCCGCTTCAGACTCAACAGGGACGGGATTTCACATGAATGTTATGATTGCCATCATCCTAGGTGGAATGCCCGTTTCGGGAGGCATGAGATCAAGAATATCAGCAGCGGTTGTAGGAGCCTTTACTTTTTCTATTCTTGATGTAGGCCTTCCTTTAGTTGGATTGCCTACTAGAATGACTTTTATTATAAAAGCAACAATCTTTCTAATTGTCGTTCTGTTGACAAGTCGTAAGAAATATGGAGCATTACCTAAATAAATCACTGGAAACGATAGAGGACAGGAAGAATGATTTGAATCCGGACATATCATTTGTAGTCTGTTTTTTATATAACCGATTGCTGTATATGCTTGATTTTTATGAGGATATAGAGTAATCCAATAAAAATAATATTAAGAATTTTTAGGAGGATTTTATTATGAAATTATTAGGAAAGAAAATGTTAACAAATGCCCTTGCGGTCTTATTGGTCTTGGCTATTTTGACAGCTTGTGCTACAGAAGATACTACTACAGATACCACTACAGATACTTCAGATAGTAATTCGCAGACAGAATCTACGGATACATCAGATGCTGATACTGTGGGAGGTAAAATTCTCTTTTTATCAAGTAACAGCAGTGGTGCTGTATACGATTTCAACATTGCCTTTTTGGATATGTGGACAGAAGAATTAGGGTATACATATGAAATAGTATATGGAGATTCTTCAAACGATCCAGCAGGTAACCTACAAGCAGTGAAGAATGCCATGACAAATGATGTTGTTGGTTTGATTGCTATGCAAGACGGGGGAATAGGCAATATTCTTGATGAATATCCAGATCTTTATGTTGCAGGACTAGCATCAGATATGGCTTCAGTTTATGGTCCGGAAGGTGCCAGTGCTTCAGCAGCAACAAATGATAGATTTCTAGGAACAGTAGCTCCTGGATATGCAAGTGGTGTTGATAGTGGAAAAATGTATTTTGACGATGTTGTTAAAAAAGGCTATAAAAAAATAGCTGTTGCAATGTTCCCAGGCTTTGCTTATCCCCAAAATACCATTGCAGACCAAACATTACGAGCAGAAATTGAAGAGTATAACAAAACAGCTGATGAACCGATTGAAATCACAGGTGAAGAAGGTATCGTCTTGATGTTCAGCCCAATGGATGAATCATTCTTCAATGAACCTGAAAATCAAGATTTGGATGCAATCATTGGTCTATGTGCGGGACAGCAATTTATCTACCCAGCTCTTGCGTCAGCTATTGGAAACGGATTAGCTAATCCTGATACGAAACTTTTAACTGCTGGTTTTCAAAACGAGCAAGCTTTAATTGACGATGTTGGAACAGGTAT
>ASRL01000140.1_pt1 | contig 13952 bp, 16 predicted proteins | sample 692978 | NCBI WGS metagenome assembly ASRL01 (sample SAMN02169241, study PRJNA158439) | bioreactor metagenome | isolation source: day 67 sample from continuous culture bioreactor inoculated with sediment... | place: Germany: Bremen | reverse complement strand
GTTAAAGAACGTTTCGCTGAGTGTCTCAGCGAGGAGGCGTATTCTACATCCTCCCAAGTAACTGTCAAGCCTAATTTTTAATTTATTTCCTTAAAAATCAACTTGTTACGTTAAGCCATGTTGCTGTATTTGCCTAACGAGGTGCGCATTCTACACGCTTTAAAAAAGCTGTAAAGAGCTAAAGTGAAAATAGATCAACTTTCTTCAAATGCATTAATATTGCGAACCACAGCGTATCGGTTTGCTTTCAATAATCCGCTGCCCAGTACTGTTATACAACCATGCTCTAACCGTCCAGCCCTTAGCCAGCGCTCGAATACTGTAGCGCTGGCCAGCTTGGAAGTCAGCATAGGCAACATCTACTCGACAACGGCGCTGACCATCACCGCTACGGCTACCATCCTGATCATAGGTTAAGCGCACCTGAAGCTGATGCGTCCCAGGACTGATTTGAAAGTAACGGGCATCATCAACCTTTACGCCGTCCATACGCTGTGCTGATAACTGATGACCGGCCTGTGCCTGCACATCAACCCATGCCATATTTGCAGCATGCTCAGGTATTGGTACTGCACATGCGCTACAACCTATTAAAAGTACAGCACTACCAATGATTCTCGATAACATAGCAATCACCTTCATCAACACTTTAACCAAAGAACCAATAGCAGACACTGATCGCAGCAATCACACCAGCCAACTCTGCCAACAGTGCACAACCCACAGCATGGCGTGCACGATGTATGCCTACCGCGCCAAAATACACCGCCAACACATAAAAAGTGGTTTCAGTACTGCCTTGAATGGTTGCTGCAACTAATGCTGGAAAACTATCCACTCCCTGACTTTGCATGGTTTCGATTAACATCGCCCGTGCTGCACTGCCTGAAAAAGGCTTAACCATAGCTGTAGGTAATGCATCAACGAAACGTGAGTCCCATTGCAGCCAATCTACTAGCCAACGAATACCGTCTAAGCCAAAGTCCAATGCACCCGAAGCGCGTAGAATGCCTATTGCGCACAACATAGCAATCAAATAAGGCAGCAAATCTTTCGCCACCTCAAAACCTTCTTTTGCCCCCTCAACAAAGGTTTCGTATACCGGCACTTTACGAATCATACCCAATACGAGAAAACACATAATGATGCCAAAGAGCGTTAAGTTACCGAGTAATGACGACAAACTTGCTAATGCCGTCGCACTTAAACTACCCAACAGGGCCATAAATAAGCCCAGCAGCAAAGCACAAGGCAATAAATAAGCTAAAACCACTGGATGCCAAATGCGTAGGCGTTGCATAAAGGCGACAGATAACAAACCCACCAAACTCGAAGCACTCGTAGCTAATAAAATCGGCAAAAAAACCAACGTTGGATCAGCAGCACCTTGTTGCGCACGATACATAAAAATGGTTACGGGTAATAAAGTTAGCGAAGACGCATTTAAGACTAAGAATAGAATCTGTGCATTACTGGCCGTCGTGCTAGAGGGGTTGATCTCTTGTAAAGAGCGCATGGCCTTTAAGCCAATCGGTGTTGCCGCATTATCTAAGCCCAAGCCATTGGCAGCAAAATTTAAAGTAATTAAGCCCAGTGCTGGATGCCCGCGTGGCACCTCTGGCATTAATTTGGCAAATAGCGGGCCGAGCAATCGCGCTAATAGATCGACTAAACCTGCTTTTTCAGCAATTTTTAGAAAGCCAAGCCATAACGTCAGCGTGCCGAATAACAACAGCATGACATCAACTGATAGCTTAGCCATGCTAAACAGGCTTTCCACCATGGCCGCCCAAACACCTGGGTCACCACCAAACCAACGTACAAGCCCTGCAACACTGGCAACAATAAAAAAACTTAGCCATAAGCCATTTAACATGCAGCGCGCTCCTAAGTTTAGCGGCCCATTTGTCTTGTTAGCGCAAGGAGCATTGCTGCTGTTTGCGCATCCGGTTCACCATCATATAAATCTGGGCGATATTTCATTTGAAATGCAGCTACAACATTACGCGTTGCCTCATCCAGTTCGCCATGCATAGGCACCGCATAGCCTACCTTGCCTAACTGTTCTTGGAACCAGACAATCGAAGGCAACTGCTCAGTGAATACGTTTAAGTGACTAGCAACCGCCTGCGGCTCTGGCCACAGAATCAAGCCTTCTTGCGCCAAACGCTGCCATGGGAAAGCAGGACCGGGGTCAACTTTGCGCTGTGGTGCAATATCACTGTGACCGACAACACTCTCAGCCCCTAAACCATGACGCTGCATAATATCTTTCAAGAGACGCACCAGCGCATCAATTTGCTGCTCACTCCATGGCTGCCAAATCCGCCCTGTAGCCGTATCGGTATACCCCTGGTTGACCATTTCAATACCAATTGAGCTGGCATTTAACCAAGTTCGTCCATTCCACTGGCTGTCGCCCGCATGCCAAGCACGGCGACTTTCATCAATTAAACGATAAATGGTCGCCGGCTGCTCTGCAATAAGGTAATGACTACTGACGTTTTTTCCAGTTAATAAATGCAAGGAACGCGGCAGATCGCTGGAGGTATAGTGCAATACAATAAACTGCACTCGGCTGTCATGGCCTACCGACTGATAACTGTCATCAAATTTGAGTCCGCTACATCCTGACAAAAACAAAACAACAGATAACAACACTGATAATTTCATATTCAACCTATTTTTAGCTATCTTAATGATCGTTAAACCTGTGTTGACTTTTAACCCATACAGCTTTATTAAATTGACAGCGACTACGTCCTTGACGTGCACCTTCTGCTACTAAACAGGTGGTGCCCTTCACTGTTTGCAAAAACGTACAGTGCTGCTAGATCATCTAGGTCAATGATGCCTCACACCATTGAAGCACGTCTTGGCTGACCTGCACTCAAATAACCACGCAACTATTTGATCTCACATCAGTCATACTGCTACGGCTCACATGAAGGATTGTATTATGCGTTACAACACAGACAGCCATACGCCTATCATAGGTTATTTGCTCTGGATCTTTGGCTTCTTGGGTTCACATCGCTTTTACTACGGCAAACCAGTGACTGGCACCATTTGGTTTTTCACCTTGGGTTTATTAGGTATTGGCTGGATTATTGATTTATTTTTAATACCTAGCATGGATCGACAAGCAAGTCTTCGCTTCCACAGTGGCCGTGTTGATTACAATATTGCGTGGATACTGCTGACCTTTTTAGGTGTATTTGGTGTGCACCGCATGTACCAAGGTAAGTGGATTACTGGGATTTTGTATCTTTGCACGGGAGGTTTTTTCCTGCTCGGCGTGCTCTATGATTTCTGGACAATGAATCAACAAATATCCATAAGAAATCAAATTTTCAACTCATCATTACTTTAACCCGCTGTAGGTACAATGCATCTGCTCAGATGCATAGAGCGCTGAGCAGATTAAAGTCACAATAGATTAATTTATAGCTTTTTGGGACGAGCCCAGTTTTCTAAGATACGCTGCCGCCCACGTCCAACCGCCAAAGCTTGTGCCGGAACATCTGTGGTTATTGTTGAGCCAGCACCCGTGGTTGCACCATCACCTAAGCTCAACGGAGCGACCAATGAACTATTGGAACCGATAAATACATCATCACCCATCACGGTTTTAAATTTATTCGCACCATCATAATTACAAGTAATAGTGCCAGCACCAATATTAGTACGTGCGCCGATATCACTGTCGCCTAAATAAGTCAGATGTCCAGCTTTCGCTGCTTCGCCTAGACGTGTATTTTTTAGTTCGACAAAGTTACCTACATGGGCACGAGCAGCAAGGACAGTACCTGGGCGTAAACGTGCAAATGGACCGCAATCTGCACCTTCACCGACATCTGCACCCTCAAGATGGCTGTTGGCTTTAATCACCGCTCCGGCCCGTAAAATCGAATCTTTGATCACACAGTTCGGGCCAATCGAAACATTATCAGCAATCTCTACTCGACCTTCTAAGATTACGTTAACATCAATCAGAACGTCACGACCAACACTGACTTCGCCGCGCACATCGAAACGTGCTGGATCTAGCAAAGTAACGCCTTGCGCCATTAAACGACGCGCTGCACGCTGTTGATAATGGCGCTCAAGTTCTGAGAGTTGCTGGCGATCATTGGCACCTTGCACGTCCATCGCATCAGTCGCAGTTTCAGTTGCTACACACAATCCATCGGCAACCGCCATGGCAATAATATCGGTTAAATAGTACTCACCTTGTGCATTACTATTAGAAAGCCGACCTAACCAGTCAATTAGCTGCTCGCGCGGAGCGGCAAGAATTCCAGTGTTACCCTCACAAATTTTAAGTTGATCAGGCGTGGCATCCTTATGTTCAACAATAGCTTGAACCACACCAGTAGAGTTACGCACAATGCGTCCATAACCGGCTGGATTAACTAGGTTAACTGTCAGTAGTGTCATACTGTCAGCAGTTAAATGCTTTAGCATACTTTCTAATGTAGCACTCTCTATCAGAGGCACATCACCATACAAAACGAGCGTATTTTGTGCTTTTAAATGCGGTATGGCTTGAGCAACGGCGTGACCTGTTCCAAGTTGCTCTTTTTGCACAACAAAACTCACATCATCTGCCGCTAATTGTTCGCGTACCAAGTCAGCGCCATGACCAACGACCACTTGAATACTACTGGGCTTTAAGCTGCGAGCCGTTTGCAATACATGCGCTAACATTGGTTGCCCAGCAATTGGGTGTAGCACTTTGGGTAAGGCTGAACGCATGCGCGTACCTTGACCAGCGGCGAGAATAACGATATCCAACGACATGCTATAAATCCTATATAAAATAGATACTGTGCTTATGTTGTCAAAAATAAGCATAAAAAAAGGGTAACCTTAGGCTACCCTTTTTTACTATTGCGATGAAGCACGATTCGTTTATCAGCGGATATTTTTACGCAGTTCAGAAATCGTTCGCAATTGCGCTGCAGCTTCTGCTAAGCGTACTGCTGTAGCCGCATAATCAAAATCAGCACTCTGCTCTTGAATAGCTTGCTCTGCAGCTTTTTTCGCTTCAAGCACAGCAACTTCGTCAAGATCGGCTGCACGGATAGCCGTATCAGCAAGAACTTTAACCATTGTCGGCTGTACTTCGATAAAACCGCCAGAGATGTAATACACCTCCTCTATACCACCTTCTTTAATCACACGGACAGGGCCCGGTTTGATTGTAGAAATAAGCGGTGTGTGGCCAGGCAAAATACCCAAATCACCCATGTGTCCATGAGCAATGACCATTTCGACTCGACCAGAGAACAACTCTTCTTCTGCGCTAACAATGTCACATTGGACTGTTGTGGCCATATAAATCGCCTCAGTTTTTAGGCAGAGCGGATGTCAATACACCCGCCGCCATATTGCTCACCATTAAGGTTCACAAATTACATTTTGCTCGCTTTTTCAATGGCTTCTTCGATGGTGCCAACCATGTAGAACGCCTGTTCTGGTAGGTCATCATAGTCGCCATCTAAGATACCTTGGAAACCACGGATGGTATCTTTCAGCGATACGTATTTACCCGGTGCACCTGTGAAAACCTCAGCAACGAAGAACGGCTGAGACAGGAAACGTTGGATTTTACGCGCACGAGTTACTAACTGCTTATCTTCTTCAGACAGCTCGTCCATACCTAGAATCGCAATGATATCTTTCAGCTCAGTGTAACGTTGCAATACATACTGAACGCCACGGGCGCAGTCATAATGCTCTTGACCAATAACTGATGCATCAAGCTGACGCGAGCTTGAATCCAGCGGGTCAATTGCAGGATAAATACCCAAAGATGCAATGTCACGTGACAGTACAACAGTAGCATCCAAGTGCGCAAACGTAGTCGCTGGAGATGGGTCAGTTAAGTCATCCGCAGGTACGTAAACAGCTTGAATAGAAGTAATGGAACCTGACTTAGTCGAGGTAATACGCTCTTGCAGAACACCCATTTCTTCAGCCAGTGTTGGCTGATAACCTACCGCTGAAGGCATACGGCCTAACAGTGCAGATACTTCTGTACCGGCGAGGGTGTAACGATAAATGTTGTCAATAAACAACAGTACGTCACGACCTTCGTCACGGAATTTTTCAGCCATGGTCAAACCGGTCAGAGCAACACGTAAACGGTTACCTGGCGGCTCGTTCATTTGGCCGTAAACCAGAGCTACTTTGTCGAGAACGTTAGAGTCTTTCATCTCGTGATAGAAGTCGTTACCTTCACGAGTACGCTCACCTACACCAGCAAATACTGAGTAACCGCTATGCTCAATCGCAATGTTACGGATCAGTTCCATCATGTTTACGGTTTTACCAACACCGGCACCACCAAACAGACCAACTTTACCGCCTTTAGAGAACGGACAAACAAGGTCAATAACCTTAATGCCAGTTTCTAAAATTTCATTACCGCCCGCTTGTTCTGCATACGAAGGTGCAGCGCGGTGAATACCCCAACGCTCTTCTTCACCAATTGGACCGGCTTCGTCGATTGGGTTACCCAATACATCCATAATGCGACCTAGGGTTTTAACGCCCACAGGTACGGTAATTGGACCGCCTGTATTCACCACATCTAGGCCACGTTTTAGACCTTCGGTCGAGCCCATGGCAATAGTACGTACAACACCGTCACCCAACTGCTGTTGAACTTCTAATGTTGTTTGCGCACCCTGTACTTGCAGTGCGTCATAAATGTTCGGTACCTGCTCGCGTGGGAATTCCACGTCGATAACGGCGCCGATGATTTGAACGATACGTCCGCTACTCATATCTGGTTCCTCTGAATATTTGAACCGTTCTTAAACCGCGGCAGCGCCGCCGACGATTTCTGAAATTTCTTGAGTGATTGCTGCTTGACGAGCCTTATTGTAAACCAATTGCAGGTTATCAATAATATCGCCAGCATTATCTGTCGCATTTTTCATCGCAATCATTCGAGCTGCTTGTTCGCATGCTGTATTCTCAACAACTGCTTGGTAGACCTGAGATTCGATATAACGAACAATCAGTGAATCCAACAACTGCTTGGCACCGGGCTCATAAATATAATCCCAAGAACCGACACTACCCTTATCCAATCCTTCGCCATCAACCGCCAGTGGCACTAACTGCTCTACTGATGGTTTCTGGGTCATCGTATTTACAAATTTATTGGATACTAAGTACAAACGATCGAGACGACCTTCTGTGAAGGCATCCAGCATAATTTTAATGCTGCCAATTAAGTCAGCAATCGCTGGTTGCTCACCGAGATCGGTGATTGCTGCAACGATCTTGCAACCTTGGCCCTTAAAAAAACTCACACCTTTTTTGCCGATCACGCAGAATTCTACTTCAACGTTATTGGGGTGAGATTCTTGCATGTTTTTAAACAGGGCCTTGAACAGGTTAAAGTTCAGACCGCCGCACAGACCACGGTCAGTCGAGACGAGGATGTAACCTACGCGCTTGACTGGACGTTCGACCATGAATGCATGCTTATACTCAACATCGGCCTCAGCTAAGTGGCCAATGACCTGACGAATTCGCTCTGCATAAGGACGACCAGTAATCATGCGCTGTTGTGCTCTGCGCATTTTACTGACCGCAACCTTTTCCATGGCACTGGTGATCTTTTGTGTACTTTTGATGCTCGCAATTTTAGTGCGAATCTCTTTTGCGCCTGCCATTTGACACCCTTCAGGTTAAGCAAGCGAGGGGTTTAACGCCCCCGCTGCGGCTTACCAACTCTGAGTGGCCTTAAACTTCTCGACACCTTCTTTAATAGAAGCATCGATATCGTTATTAAAGTCACCCTTCTCATTGATTTTCGCCATTAAGTCAGCGTAGTCACGTTTGAAGAAGGCTAACAAGGCTGCCTCAAAAGCACCCACTTTATTAACTTCTACATCAGCCAAGTAGCCACGTTCAGCAGCGTACAGCGACACAGACATATCGGCGATAGACATTGGTGCATACTGCTTTTGCTTCATCAGCTCAGTAACACGCTCACCGTGCTCAAGCTGCTTACGCGTTGCTTCATCTAAGTCAGAAGCAAACTGAGCAAAGGCCGCGAGTTCGCGGTACTGAGCCAGCGCGGTACGAATACCACCAGATAGCTTCTTAATAATCTTAGTTTGAGCAGCACCACCAACACGCGATACCGAGATTCCTGCGTTTACAGCTGGACGGATACCTGAGTTAAACATCGATGACTCAAGGAATATCTGACCATCAGTAATAGAAATTACGTTGGTTGGTACGAACGCTGATACGTCACCGGCTTGGGTTTCAATGATTGGCAACGCAGTTAAAGAACCGGTTCGACCTTTCACTTCACCTTTAGTGAATTCTTCAACGTACTCTTCGGATACACGTGATGCTCGCTCCAACAAACGACTGTGGAGATAGAACACGTCACCTGGATAGGCTTCACGACCTGGTGGACGACGTAACAACAGGGAGATTTGACGGTAAGCAACCGCTTGCTTAGATAGGTCATCGTAAACGATTAACGCATCTTCACCACGGTCACGGAAGTACTCACCCATAGTGCAACCCGCGTAGGGTGCCAAGTATTGTAGCGCTGCAGATTCAGATGCGCTGGCAGCAACAATAATTGTGTTGCGCAGTGCATCCATTTCTTCAAGCTTACGTACCACGTTAGCAATTGTTGATTGCTTTTGACCAATGGCGACGTAAACGCACTTAATACCGCTGTCTTTTTGGTTAATGATGGCATCAATAGCCAGAGCAGTTTTACCAATCTGACGGTCACCAATGATCAACTCACGCTGACCACGGCCAACTGGAATCATCGCATCGACCGATTTATAACCTGTTTGCACAGGCTCATCGACCGATTTACGCCAAATCACGCCGGGTGCAACTTTCTCAATTGCATCGGTTAATTTAGCGTTGACAGGACCTTTACCATCAATAGGATTACCTAGCGCATCAACAACGCGGCCTAAAAGTTCTGGACCAACCGGAACTTCAAGGATACGTCCTGTGCACTTGGCGCTCATGCCTTCGGTCAAACCGAAGAAGCTACCCAAAATTACCGCACCAACGGAGTCACGCTCCAAGTTGAGTGCCATACCAAAAATTCCACCTGGGAATTCAATCATTTCACCGTACATTACATCGGCTAAGCCGTGGATACGTACGATACCGTCAGACAAGCTGACGATTGTGCCTTCATTACGGGCTTGCGCAGATACATCAAGCTGAGCGATACGCTGCTTGATGATCTCGCTAATCTCGGAAGGATTCAGTTGCTGCATGCCATGCCCCTCAAATCAGGATTTCAACGCTTCGGCTAACTTATTCAGTTTGCCGCGGATCGAGCCGTCAATAACTAAGTCACCAGCACGAATATGCAAACCGCCAATTAAAGCGGAGTTTACAATCGCTTTGGGTTTAACGGTACGATCAAGCCGCTTAGATAAGGCGGCAGCCAGTGTTTGGAGTTGTTCTGCGCTAAGTTCAAAAGCAGACTCTACTTCAACTTCTAATGTGCGGTTTTTTTCTGCTTTATATTCAGAAAACTGCTCACTAATAGCTGGAAGTAAACCTAGACGGTTATTTTCCCCTAACTGATGGAGAAAGTTTGCAAACTCGTCATCTGTATTGTCTTTACACAGCTGTAACAGAAACTCTACCTTACCTTCTTTGCTAAGCTCAGGCTTACCTAATTGCTTAACAACTTCAGCCTGCTCAACTGCAGTTGCTGAAAAAGACAACATAGTACTCCATGCATCTTCTTTGCTTGCAGTGGCTGCATATTCGAAAGCAGCTTTTGCGTAAGGTCGTGCAAACGTATTCGTATTTGACATAGTTTGCCTCGCTTAGAGTTCTGCGGCCAATTGCTCGACCAGCTGGTTATGTGCCTTAGCATCCACAGTTGCACCGAGGATTTTTTCTGCACCTGTAATTGCAAGCACTGAAACCTGTTGACGAAGCTCTTCTTTAACACGACTCACTTCGATATCAATTTCAGCTTTTGCGCCTGCAATCAAACGCTCACCTTCAGTACGCGCCTGCTGCTTAGCTTCTTCAATAATTTCGTTAGCAGTTTTATTTGCCTTATCAATTATCTCAGCAGCTGTTTGCTTAGTTTCACGCAACATACCTGTTGCTTTTTCTTGTGCTAACTTAAGGTCGCGCTCGGCACGGCCGGCTGCGTCTAAACCTTCTGCTATTTTTTTTTGGCGTTCATCCATAGCGTTTGTAATGGGTGGCCATACAAACTTCATGCAAAACCAAGCAAAAATAGCGAAGGCGATCAACTGACCAACGAGTGTCAGATTAATAGCCATTAATGTACCTCATGCCATTTCATTGTTTATTTGATAAAAACTTCGCGCAGCAAAACATTTCACTGCGCGATGAAATCGCTAGATTAGCCTGCCATTCCTGGCGCAACAACGAAGATCAAGTACATTGCCATACCAACACCAATCATTGGCACGGCGTCAAGTAGACCAGCCATGATGAAGGTTTTGGTTTGCAACTGTGGAGCCAGCTCTGGCTGACGCGCTGTTGTTTCCAGTAATTTGCCGCCTAGCAAAGCAAAGCCAATACCAGTAGCCAAGGCGGCCATACAAATGATGAGCGCTGCCGATAAAATTACGAGTTCCATAGTTACTCCTAGAGTTTTTAAGTTAAGTTACAGCTTAAGGTAAAATTAACGCTCACTTTTGCGTCAATGGGTTTCGTGGGCCGAGCTCAAGTAAATGATCGACAGCACCATGAAAATAAAGGCTTGAAGCGGGATTACCAGTATATGGAATATCGCCCAAGGCCCGTACAGCGACCACTGAATCCAAAAAGGCAGCAGCGCAATCAAAATAAATACAACTTCACCTGCATACATGTTACCGAACAAACGTAATGCAAGGCTAAATGGTTTGGTTAACAGGCCTAATATTTCAAGAACCAAGTTAAATGGGATTAACGTCCAATGATTAAATGGCGTGAAGGAAAGCTGCTTGGCAAAACCACCAAAGCCATTGATCTTGATGCTATAGAATACAATCAAAATGAATACGCCAATAGATATACCAAAGGTCGCATTTGGATCTGCAGTTGGAACATATTTGAAGTATTCGATACCTAGCATACCGGCAAGCCCAGGTATTACGTCAATGGGAATCCATTTCAGACTGTTCATCAACAGGATCCACATGAAAATCGTAAGCGCTAGTGGTGCTATTAAGGCGCTGCGACCATAGAAGGTTTCGCGCACCATATTTTGTACAAACTCTACAAAAATCTCAACGAAATTTTGCATCCCTGTTGGTACGCCTGAGTTCGCACGCTTAGCTACTTTTCTAAAAACAAATAGAAAAATAAAACCCATCAGCAAAGACATAAACATGGTGTCTAAATGGATTGCCATAAAACCCATTTCGTTTATCTCTTGAGTATTCTGGGCAACGCGCCAAGTACCATCAATTTTGCCAAAGGTTAAGTTTTGCAAGTGGTGCTGGATATACTCAGCATTGCTATTTGCCATATATGCCTCAATCCTTAACGTTTACCAGTTTTTACTTAAAAAGAGTGAAACCACTGAGGTCAGCTGAATCAAAATGTAGCCTAAAAACAATAGCACTACATTGAAAGGCTTCACTGCTATAAACACCAGTGCAAAAAGCACTGCTGTTACGACCATCTTTCCTACCTGCCCTGCCCAAAATGACTGGACAATCGCTTCCATTGAGCGTGCACCATAAAGCTGAAAGGCTTTATACGTGAAATAGGCATTGGCTATCAAAGCAATCATACCGCCTATTAGCACCGAGTATGCTGCAATCACACCTTGTGTCGCCGCACATACTATGGTCAACAATGTAACAACGACTAACTGTATAACGAGTGTTCGAAACGCGGGCAGCTGATAAAACGGCGTTTTGTTGCGTATGGCCACTTTTCTTCGCCTTTTATTTGAATTTGCTTACTCGTTATCTCGCCACTACAAAATTGCGCAGAGAGTATAGGCTTCTATGCAGCACCTATCAACTCAAATGTGTCCATATTGGACTTAAGAGGGGGGTTACCTCTAATTGATATGAGCCAGAACTCCCTGTAACTCATCTAGAGAGCCATATTTAATTACCAACTGCCCTTTTCCTTTTGCCCCATGCTTTATTTGTACTTGGGCGCCCAAACGCTCAGCCAATTTTTGCTCTAGGCGCTTAACATCAGGATCAACAGTTGTTTTTTCTTTCTCAGGTTTGCCAGCAAGAATAGTACGCACCATAGCTTCTGTTTGTCGAACTGTCAGTCCTTTTGCGACAACATGCCGCGCCGCTTCAACTTGTTTATCTACAGGCAAACCTAATAAAGCCCGCGCGTGGCCCATTTCTAAATCACCATGCGCCAATAGCGTTTTAATCTCATCAGGCAAACCCAGTAGTCGTAATAAATTGGCTATGGTGGCGCGTGATTTGCCTACAGCATTTGCCACTTCCTGCTGGGTTAATTCAAATTCTTTTTGCAAGCGTTGCAAAGCGACTGCTTCTTCTACTGGGCTTAAATCTTCGCGCTGAATATTTTCAATCAGTGCCATCGCAATCGCTGCTTGATCACTGACATTGCGTACCATCGCCGGAATGCTTTTTAAGCCGGCGATTTTTGCTGCACGCCAGCGACGCTCACCAGCAATAATTTCATATGTATTCTTAGCAATCAGGCGCACCACTATCGGCTGCATAACACCCTGTGCTTTGATCGATTGCGCCAACTCTTCAAGACGCGTCTGATCCATGTCGCCACGCGGTTGATACTTACCGCACTGAATAGACTCTACATTTAAATGCTCTAATTCATTAGCATCCACTTGTTTGGCTTGCTCTTGCAAGGTATTAGCCGTTGCGCCACCCAATAAAGCATCTAGCCCTCGTCCGAGACCGCGTTTTTTAACCGCCATAATATGATTCCTTATGTGCGTGTTGCAGCACGCTGACTGGCGCGCTGGCGGCGTGATAACTCGCCTGCTAGCGCTAAATAAGCTAATGCTCCACGAGACTGTTTGTCATATGCCAAAACCGGCAACCCATGACTGGGTGCTTCAGCTAAACGCACATTGCGTGGAATGACTGTGTCATACAGCGTGTCACCAAAATGCTGTTTTAATTGCAGCGAGACATCATTGGTCAAACTTAACCGCGGATCATACATGGTTCGTAAAATACCTTCTATTTGCAGCGTCGGATTAAGCTCTGCAGCAATGCGCTGAATACTACCAATCAAGTCGGTTAAACCTTCTAAGGCAAAATACTCACACTGCATTGGAATAATCACTCCATCGGCAGCCACTAAGGCATTGATTGTGAGCATGCTCAAGGATGGTGGGCAATCAATTAAAATATAATCATAATTGCCGCGCACCGGCTGTAAGGCATCAAGTAAGCGGCGCTCTTTGTTTGGCAAATCAAGTAACACCACTTCAGCAGCCGTTAAATCACGGTTTGAAGGTAACAGCTGATAACCACCTTGTTCAGAAAACTGTATCACATCAATAAGATTAGCTTGTCCAGTCAATACGTCCAACACTGAATGCTGCAAACTGTGCTTATCAATGCCACTGCCCATGGTGGCATTGCCTTGGGGGTCAAGATCAATCAACAGCACGTGACGACGCGTAGCGACTAATGAGGCAGCCAAGTTAATACAGGTTGTGGTTTTACCGACACCGCCTTTCTGGTTGGCAATTGCCAAGACCTTGCCCATATTATCTCCTACGTTATTCTTGGCGCTGTAAAATCAATAAATGCCGCTGCCCTTGGCAACCTGGCACTTTGAGAATCTGACAACTATCAAGACGAAAATCTTCTGGCAATGCTTGCAGCTCATCATCAGGGTGCACGCCTTTCATCGCCAACCAATGTGTTTTTAAGTCACCTAAGTGGCGGGTCCAATTGGTAAAATCTTCAAGCGAGCTG
>ASRL01000139.1_pt1 | contig 14196 bp, 16 predicted proteins | sample 692978 | NCBI WGS metagenome assembly ASRL01 (sample SAMN02169241, study PRJNA158439) | bioreactor metagenome | isolation source: day 67 sample from continuous culture bioreactor inoculated with sediment... | place: Germany: Bremen | reverse complement strand
AACCTTTACCGCCGATTTTAGCCAGTGGCGAGTCCAGCAATTGATCGCCACGACTGACCATAGGAACTAAAGTGACTTTTAAACCTGGGTGCGCCGCTTCAAGTTCGGCTTTAACGAACTCTGCTTGCCAAAGTGCCAGTGCGCTTTTACGGGTGGCAATGCGCAATTCTGTTATCGGTTGTTCGCTTACAGACATATTTATGATCCAAATTGATAGGTGTAGATGGTATGGATGATAACAGGCGCAGCGCAGGCTTGCCTCATGTGCAGGGTCAAGTTTTGTCCTGAAAGTTAGAGTTTATCCATCAGTTTGCGTACCGCGGTAACATGGCGACGGCTAACAGTGAGTGGTTCTGGTGCATCGCGCAGATACAATTGGTAATAACCATTGGTGTTTCGCTGCAGTCGTTCAATGTGGGTGCGGCTGACTAAGGCGTTGCGGTGAATACGTACAAAGCGATCGCTAAACTCATCTTCGAGGGATTTAAGCGACTCATCAAGCAAGGTTTCGCCATGCAGATGGCGCAAAGTGACATATTTATTATCTGCGACACAATGAATCACTTGCTCTAGCGGAATCAGCTCAATCCCTTTATGGCTGCGTGCGCTAAGGTGCGTGCGCGCTTGATTAATTGCGCTCGGCGCACGCGATAAGGCTGCCAGTTGCACGCGGTTAAGGCGCTGCGCTTTTTCTAAAGCCGCTTGTAATTGTTCGCTGCGTATCGGCTTGACTAAATAACCAACAGCGCTGACGGCAAAGGCTTGCAGGGCGCAATCATCGTGTGCTGTGCAAAAAATAACAGCCGGAGCATCGCTGTATTCACAGAGCTGTGCGGCAACTTGCAAACCGTCTAAGCCTGGCATGCCAATATCAAGGAGAACAATGTCGGGTTTGAAGCGGTCTACCAATTGCAGCGTTTCGTGGCCATTTTCTGCGCAAGGTTGCAGTACTGTGCAGCCCGGAATCTGTTTGACCAGTCGAGTTAAGCGTTCGCGAGCTAAAGGCTCATCATCAGCGATTAAGATCTTCATCTTGTTTGTGCGCCTCTGCTGAGGGTCTAGAGCAGGGATAGCTCAGACATGTAGTGTAGCGATCAAGTTGTTGTTGGATAGATAAACGTGCTGTGGGGCCAAATAATGCCTTTAAGCGTGCTTCAATATTATTAAGCGCTAAGCGTGTGCCGCGCGGGTTGCTCATGCTTTCACCGGGCATAAAGGGGTTGCTTACTTGCAGTTTCAATACACCCTGAGAGTGCTGTGCCATTATCTCAATCGTACCGCCTTGAATACTGGGCTGAATCCCGTAAATCACAGCATTTTCTAACAAAGGCTGCAAGGTTAAATGCGGTATGGGTAAATCATCGGGCACTGAGTCAACATTCCACTTCACATGTAGACGCTTGCCGAGGCGGTATTGTTCAATTGAGAGGTATTGTTTTGCCAATGCCAGTTCATCTTGCCAAGTCGATAGCGCATCTGGCTTGGTCAGGCTGGCGCGAAATAAATCAGATAAATCGAGTACTGCATTTTCAGCTTTATCTGGGTTGGAGCTGATTAAGCTGGCAATGCTGTTGAGGCTGTTAAATAAAAAATGTGGGTGGATACGTGCCTGTAGGGCTTGCAAGCGCGCTTGTAATTCGGCCTGTTGCTGCAGGCGCCATTGGCCTTGCAGATAAAAATAGCGCAACAGTAGCGCGCACATGATCAAGCTGATTAATGCGTGGCGAATATAGAGATTGCTACGCGCCTCTGCGGATAGGTCTTGCGCAAGGTAAAAATGTTCGGCAATAGCGGTACACAGCAAGGTCAAAGACAACACCAGCGCGCAGACAATCAGTACCGCAACGCTTGCTGATAAACGGGCTAAATAGGGGCGGGCGCGACACAACGCGGCGGCCGATAATAAAACAATCCATTGCACAAATAATGAAGTGAGCGCTAAGCGCATCCAGTCAAAACCGGACAGCATAGGCTCTGCTAAAACCAAGACTAAAACCAATAATTCAGCCAATAAAATTAAGCCCAGCAAGGCCTCTGCTTGGCAGAGCTCTGGGATGAAAAAATCATCTGTAGTTTTGCTGGTGTTATTGGCTCTAGTCATACCTGCAGTGTTACCTGTTGCTGTCGTATGCGGCAAGTGTTGTTGCGCATAAATCAGTAATTTGTGAGCCAGTTGCACATCAGCTGCAGCGCGCGATTTGTTCTGCATTTTCTGTGCTGCTGGCGCTGCGTAAGCGGCCTTGGCGGTTAAGAATCAATTGCCAGCTGATTTCTTGTTTATGGCAGCTATAAAAGCGCCCGTTGCCGGTGGGGCTGATGCCATTGCTGTGAAACTGAATCTTTGCCTGAAAACCGCTCCATTGTAAGCGGCGACGGTCTGTTTTTAGTTGAGTCACCGCAATTGGCTGCAGCTGATTGACTTCACGTAACAACCAGCCTTGTGACCAATCCTTATTACAGGAGCGCCCATCATGTGTACCGCACAGTTCAACGCGTACACGGTGAGTTACGGCATGAGTACGCGCATGATTGACGGCGCGGGCAATCTGATTGTATAGCGCTTGCTGTTGATTGCGCTCTAAAAAATCTTGAAAAGCGGGTAGCGCAACCTGCGCTAAAATCGCTAGCAAGGCCAGTACAATACACATTTCTACTAAGGTAAAGGCGCGTTGATCGTTCATAAGCGGACAGCCTCCGTGCTGTGTGGTATTCAATCCTTGAATACTTCACGTTGTAGCCTAAGAAACATGTGCTGGCAAATTGCGCTGTTAGACGCTACAGCTAAATAATTAATATTTAGGTAAAGTATTGCTGTGTTGAATTAAGAGGCTATGAAAATGACTGAATTGATTGTTGTACCTTGCGCGCATTGCGCGACCTTAAACCGTATACCGAGCGATAAGCGTCAAGCGCAGCCGCAATGTGGCGCGTGCAAGCAAAAAATCTTTATCGCTGAAGCATTTGATTTGAGCCAAGCCACGTTCGCCAAGCAAAGTAAAGGTGATGTGCCTTTGTTGGTGGATGTTTGGGCCAGCTGGTGTGGACCCTGCCGTCAGTTTGCACCGACCTTTAGTCAGGCCGCAGAGCAGTTAACTACAGCCTGTCGTTTTGGCAAATTGGACAGTGAGGCACACCCAGCCCTTTCAGGCGAGCTGGGTATTCGTTCGATACCAAGTTTATTACTGTTTCGTAACGGTAAGGAAGTCGCTCGGCAAAGCGGGGCCTTGCCATTGTCACAACTCTTAAGTTGGCTCAAACAATATGGCATACATAATTAAGGATGGAGCGGCATAAGCGTGCATCATCCTGCTATTATGTGCGCATCTTTTATTGTTTAGTTGGGCAGGTTCAATGAGCAACGAGAAAACCAATCAGTCGTGGGGCGGCCGTTTTAGTGAGCCGGTTGATGCTTTTGTCGCGCGTTTTACCGCTTCGGTGGATTTTGATCAGCGTCTGTACCGGCATGACATCATGGGCTCGATTGCCCACGCCACGATGTTGGCTAAAGTCGGCGTATTAACTGCGCAAGAGCGCGATACTGTGGTCGCAGGCTTGCAGGCGATTGAACAGGAAATCGAAAGTGGTCAGTTCGTCTGGAGCACAGCGCTGGAAGATGTGCACATGAACATCGAAGCGCGCCTGACTGAGCAGGTGGGTATTGTCGGTAAAAAACTGCATACAGGCCGCAGTCGTAATGACCAAGTGGCGACTGATATTCGCTTGTGGTTGCGTGACGAAATTGACTTGATTTTGTCTGAGCTGACACGCTTGCAAGAGGGTTTGTTAGGTTTAGCACAAGAGCATGCTGAAACCATTATGCCGGGTTTTACCCACTTGCAAACCGCGCAGCCAGTGACTTTCGGTCATCATATGTTGGCGTGGTTTGAAATGCTCTCGCGTGACTATGAGCGCCTTGTTGATTGCCGCAAACGTACCAACCGTATGCCACTGGGCAGTGCCGCATTAGCCGGTACTACCTACCCGATTGACCGCCAAATGACCTGTGAACTGCTGGGTTTTGAAGCCATTTCCGGCAACTCATTGGATGGCGTCTCGGATCGTGATTTTGCCATTGAATTTTGTGCGGCAGCCAGTATTGCGATGATGCACTTATCGCGCTTTTCTGAAGAATTGGTGTTGTGGACCTCGGCGCAGTTCCAATTTATTGATCTGCCAGATCGTTTCTGCACCGGCAGCTCAATTATGCCGCAAAAGAAAAATCCAGATGTGCCAGAGTTGGTGCGCGGCAAAAGTGGTCGTGTGTTTGGTGCATTAATGGGCTTGTTAACCTTGATGAAAGGCCAGCCATTGGCCTACAACAAAGATAACCAAGAAGATAAAGAACCCTTGTTTGATGCGGCCGATACCTTGCGTGACAGTTTGCGTGCGTTTGCCGATATGGTGCCAGCAATCAAGCCTAAAGCTGAAATGATGCGTGAAGCAGCTTTACGTGGCTTTTCAACCGCAACAGATCTTGCTGACTACTTAGTGGGTAAAGGCTTACCTTTCCGTGATTGCCACGAGATTGTTGGTCTTGCGGTACGCTATGGCGTAGAAAACGGTAAAGATTTAGCACAAATGAGCCTGAACGAATTACAGCAGTTCAGTACAGAAATCACTGATGATGTGTTTGAAGTGCTGACCCTAGAAGGGTCAGTCAATGCGCGTAACCATATTGGTGGTACTGCGCCGGCACAAGTCCGCGCTGCTGTGCAGCGTGGTCGTGAATTATTAAGTCATCGCTAAGTACAGACTGTCTGTGACTTGGCTGATAAAGGGTTTAGGAGGTTAGCGTGACGGAGAAACCGAGAGATTTGCGTTTTCAGGTATCGGCAGACCGCACTTCAGCCAGTCGCAGGGTGCGTTATGTCGAAACCAATAAAGGCGACGTTGATGATTGCGCATTATGCCAGCTTGAAGAGGGTGCTGTGCCGGTGAGTGCGAGCGCTGAGCCAGAGCCCATAGATGCTGTGCAAGAGCAAGACGCAGCACCCTCACCAAGTGAAGATGAGGATGCAGAGGGCCAGTTTGTTGAAGAAGAATTGATCCAAGCGATTGAAAACCAACTGTCAGCCCAGCAGCCTGCAGCAGCGCAAGCAGTGTTCAATAAGCTGACTTTAGTCGGGCATACACGTGACGAAATTGTGCAGATGATGGCGCAAGTATTGGCGTGGCAGATAAGCGAAATGTTAGCGGCTGAGCAGCCTTTCGATATGGTTGCTTATGAGCGTGCATTGCGTGCGCTACCGCAGTTGCCGGAAACGTTTTAAAGCGTGCGGCAGCAGCACATAAGTTTGTTCTTACCTAATGAATCACCGGAGTAGATTATGTCTTGGACCCCTGAGATTGTCGCGGAACTGGAAGTCTTATGTTTATACAATTTAGACAGCACCCAAGAGGGTATTAAGGTGCGCAGCAGTGCGGGTGCGGAACGAGTGGCGGCGGCACAGCGCTTGTTTGAAAAAGGCTTGATCAGTCAAAATGACGGTGGTTACCTCACCAGTCTTGGTCTTGAAACAGCAGCGCACGCACATGCGGTATTAACTGTTTTAACCGTCGACTAGAGCGGTTGCTGAGGTCATGGTTGATATACGCTTAGTGATTGATGACGGGATTGATCGAAAAGATCTGACCCGTTTGCGTAAGCGTTTTCTATCCATCAATCATGACCGCTTACAGCGTGCAAATTTAATACTCTCTTCTCGCCAACAGTTGGTGCTGCGCTTGCTGCCCTTACTGTTGCATGTCAATCATCCGTTATTGCCTGGTTATGTTTCTGGGGTTACTCCTGCGGGTTTAAGTGGTTATGAGCCCAGTGCTGACTTGGTCCAAGAGGCGCAAGCCTTTGCCCGCTCTTTTACCTATAAAGCCGCACGCGGTTACCGCACTGAGCAACCCTTACATGCGCTTTTTTTGATGGGCAGTATAGGTTCTGTTGCTTATGCAGAAGACAGTGATATGGACTTTTGGCTGTGTCATAGCGCCGACTTAAGCGTAGCTCAGCTGCAAGAGTTGCGTAGGAAATGCGACTTGCTGCAAGCCTGGGCTGCAACCTTAGGGGCAAAAATCTATCTGTTTTTAATTGAGCCAAAGCAGTTTGCGAGTGGGCAAGACAATGAGCGGCAGCTGACTTTAGATGACTGCGGCACAACCCAACACTACTTATTATTAGATGAGTTTTACCGCACTGCGCTGTGGCTTGCTGGGCGGATACCGATATGGTGGTTGGTGCCGGTGTATGAAGAGCATCGCTATGATGAGTACTGCGCTATTTTGTTAGCCAAGCGTTTTGTGCGCAGTGATGAAGTGTTGGATTTAGGCTGTTTGGCGCACATTCCGGCTAGCGAATTTGTTGGTGCCGGTATGTGGCAGTTACACAAAGGCATTGATTCACCGTACAAGTCTTTGCTGAAACTGCTGCTGATTGAAGTGTATGCCTCAGAGCACCCGCAGGTGCACTGTTTAAGTTTGAGTTATAAGCAAGCGGTTTATGCCAATCAACTTGATGTCGATGAGCTTGATGCGTATGTATTGCTCTACCGGCGCTTGGAAGCATACTTGCTTGAGCGTAACGAACTAGAGCGTTTAGAGCTAGTACGGCGCTGTTTTTATTTGAAAGTCGGTAAGCGCCTAACGCAAAGCCGCTTGCTACGTGCAAAAAGCTGGCAGCGTCTGATCTTAGAACGTCTGACAGCAGAGTGGCGCTGGAACGAAACCCTACTCGGCCACTTAGATCGCCGTAATCAGTGGAAGATCGCCCAAGCCCAACAAGAGCGTCGTTTGCTGGTTAATGAGCTGATGTACAGCTACCGTTTTTTAAGCCAGTTTACCCAGAACATGCAAGCTGAACAGGTGGTCAATCCCCGTGATCTTGCAGTGCTAGGGCGTCGCTTGTATGCCGCATTTGAGCGCAAAGCCGGCAAAGTTGAATACCTTAACCCTGGTATTGCGCCTGACTTGTCCGAAGATACTTTAACCCTAGTGCAATGCAGTAATAGCGAATCTGAACACGCCTATTGGGGGCTGTTTAACGGTAGCCTAGCGGGGCAGGAATGGCAGGATCATGCGCCGCTTAAACGCGCTAAAGAATTACTTGCCGTGCTGGCCTGGGCACATTTAAATGGTGTCATTGATGAGGCGACTAGGCTTAGCTTAGTGATTCAAGACAGTGCATTAACTGAGCTTGAGTTGCAGGGTATTTTAAGAACGCTGCGGCGTGCTTTGCCATTACCCTTCGCAGCGGTTACCGAGGCAGCGCTTTTAGCCAGTAGCTATCCGACCACTGTTGTATTGCTGGTGAATGTCGGTATTGATCCGCTGCCGCAGCACAGTCAGGCCAATGTGCACATGGCCAGTGAACAGATTGATGCTTTGGGGTTTTCGGGCCTGCGAGAGAATCTTGTCTTAAGTATTGACCAAGTTGTTTTAAACAGTTGGAACGAGCTGATTGTCAGTCGCTTCAGTGGTGATAACGCACTGCTGCAATGTTTAAGCAGCGTGCTCAATGATTGTTCAGCGCACAGCGATGACGTGCAGGTTCATGTCGGCTGCTTCTGTCAAAATCGAGCAGTGTCGATTGTAAAACGCGTTGAGCAGGTGGTGACTCAGGCGTTTGCTAATATTCAGCAAAACCATGAGAGTCGCTATGTATTACAAATCGAGCAACAGTTGCACGTGCTCGAGTGGCGTGCTGGACGTGCCGGTTTTATGTCATTTGCTGATGTGGCTGAATTGCAGGAATACTTGTCACACGAACAGGCGCAGTATGTACGCTGGCGCGTGGATGAGTTTGCTTTGCAGGGGCATGTTCTGAAGTTTATTTTGCCGGTCGGTCGTATGGATGCTGTGCAGGTTTTCTACCGAGTGCATGGTGCGCAAGCGCATATTTATGTGCTCGATGAGCGCAATGGCTTTTGGCAGCACACACAAGATTTTATCGATCAGCAAACATTGCTTATGCCGCTACAGCGGTTTTTAAGCTCATTGCTGTATCGACAAACAACAACTGAATCTTTTGACGAGCAGCAGGCTTATTCCACTGCGCTGCAAGTAAATTATCACCGTATTTATCCTGATGGTCAGGATAACCCGCAGCGTATTGAGCGCTGCACGCTAGTTGAGTATGAGCGCGAGCATACCTTTTACGCAGTGCAGGTGATTTACGAAGAAGATGGCAGTTTGACCCTGTATTGCAATCATCAAGAGTTTTCTGAGTTGGAGTATGGCGCACAACTTTACCAGTATGTGGCACGTTATATTCTTGGGATGCGGCGCACTGAACAGCGCTACCCCTGCTATATAACGGATATAGATTTGTCAAAAGTGCAGTCAGGCAGTCATGTGCAAACCATGCATTTTTTGCAGCGTAAAACAGTTTTAGAAAAACGTCTTAATGAGGCTTTGCAGGCACTGTGATTTGACCTTCAGCGCAGCATGGTAAGCATGCTGCGCTACAAGAACGCTTATAGGGTGTATTGCTGTGCTGCCTCAGGCTGGAACTCAACACGTTTGAGCGTCAACTTTAAAATTTTGCCTTTAGGTGTTTGCCAATCAATGCTTTGGCCAACGCTCAAGCCCAAGAGTGCTGTGCCAATGGGCGCTAAAATGGATACGTTACCTTCGATGCCCGCTTGCTGCGGGTAGACTAAAGTCAGTTGGTACTCAGTATTGCTGTTTTCTTCATAAAAATGCGCCTTAGAATTCATGGTGACGATGTCATCGGCAATTTCCGTATGGCCAACAAAATTCGCCCGAGCCAGCTCTGCTTCTAAGGCTTCGGCGGCTGCGTCATAGTTGTCTAGATGCTCAAGCATATGCTCTAGGCGCTGCATATCTAGACGAGTGACAGTGATCGCGGGTTTGCTGCTCATGGTATCTGTGATGCTCCTAGGGCTTAAAGTTTCAATTAAAAAACACAAAACCCCGCCGAATGACGAGGTTTTAGGTGCTGTTTATTCTTTACTGCACGTTCATGCAACGTATCACAGCCATCTAAATATGCAAGCGCTGCAATACTAAAGAAACAAGCAAGCTGAACAGTCAGTTACAAGCTGCTTAAATCGAAGCTGTGCTGAGTGTGCGTCAGGAATATCTCGCTTAGCATTTGCGTTAAGGTTTGTTGCGTGCTGGCACAGAACCATTGCGCTTGCTCACTATCATAATCGAAATGAAAGCCGCCGCTGCGATCGGCTAACCATAATTGTTTCAGTGGCTCTTGACGGCTGAGAATCACTTGATGCTGATTTTCAAAGGTCAAGGTCAAAATGCCTGCACTGCTTTCAATATCAATGTCGATATCGTTCGCGTCAATAATGTCTTCGAGATTTCTCTGGGTGGTATCAACAAGGTCATGAAACTGGCTTTCGGTCAGGCTCATTACGAGCTCCTTTATATTTAAATGGCAAAACAAGGCGTGTTTAGCAAACAAATAGCATAGATAGGCAATAATACGTCTTTTTCATGACTATCCTAGCGTTGTCAGCCGATCTGCGCATAGGCAAGATTATGAGGGGTCGGTATACTCAATGCATTAATGGTTTTTACGAAGGATTTATTATGAAGCGTATTGTGCTTCCATTTGTTGTATTGGCAGTGATGTTAATGGGTTTAACCGCCTGCGGCCAAAAGGGCCCTCTGTATGATCCGGATGATGAGAAAGCTGCGCACGAGCACCGTAAAGACCGTTACGAACTTTAATAGGAGCTAGCATGCAAGCGTTTACTTATCAAAAGGGTGAGCTGCACGCAGAAAATGTTGCGTTATCCAGCATTGCTGAACAGTTTGGCACACCAACGTATGTTTATTCACGAGCGCACATTGAGGCGCAATACCGCAGCTATACTGATGCTTTGCAAGGCGTTGAGCATTTAGTCTGTTTTGCGGTAAAAGCCAACTCAAATATTGCGGTACTTAATATTCTGGCGCGTTTAGGCGCAGGCTTTGACATTGTTTCGATTGGCGAGCTCGAGCGAGTGCTGGCAGCCGGTGGCTTACCTGAGCGCGTGGTGTTTTCTGGTGTGGGCAAAACCCGCGACGAAATGCAGCGCGCCTTAGAAGTGGGTGTGCACTGTTTTAATGTCGAGTCAGTCGATGAACTGGAGCGACTGCAAGAGGTTGCCGCGCATTTGGGTGTTATTGCGCCAGTCTCTTTGCGCGTCAATCCAGATGTGGATGCCGGTACCCACCCGTATATTTCGACAGGTTTAAAAGATAATAAGTTTGGTATTGATATCAATATTGCTGAGTCGGTTTACCTGCGTGCAGCGGTTCTCAGCAATATTTCTATCAAAGGGGTGGATTGTCACATTGGTTCGCAGTTGACCACCCTTGAGCCATTTTTAGACGCACTCGATCGTGTCTTGTTGTTGGTTGATCGTTTAGCTAGGCATGGCATTACTATCCGTCACTTAGATTTGGGCGGTGGTTTAGGTGTGCGCTATCAAGATGAAGAGCCACCTCGTGCGGGCGAATATATGGCTGCAGTGCGCGAGCGCGTAGCTGGGCGTGATTTGGCCTTAGTGTTTGAGCCCGGTCGCTACATTGTCGCCAACGCTGGCGTGTTACTGACCCGAGTTGAATACCTCAAGCATACTGAGCATAAAGATTTCGCTATTGTTGATGCAGCAATGAATGATTTGCTACGACCAGCGTTGTATCAAGCATGGATGGATGTGTTGGCTGTTAAACCACGCACAGGCATGCCACGCAGCTATGACGTTGTCGGTCCTGTATGTGAAACCGGTGATTTTCTTGCCAAAGAGCGCGACCTGACCTTAGCCGAAGGCGATTTGTTAACCGTATGCTCAGCCGGTGCCTATGGGTTTGTTATGAGTTCAAATTACAATAGCCGTGGCCGCGCAGCTGAGGTGGTGGTTGATGGCGAGCAGGCTTATTTGGTACGTCGACGTGAAACAATAGCAGAGCTATACGCCCACGAAAGCCTACTGCCGGAGTCATAGTATGCTGCTGCGTTTTAGCAAAATGCACGGCTTAGGTATTGACTTGATGGTTATCGACTTAATCAGTCAGTACGCCTATATCCAGCCGCAGCATATGCGTACTTGGGGTGATCGCCGCTCTGGTGTTGGTTTTCAGCGCTTGGCTTTAATTGAGGTGCCACAACACCCAGATGTTGATTTCAGTTGCCGCGTGTTTGATAGCGATGGTGTAGAAGTAGACTGGTTAGCCAGCGACTTGTGCTGCGTGGCCCGCTTGGTTGCTGATAAGCGGTTAATTTCCAAAGCGCAGATGCGTGTCGAAGTGCGTCATGCTGTGTTAGACGTGCAAGTGCATGCGGATGGTTCGGTGACTGTTGCGCTTGAGCGGCCTGATATCTTGCATGAACGTATTGCTTTGCCGCTGAGCTTTATTAAGCAATACGAGCATGCGTCATGGTTACTTGATAGTAGTTTTTTGCTAATGACAGCCAGTTGTTTGCATGCTGTATTGCGCGTAGCAGATGTGACACAGGTGCCAATGGCTGAGTTGCTTGCGCACTTAGATGAGCATGCGAGTTTGCCACTGGGCACTATAGTTAGCGTTGTGCACGTGCAAGATAGAAACACTTTAAGCGTGCTGATGTGGCAGCTGGGGGCTGATCTTATTGATAGCTTCAGCCCTAGTCTCTGCACAGTGACGATGCTTGCAATGCAGCAAAAATGGGTCGAACGACAGGCGCACATTGAGTTAGCCAGTGGCAAGGCTAGAGCGCACTTAGAGTGGCAGGAAAATGCTACTCAGGTGCATCTTACTGGCTCAGCAACCCGCATTTATGAAGGGCAGATTCGCTTATGAGTAATCCGCAGCAACCCGCATCAATAACAGAAGAGCAGGTGGTGGCTTATTTAAAGAGTCACCCTGAGTTTTTTATTGGCCAGGAAGATTTGCTTGTGCAGATGCGGATTCCGCATGCACGTGGCAGCTCAGTCTCTCTTGTTGAGCGTCAGATGATGGTATTACGTGATCGTAATACGGATATGCATAATCGCTTAGCGCACTTAATGGATGTTGCGCGTGACAATGATCGCCTCTTTGAAAAAGTCAGACGCTTAGTGCTAGAAATACTCGATGCGCAGTCGTTAGATGAATTGGTGGGCGTGGTCGATGATAGTTTGCGCCATTCCTTTAAAGTACCTTTTTCGGCTCTGATCGTATTCAGTGATAAACCAATCAATGTAGGGCGCAGTACCAGCCTAAAAGCTGCTCAGCAGCAAATCAGTGGTGTGCTAGTTGGCGGTAAGGCCTTTTGCGGTGTGTTGCGCCCTAAGCAGCTCGAGTTCTTATTTGGTGATGAGAACGCTGTGCAGATCAAGTCAGCTGCTGTGGTTGCTTTGGATTATCAAGGCATACAAGGCGTGCTAGCGGTGGGCAGCAATGACCAGCAGTACTACAGCAGCTCTATGGACACGTTATTTTTAACCTACCTTGCTGACGTGCTCGCGCGAGTCTTAGCGCCGATGCTGGCGTCATTGCAATCGGTTAAATAAGTACCTGTTATGCGAGGCGCTCTATGCATGTTCAGTTCGCTGCTTTTATCGAGTACCTAGAGACTGAGCGGCAAGTATCCGTGCACACTTTAAGTGCCTATCGCAGTGACTTGGCTAAAGTTTTAGAGTTTGCTAAGCGCCAACAACTAGACAGCTGGAAGGATCTGCAGGTGGCGCATGTGCGCCAATTGGTTGCCGAGTTGCATGCAGGTGGCCTCGTCGGACGCAGCATTGCCCGCTTATTGTCAGCGCTGCGAGGGCTCTATGCATATTTAGTGCGAGAGGGTGTGTGTCAGCACGATCCAGCAGCAGGTATTCGCCCACCCAAAGGCGCGCGTAAGCTACCTAAGGTGCTGGATGTCGATCGCGCCCAACAGTTGCTCGACAGCCCGATTGCCGATGATTTTGCAGCCTGTCGTGATCACGCTATTTTAGAGCTGTTTTATTCATCGGGCTTACGCTTATCTGAATTGGTGGGTTTAAATCTAGCCGATATTGATCTTCAGCAAGGCTTAGTCTTGGTCCTCGGTAAGGGTAATAAGCAGCGCATGTTACCAGTAGGCAGCAAGGCTATTGCTGCGCTGCAGCAGTGGCTGGCTGTTCGTGGGCAAGTGCAGACTCAGGATCAGGCCTTATTTATTGGTGTGCGTGGGCGGCGTATGAGTCCACAACTGGTGCGCGAACGCGTACGCCAAGCGGGTGCACGCGAGCTGGGTCAGCATCTACACCCGCATATGCTCAGGCACTCTTTCGCCAGCCATGTGCTGGAATCATCCCATGATTTACGAGCAGTACAAGAGCTGCTTGGACATGCTGATATCAGTACCACGCAGATCTATACCCATCTTGATTTTCAACATTTGGCGCAGGTGTATGATCAAGCGCACCCGCGAGCGAGGCGCAAACTAAAAGAATGAGTATTCGTTTAATTACTTTTGATTTAGATGACACATTATGGTCAGTGCAGCCGGTGATTATCGCTGCAGATAATGCTTTGCGTACTTGGTTGGCGCAGCATGTGCCACGTTTAGAGGCGCTGACGCCAGAGCGTTTGCAGCAGTTACGGGGCGAGGTGGTGCAGCGGCAGCCTGAATTGGATCGGCGTGTCAGTGAGTTGCGGTATCAGGTGTTGTTACGGGCATTATTGCAATCAGGCTATGCTCAGCGTGAGGCGCAAGAACTTGCTGAGCAGGCATTTCAGGTGTTCCTAGCGGCGCGGCAAAATGTTGAGTTGTTTGCTGATGTGTTGCCTACTTTAGAGCATTTGCGTCATCGCTACATGTTAGCGGCGCTGAGTAATGGTAATGCTGATGTGCGCCGAGTGGGTCTTGGTGCATATTTTTCCTTTGCTCTAAATGCTGACATGTTGGGTGTGGCTAAACCTGAACCTCAGGTGTTTTTGGCTGCGCTGGCACGGGCGCAGGTGAGTCCGACACATAGCATCCATATTGGTGATCACCCACAGGATGATATTTTTGGTGCGCAGCAGGTGGGTATGCGTACGATTTGGTTTAATCCAGAGCAAAAAATCTGGACCGGTGAGCGTGAGCCAGATGCACAGGTGAGTCGGATTTCGCAGCTGCCTGATGTGATTAAGCGGTTTAGCGAGTGAGTTTGTTTTTTGTTTTGTAAAAGAGCGCGTGAAAATGCGTGCGTGGGCGTGCCTCGCTAGTGTCGCTTTTCCCTCAATGAGGCTTCCTGCCTCAATTCG
>ASRL01000138.1_pt1 | contig 14224 bp, 12 predicted proteins | sample 692978 | NCBI WGS metagenome assembly ASRL01 (sample SAMN02169241, study PRJNA158439) | bioreactor metagenome | isolation source: day 67 sample from continuous culture bioreactor inoculated with sediment... | place: Germany: Bremen | reverse complement strand
CTTGTCTCAGATTCTTACTCATAATCTTCTCCTTACTATATCGTTTTGTTTTTTATATTTCTTCAAGAGCTAAACGTTTCGCTCTATCTGAAAAAAATGAATATAAAAGCATACATCACTTTTATACTCTTGGTTACATGTTTACTCATTTTCCGTACAACATTGAGCTACTGAGGCTTTAATTAAAATATTGGTCTTCAATCGATGTATCTCCGGAAAATCCGTATAATCTTTAGCTAAGCGTTTTAGAAGCACTTGAGCCGCAGTCTTTCCTATTTCCATCATGGGTTGCTCCACTATTGACAAGGCCGGTTTAACGACTTTTGACATTTGAATGTTATCAAAGCCTATTAGGGACAAGTCTTCAGGAATATTGACGCCATAATCATTAATGGCCATAATAACACCGATGGTCATCTCATAATTCGTTACAAATATGGCACTTGGACGCTCTTTTAACTGCCACAAATCTTCAAAGGCCTTATATCCTGTTTCAACGGTATAATCACCAGCAACAATCAATTCTTCATCAATAGGCAACTGATAATCTTGATGGACACGAATGTATCCCTTTCTTCTCTCTTCAGCGGTGTATGCGTGTTCCGGACCGATTACAATACCAATCCGTTTATGTTTTCGCCGAATGAGTTCTTCAACCGCTTGATATGAAGCATTTAAATTGTCTGCTAAGACACAATCACATTCAACACCTTTAATCATTCGATCCAAAAGGACCACCGGAATTTTCTTATCTATAAGCTCTTTTATATATGATGTTTCTCCGCCATAGCTGACCATGATAATTCCATCCACATGTTTATCAATTAAAAATTCAAGCTTAGACCGCTCAAGGCTAGGGTCCGATTTAAAGTCACACACAATCATACCATACCCTTTACTCTGAATAATATCTTCAATATGTGAAATAATCTTCGTAAAGAAAATATTATCTAGGGTAGGTATCAACACGCCGACGGTCATCGTCTTGTTCGTCTTTAATCCACGGGCCATATTATTCCGCTTATAGCCTAACTGATCAATCGCATTTTGAATACTCACTCTGTTTTCTTCCAAGACATTACCACCATTCAAATATTTTGAAATGGTCGCAATGGATAAACCACTGTATTTAGCCACATCTTTAATCGTTGACATCCTCTACCTCCGAGCTAAACGTTTCGCTTCTTTTTCATTATATCACGAAACGACAAAAAATCAAGAGGCTTTTTCAAACAGTTCTAGCACCATGCTTTTGGTCGTTGTTTTCTCATTATACCTTTAATATTAACAAAGAAGAACCAATTATCAGCAACAACAGTTATCACACATTTTACTTTTGTAAAATCAATGCATCATCAAACAAGACATTTTGAGATGTTGTTCTAAATCCGACTTTTCCACTCGTAAGTTCATTTATTGAATTTGTCCAATTGTTCATTAGTCTACCATTAACATAACCTTTTATATTATTTCCTTCAAGTTCAACCTTCAACATAATCCATTCATTTGAAGGCACGTCATAAGTAGCACCTGATGCTTTCGTAAAAACACCATTAATACACTTATATAATTCAACTTCATTATTAGCTCCATTTATTCGATACATGTAGTAATTATTTATATTCTGTACTCTAAAAAGAATACCTGCATTTGCATTTGTAATTGGGACTTTTACAGAAGCTTCATATTCATAATTACTCCAATTACTTCCCCTTGTCATAATAGAGGGTGTAAGACTAGTTTGTTTCAGTACTCCACTGCTATCTGTTCCAATATCCCAACTACCAGAATGACTTGTCCAAGCAGCGACTGAACCACTTTCAAAATGATCATGAAAAAGCACGTCCATATCATCTACTATTTTTACATTACTCGAATAATTCCCTTGTGAGGCTTTCATATCAGACAAGTTTTCTGCTATTGTTCCTTTTATATTAATATTCGAAAAAAGCAACCCATCCACAGTTCCAATATCATCATATCCTCTAATAATAGAATGTTGGCTACCAACCTGACGCACATTTATATCTCGAAATTTCACATTATTAACGGGTCCAGGGCTACTACTTGAAACCCTAAACCAATAATTACCAAATTGTGTATGATTTACTTTTTCAATATCTATGTTGTAGAATGTTATATTTTGAACATCTCCATATTGATAAGAATGGTCAACAACTAAGGCTCTTGAACATTCATAAACATAAGAGTTTTTAAAAATTATATTCTTTTGGAGTTGACCTGTACCTTGGCCAAGTTTAAAAGCTACACATTCAGACCAAGCTAGGCAATCATCAAACGTAATTGTATCATTTACTTCAACTGTACCCGGCCAATTCGCAGACATACCGTATTGCCACCATGTTTTAGTTGAATAAGCATCATCATCTGAAATGGCTATCGCATGTTCCACGGTTACATTTTGACATTCATTTATATCAATAGCATCCGCCTCTAGATAATCAAGACTTTGATATCCTTTATAATTCTTAATGCTTATATTATCCGAGCGAACCGGCATAAATGCCCAGAAACCACCGTCTCTTAGAGTAACCCCTTCAAAGCTGAAATTGCTAGTTTGCATAGGAACCAAGAGATTATTAAGAAAATCGGAATTCACTCTCATATCGATTCCTCTACCATCAATAGTTCCTCTACCCCTCACTGTAATATTACTCGAACCAGTTGTTGTACGAATGAAATATGTTCCATCTTTTCCCAGAGAACTCTTATTAAAATCCGTAACATAATCCGCGCCATTTCCAGTACCAACAATGACAGAACCACCTTCTAAATAAAGAGTTACATTACTCTTTAGATACAGATTAGCACATTTAAAGACGCCCGCAGGTACATAAACCGTACCCCCACCTGAATTGTGAGCATCATTGATTGCATTTTGTATTGCAGTTGTTGACATTGCTGCCCCCGTACTATCTGCATTATAAGGGGGTAAAGTTACGTTATGAATTCCTGTTCCAGAAGACGCCGGAACATTTATCTCAAGCGGATCAGCTGCAATAACCAATCTTTTAAGGTCATTAATCTCAACAATGACATAAGTTGACTCTGTAAGTGAAAAAGTTAGTTTATTTCCATTAACAGTTCCATTAATATTTTTAGCCAATGGGCTAATGGAATAGGATGAGATTTCCTCGTCTACTGTTATTTCTATAGTCACAGTCCCTGAAAAGGAAAAATTAGCATAGTCATATTCCTCTAAATAAGAAACAACAGGTATGTTTGTCGTTCCAGCCTTAAGAGAAAAAACATCTGATTGACTATATATAGAAGGCAACGGGTAACTTTGAACTGTTCCAGCAGCATAAGAGCTTATGGACATATTAACCAAAAATATTGTCGTTACTAAGACCAATAATAATAACTTGCGTAAAAATTTAACTTTGCACATAAAAACCTCCCATTAATTCGTTTGAAGTTGGAATATACATATTGTCCGTTACTAATACTTCTTGGAGTTTTTCCATTGAAACTTGAATTAAATCCGATGATGTTCCCACTAATAGTGTCGCAGCTGTCCCTACTGCTTGCCCTGTCAATATGCAAGTATTCATTAACCGACAAGAGCCATGAATTTTTCTATCAGCAGAAATCGTTCTTCCTGCCACCCCTACATTCTTGAAACCTATCGGAATTAAAGAACGGTATGGAATACCATAATATTCACCTTTATTATATCTTGAATTATAATATTCTTTATTCTCTCCCTCCTCTTTTTCATTAAATGTTGCACTATGTAAATCAATAGGATAGTTACTAAGTGCCACCACATCATATGGCACACTACGTTTATAATAATCATCTTCAGTTAATTGATAATGTCCGATAATCCGCCTAGTTTCCCTAACCCCAATACTTGGTCCGCTGCCAATTAATCTTGCTTCTTCAAATCCAGGAACATATTTTTTCATGAAATTAACAAGTACATCTAGTTTTCCACGTGCCCTAACTTCTGCCTGACTTAACTCAAAAGGGTCTAGAGGATTTACTTCGTATTCATGTCCAAAATTCATACCAACAATTCCTTTTTGCTGATTGATTGCTCCTGCTACTTTAATCTCCTGAATATTAAAATCATCCAGTTTTTTTGCTTCATTGACTGCTGCTGTTAGATTACCGTCATTTCCGGTTTTCTCCAGATACTTTAAATAACGCTTAGTATCTACATTTCCTAATCTAAAGCAAAGTGTCAGCGCCTGAACGTTACTATCTTCATCACCAAAATTCAAATCGCCGTCTGCTAATGCTACAAGTTCTGCATTACCGGTGCAATCAATAAAATATTCTGCTTCTATATTAATAATTTGATGCTGTGTTTGGATAAACACCTCTCTCAAACATTCTCCTTCCTTCTTAATACCTGTCATTTGAGCATGGAATAACAATTTTACGCCTGCTTCTGTTAATATCTCATCATAAACTTGCTTCAGAAATTCCGGATCAATAGGTTGCCATTTTTCATAATCCGTAGCTAAATCCGGACATTTTTCCACTAAACGTTCTCTTACTTCTAAAGCTATTCCTTTTACAATGATATCCTTGCCATTACTGTAAGGCGAAAAAGCAGGGACACCACCACTTGTACCCATCCCGCCACAATAACCTTCTTTTTCTACTAAAATAACCTCTGCTCCATGTCTTGCAGCAGCTACAGCAGCTCCCACTCCCGCCGGACCACCACCAATAACAACTATATCCGTTTTTAATCGCATATCTCTTATTCTCCTTTATTGTTCTTTAGCTTTATCGTACTATTTCAAACATAGTTTAAGTAAATCATCTATATGTGCAGTTGCTAAGCATTCAACCGTATCTGCCGCTCCATAATAGATTTTTACCTCGCCATCATTTTCTAGAATCATACCTCCCGGGAAAATAACATGGGTTCTAAATCCATTATCAACCTCGTACTCTACTTCAGGTGCTATTAATGGTTCTTTTGATATTCCTAAAATTTTTTGAGGATTTTTTAAATCAAGAAGCATAATCCCTGCAGAATAACGCTTTTGCCACTTTTTTTCCCAACCATTTTTCCCTCTATTATAATCAATATCCACAGCGTGAAAAGTTGTTAACCAGCCTTTTTTGGTTTTAATAGGAGGTGCTGCCGGCCCAATTTTATTATTTGAATAAGGGACGTCTTCTACACCTAATACCAGTGAAGCATCTCCCCAATATTTCATATCCGGCGATTGTGACATCCACATATCAAATTGATCTTTTCCACCACGACTGTAAACAGGAAAGGGTCTTTCCAATCTTACATATTTATTATTGATCTTTTCCGGAAATAGCACCATGTTTCTATTATCCGGTACGGTCATACTTAAAATCTCAAAATTAATAAAATCGTCTGTAACGGCAATACCACCTCGAATACCATGTAATGTATCAACCGCAAAACACATGTAACAACGTCCATCAATGACTGTAAGTCTCGGATCATAGGCTCTTTTTATTTCTTTATCTTTTAAATCAAAACATGGTTTGTCTTGCACATCCCAATTTATACCATCATCACTAAAAGCTAATCCAATATTGGTTCCTTCAAATTTTTCTTCTGATAAATGATTATAGTCATTTCGAAATACCATTACATATTTTCCTTGGAACTTTGCTACCCCTGCATTAAAGACTAAATCCGAATCATAGGGAATATGCCTTGATGATAATATAGGATTATTAGGATGTCTTGTGATAATGGGGGATGAGATCATTTTATTACGAATAATTTTATCCATTTCATTATCTCCTTTCTTAACTAATTTCATTTTAACTCCACTATACCACTGGTACTGTATTATTACACAACTTTGCATTTTACAAGATAATCTAATAGTTCCGATAAAGAGCATGTAGCTACACAGCAGTACTTATCAGCTCCTCCATAATAAACGAATAATGTATCCTCTAGTATTATGTTCCCGGTTGGAAAAACACAACCATTATAAAATCCAATAGTTTCATATTCATATTCAGGCTCCATAATTGGTTCAGGCGTTCTAGCAATAATTTTTCGTGGATCTTCAATATCTAGTAACATCGCACCAACACGATATATACCTTTGTCATCAACGCCATGATATAACATAAGCCATCCATTTTCTGTTCTTAATGGTGGTGAGCTCCCGCCTATTTTCTTTTCCCATTGAAATGTACCTTTTGCAAGTAATTCTCCATCTTCCCATTCCATTAAATCCTCTGAAAAACTAATCCATATAGAAGGATATTCGCAACCATACTCTTCCCCTATCCACTCTTTAGGACGATGAAGCATCACATATTTTCCATTAACTTTTTCAGGAAATAAAATAACATCTCTATTATCTAGATTCGTTTTTGTTATTCTTCCTAGCCTTCTATAAGTTTTTAGGTCTTTTGATACAGCTAACCCCGTATTTGCAATATTTCTTTTAAGACATTCCGGAGCATTTTCACCTACACCAAATACTCTTTCTTTATCCTTTGGCAACTCCCAATAACGTCCTGGTGGAAATGGTCTATACGCATATGTCACATAAAAGTCATCATTATATTTTACTATTCTAGGATCTTCAACACAACCCGAGTCAAAATTATCAGGACAAGGACTTAAAACAGGCTTATCAGATATCCTTTCAAAGTTGAAACCATCTGTACTCTCAGCTAATCCTAAATAAATATAGTGCTCCTCATCATCTCCTGCCGCTCTGTACAAAAGATAAAATTTGCCATCATCATACCAAGCTCCCGGATTACACGCCACTAAGTTTTCCCAATGATTTTTGGGATGCGGATATAAAATTGGGTTTTTTTCATATTTTTTAAGTTTCATTATAGTCTCCTTTTTGTTATTTGTATTTATCCCTTAACTGAACCACTCGTGAGTCCTTGAATAAAAAATCGATTCAAAAATAGGTACACAAGAATCATCGGTATCACGGCTATCATTGTTCCTGCTAACATCAAGTTCCAAGAAGATGCCGCTTCCCCAGTATTCCTCAAATTAACAACCCCCACAACTAATGGGGCATTATCAGGCTGGGAAAGGGTGAATACTAGTGGCAGCATATAATCATTCCAAGCAAATCTAAAGGACAATAATCCAACTGTCGCAATTAATGGCTTGAGCAAGGGAAATATTACACTTGTATAAATACGTATAAAGCTACAACCATCCATTTTGGCAGCTTCATCAATTTCTCTTGGTATTGTTGAGATAAAGCTTCTAGCCACAAATACTTGTGTTACATTTATGGCAAAAACTCGAATCATTATTGCGCCTGCTAGGCTCGTATGAACATTTAAAAACTTTGCAACCTGGTATTGAGGATACAAACTGATACTACCTAAGGAAATAAACATCGTTGAAATAAACAAAATCGAAACAACTCTTTTCCCTACGAACTCACCTCGTTCAAGCACATATGCTAAAGTAATTGTCGTAATAATGGATCCAACGACAATGAAAAATGCATAATAAATACTATTCCAAGTATATAAACGAAAGTTAGCTAAATTCCACGCTTGTATATAATTATCTATTACCCATACTTTTGGTAACATTGATCTCGATGTTAATATTTCAGCATTTGTTTTAAAAGAAGCAAAGAAAATATATATTAACGGAAATAAGGTGATTCCTCCAAATACTAGCAGTACGACATATTTTACCTGTTTCTTAATCATTCTATTTATCTTATTCAATGCGTACTCCTCCTAGTAGATTTTACTCATTTTTTTAGTAAACCTTAAATATAAAATTGTGATAATACCAATGATAATTGCTGTAACTACTGCCATTGATGAAGCATAGCCATATTGAAGTCTTGTTGCAGCTTCACCACCATATCTAAAGAAATATTTAAAGATATACGTCATAACTACTTCTGTCTGTCCTGCCGGCCCACCGTTCGTTAATACAAGTACCATATCTGTCATTTTCATGCCTTCAACAATTGCAAGCATAATGATAATTTGCATAATTGGTGCTAACATAGGTACTGTGATGTAGATAAACTGTTGCACTTTATTGACACCATCAATTCGAGCACACTCATATAATTCTTCAGGCACACTCTGTAGTCCCATCAAGAAAAAAATCATGTTAACACCAAAGTGACTCCATATGGAGGCTATTATAATAACAGCCATAGCCGTACATTTATTAGAAAACCAATCTATATACCTACTTATCACGCCGAAATCCTCTAGCATCATATTAATAGCGCCTCCATAGGATTGAAATATGATTGAAAAAATTAGACCCACAATGGCAATACTAACGATACTTGGCAGAAAGAAAGTGCTCCTAAACAAAGTATTGAGTTTACCCTTTTTATTAATCAATACAGCTAAAACAAGGGCTAGAGGTATTTCTATTACCGTTTTCCCTATTGTAATAATAAAGGTATTGGCCAACGACATCCAAAAGGCTTTACTCCTCGTAAATACCCTTACAAAGTTCTCTATTCCAATAAAGATTGGCTCTCTAATTCCATCATATTCAAACCAAGACCATTCTACAATAAAAAATATTGGGTATAAACTAAACACAATAAACCCAATTAACATAGGTGCCATTAATATATAAGCGAGAATTGTATCGTCTCTAAATATGCGCCTCTTTACATTTACTTTATCCATAGTCGACTCCTTTTTAAATCGTAATGTCCAGTCAAAAATATCGACCAGACATTACGATTACTTTTATTAATTACTATTATTGAATAGGTATCAAAAACGGATCAATGTCCAAACCTCTATCAACCTCTTGTTCCAATCCTGCTTCTAACCGACTATCTAAATCAGTAAGGGCTTTATCCGCTGAAACAACTCCAGCTAGGATTTTATTAATCACAGCTATAACGTCATCTCCTTCTATTGCAATTATTCTTGCTGGTGTCCAAGGATTAGGATATACTGCGGAATTGCTTAAATCAGCAACTTCTACCCATTGCGTTGGGAGGTTATCTTTCTTATCTATCTCTAGATTCTTCACAATATCAAAATCATAAGGTAAGTTTTTACCTTCCAAATATAACTTAGTTACAGCCTCATCCGAATGAAACAGTTTATATACTTCTAATGTTTTTTCAGGTAAGTCGTTTGCTTTTTTCCCAAAAACCATTAATTCGTTTAATATGGAAAAGTCTTTGTATGGACCTGGAATTCTAAAAAATTCCCAATCCATCACCGCTGGAAATTGATCTGTAAACACGCCAACATCCCAACTTGCCGAAAACTTAAATCCAACAACACCTTCTGCGAAACGCGCTCTTGCCGCATCATTATTTAATCCTTCAGCACCTGGAAACCAACTTTGGTCTTCGTTTTTCATATCTGCAAGCATTTGAAAAAATGGGCTATATTCTTTTAATGCAAATTCTCCTTTTTCAAAATCCCATCCTGCATGCCCAACTTGGCTGGCATAATGAAAAAGCCCATTCCAATGTTGCATACCTGAGGACTGTAATCCTTCAATAAATCCAAATTCTTTGCCTTCACCATTTTCAGTAATCACTTTTGCCATGTTTCTGAATTCTTCCCATGTTTTTGGAGGTTCAGTAAATCCATTCTTAGCAAGTAGCTCTTTGTTGTAAGCTATACCTAGAGATTGAGCAACAAAAGGCACGGAATACGTTTTGCCATTATACTGGTTATTTATCGGATTAATTAACCCTTCGTATTTTTCAAGAAATTCAGGTCCACCTTCTATGTCTTCAATCGGAATGATATATCCCGCTTCTGCCGCATCCGCTTTACTTAATGACGCCTTAAATAAATGCGGCTCCTCTCCAGCAGCTAAAGCTATATTTAATGTATCGTCGTAGCCGGAACCAAACACTTGATAGTCAATGAAAATTCCTTTTTCTTTTCCAATCGTTTCATTAAAATTATTGACCATCGCCTCATCTTCAGCTTTTGAATGCGCATTGTTTGTCCACACTTGTACTGTCTCCATGACGACAGGCACTTCCTCAGTGCCTTCGTTATTATCGGCCACATCAGTTGCACCGTTTCCTTGGTTATCATTAACCGTCTCTTGCGTTTCCTCTAAATCTTGACTGCATCCTGCAAATAAAGCAACACACATTGTCAAGATGAATAATAACTTACCTGACTTTAAAAATGTTTTTTTCATACTAGATCCTCCTTTTTATTTTGATTACTTCTTAATTATAACGAAAAAAACTCTATTGGTAAGTTATCTCTTTTTTATAACTTTCCATAGAGTTTTCACTAAAATAGTGATATAGGTTGTAAATATTTTACTTTAATCCAAATAAAAGCTTTCAAAAAATTGTAACTCCTCAAGCATTTTAATTACTTCTTTCATTCTTTTCATTTTAAATTTCTTAAGCATTGTATTTACCTGTCCCTTAATGGTTACGACTTCCACAGAACGTTCTTTAGCAATTTCTTTATAGGGTTTTCCTTCATATATATTTTTTATGATTTCTAACTCACTATCCGTTAATTTTGTGATAATATTAAGCATATACAACATGCTTTTATTTTGATTATTAATTCTAGAATATTCTAATACTATTTTTTCTGCATTTTCAGGACTAAGTGAGATTTCATTTTTGACTGCTTTTCTTACAGACATAAGTATATCAACGACTGAACTTGTCTTTAAAATATAATCCATCGCACCTACACTATAAGCTTTAAATAACATATCATCTTCTTTGTGTATTGTTAACACAATAATTTTAACTTCCGGAAATTCATTTTTTATAATTCTAGCAGCCTCTATCCCCGCATATTTCGTTTCCATATTAATATCTGTCAGCAGAACATCTGGTTGTTTTTCTCGTACTACTTTTACAGCCTCTTTTCCCGTTTCAGCACAACCCACTACCTCCATGTCATGTTCGTTATCTATAATCATTTTAAAATAATCAACGATTTTTTTCATATCATCAACTATAACCACACGGATTTTACTCATATAGTTCACTCCTTTTAATAAGTGGTAATAAAATTTCAAAACTAGTGTACTTATCCTCTTCACTCTCCACATCTATAACCCCTAAATGTGCATGAATAACGTTTTTAACATAGGATAATCCAATTCCCCAATTATTAATTTTTCCTTTTGTTGAATAAAATGGTTGGAATATTTTCCTAATCATTTTTTTACTAATTCCAATACCCGTATCCTTAATTTGTATATACAACCAATCATATTGACAGCCAACTTCTATCATAATTTCTCCACTGTCTTCCCCCTTGCATTCAATGGCCTCAATTGCATTTTGTAATAAATTAGTTATAACAGCCGTCATATGATATAAATCTAAACGAACAACTATGTTTTTATATTGATAATGTCGTTTTACCGTTATGTTTTGAGGTATATAGACCTCATGACAAGCACTTTCTATAACATCTGCAATTTTAATTTTTTGTTTTTTGAAATGTAACTCACTTAATGTATCTAACACTTTAGACAAGCTAGCTAATGTAATATCCACATGTGTAATTAATTCATTTAATGAATCTCGACCTTTTTTTGACCCATAACATACATCAGCCTCAGACGCCATAATTTTAAGACCAAAAAACGTGTTTTTATGAGAATGAATCACACCTTTAATGTTGGCATTTAGCTCTCTAATATTATATTTTCCAATTTTATTTTTAAAAAAAGTAATTATACTGGTCATTTTATATCTTTGATAAATTAATAATACTACACCCAATATAATGAGCACTGCGAACGGAAACCACTGATAGTACACTGGCAACACTGTAAAATCATATAGGTTCCAAAAAGAATATGAAAACAGATTTTTATGAGATAGTTGAAACGGTCCTAAAAAGAAAAACACAAAGAAAAAGAGATTTAGTAATGATAAGCTTGCACCTAGCGCTAGTATTTGCTTTTTTATCAACCTACATTTTGTATCTAAGTAATGTTTTTGTAATACAAATATCGGTATACATAAGTACAATAAAACAATCCATTTATTCATTGAATCTAGAAAGATTACAGCCTGCTTTAAGGGTTGAGCATATTGTGGGTTGTATGAATTCATCGCCAAAAATATAGAATATCCTGTTTCCGGACTGTAAAACCACAGATAAAATAAAGGGTAAATGGATAACATAATCATTCTCTTATAATTAGAAAATTTGTAAACAAAATCTTCTTTTGATAGAATATACACAAACATACATAAAAAAAACATATAAAACCCAATACCTATATTAATGAGTCGTGTTATGTTTGATAATGAAAGTCGCATATTTCTAACAATGAATAAATAAAACTTATAGTCTAAGGAAAAGATAGGACTATTAAGCACTCTGTAATTACCCATCTTTGCTATATGTTGGGTGACTGCAAAAATTGATATGCTCATGCTAAGGACCATAAATACAAGTAACCAAGCAAATTTATTTTTATAATCCTTGATTAATAAATGTGCAGAAAACAACACTAACAAAATTATAATGTAATACATCTAGATTCTCCTTTATATGGAATAAATCAAATAACATTTATTTTAACATTATACGTTATGTTGAGATGTTATGCAACGAGCACTAAAAAAAGAGGCTTTTTCAAGCCTCCCTCTATTTAAACTATCAAAAATCTGCAATTATCTAAAGCGTATAATTCACAATAATGTTCGGATCTAATGCTCTAAAAGTAAAGGATTCTGTCACAAAAAGATCCACAGTTTTGTTATTATGGCTAACATAGCCAATCGCTAAATCTTGACCAATCGTCATTTCTAAATCCTCATTATTATAAGGAACCATAATAGCACCTTCAAGTGTTGGACTATATACAATGGATGTACCTAATAAATCTTCTATACGTTTCTTAAGGGGATACGCTCCCAATTCTGTATCAATTAATTGTAGCGCCTTTTCACCAACGACCAATGTATAAGGTTTTGAAGCAAAAGCATTTTGCAAACGAATACGACCTTCAAAGACAGCATCCATGATACTTTTCCCTTCATTTCCAAAAGGAAGCGTCTCACTATTTGCTGAATTAATAACCCCTTTGATTGGTCCATTTTCCAAACCATTATACACAGCATGATCTTCAAAAAGAGCCATCTTACGTGTAGCTTCTTCTAAAGGTTCAAAATCAATATCCTTTGCACCACGTTGAAGATTATCCAATTCTTTCAAATCCAAAGAGAAAGAAATCCTTGCTTCAGTTAAGGGCTGTATCTTGTAAATGCCGCTTTGAACATCGCCGTCATTGCCACTAATGTCAACCAACCGACCTTCAGGTACAGCTGTATAATCCAGACCCATCGGTCCATTAACATGCACAACACGTCGAGCAGATAAACATGCTTTTAAAACTTCTGCTGCTCGATCATCGATTTCTTCCCAAGCTTCTTCCGTTAACGGTGCCAAGTTTCTTTTCAGTAAATTCATACAAATTCCTCCTTATAGATTCCCTTACAACATGTGTAACAATGAATAGTTCTTATTTTAAATTTCCAATGTTTAAATCCTTATCGTCATCACTGTCTTCTTCGCCTTCTTCTTCTAATTCAAGAATCGGCTTGGATTTGAATAGATAGGTTCTTAACTCATCATCCCATCCGTCCATATTTCGGCGCAACCATTCAATTGTCATAACAGCATGCTCAATCTCTTCATCCCTATTATGCGCCATAATTTTTTTCAATTCAGGATCATCTGCTGCATCGACACGTTGGTTATACCAATCAACAGCTTCAATCTCTTCTTTTAAACTGTGAAGCGCCCGAGTTAAATCTTTCGTTTTCGTTTCTAGATATTCTACTGGTTCATGAAAATCTGACATAGTAACCTCCTAAATTATAATCGCTTATTATTAGCTAATCTTGACAAAAAAATGGACCTAACCTATAATAAACTTAACATTGAGTTTATAAGGATAACTTAATGAGTATATAGTGTACTCTGAGTCAAGCTCCTGATATTAGTATAACGAAATTACGCAAACTTGTCAAACAGGAGGATGGTACCATGCGTCAGTTAACCCGTTCCGAATTAGACCGAATTTCACGTCAACAATCCATTCTAGAAGCTGCGGAAAAAGTCTTTGTCGAAAAGGGCTATGAAAAAACTTCTATAGCAGATATAGCAAAAGAAGCTGTATTTACAAAGACCACCATCTATAAATATTTTCCCACCAAGAATATTATTTATTATTATGTTGCTGTAAGAGGTTACGAGCATTTAGAAGATGCTTTTAAGG
>ASRL01000137.1_pt1 | contig 14326 bp, 11 predicted proteins | sample 692978 | NCBI WGS metagenome assembly ASRL01 (sample SAMN02169241, study PRJNA158439) | bioreactor metagenome | isolation source: day 67 sample from continuous culture bioreactor inoculated with sediment... | place: Germany: Bremen | reverse complement strand
CGGTCTCCAAAACCGTGGGTTTAGGGTTCGAGTCCCTACTGGACTGCCATTTTTATACTTAAGGTGGTTATATTATGAATACTTTGTTACAGAACGTTAAGACTGAATATAAGAAAGTTGTATGGCCTAGCAAAGATGAAACTGTTAAGTCTACATTACTTGTTGCAGCTATGAGCGTGGCAGTAAGTATCTATGTAAGTGCTTTTGATGTTATAGCTTCAAAGATACTTAAAATGATGGGTACCTTTTTTGGAGGGTAATTTATGGAAAGAACAATAGAAAAAAAATGGTATATGATTCATACGTATTCTAGTTATGAAAAGAAAGTAAAAGCTGACTTAGAAAAAAGAATTCAGACACTTGAATTAACAGATAAAGTTTTTAGAATTGTAGTTCCTGAAGAAGAAATAAAAGAAGTTAAAAATGGTAAAGAAAAAATCGTTTTTAGAAAGTTATTTCCAGGATATGTAATGATAGAAATGGAGGCAGTTAGAGAAGAAACAAATGATGGTATATGGTACAGTGTCGATTCTGATGCATGGTATGTAATAAGAAATACTAATGGTGTAACGGGATTTGTCGGTATTGGATCTGATCCAATTCCTATGGAGGATGAAGAAGTAACAACTATTCTTAGATTCTTAGGGGAAGAAGGAGAAGAAAAACCTGAACTTAAAGAAGAAATTATAATTGATTTCAAAATTGGAGATATGGTAGAACTACTTGAAGGTGGTTTTGCTGGAAGTGTTGGAGAAGTTAATAACATTGACTTAGAACATGGAAAAGTAAAAATAATGATAGATATGTTTGGTAGAATGACTCCTGTAGAGATTGGAGTTAATGAAGTTAAGAGAGTAATGTCTTAATATAAGTAACTTAAAATCTTTTCAAAAGTGGGAGAGTAAATCATTAAAACCACAAGGAAATTATGGAGGTAACAAAAAATGGCAAAAGACGTAATCGGATTAATTAAATTACAATTACAAGCAGGGAAAGCAAACCCAGCACCACCAGTTGGACCAGCATTAGGTCAACATGGGGTTAATATTATGGAATTCTGTAAAGCATTCAATTCAAAAACTCAAGATAAAGCTGGATTTATAATACCAGTAGAAATTAAAGTATATTCTGATAGATCTTTTACTTTCGTATTGAAAACTCCACCAGCATCAGATTTATTAAAAAAAGCAGCTGGAATTAAATCAGCAGCAGCAAACTCAAAAACTGATGTAGCTGGAACAATAACTAGTGCACAAGTTCAAGAAATTGCAGAAACTAAAATGGAAGATTTAAATGCAGGATCATTAGAGGCAGCTATGAGAGTTATCGCTGGATCTGCAAGATCAATGGGAATCAAGATAGAAGATTAATTTTAAACTTAAGAGTTTAAATTTAAATATAGATCACATTGTTGATAATTAAGTGGTAGGATGTAAATTCGCTTAAGCCACATAAGGAGGAAAAGTAATAATGGCAAAGAAAAAAGCTAAAAAATACGTAGAAGCTGCTAAATTAGTAGAGACTGGGAAATTATATGAAGTTAAAGATGCATTAGAATTAGTTGCAAAAACTAAAACAGCAAATTTCGTAGAAACTATTGAAGTTGCATTAAGATTAGGAGTAGATCCTAGACATGCTGATCAACAAGTAAGAGGGACTGTAGTGTTACCACATGGTTCTGGGAAAACAACTAGAGTATTAGTAATTACTCAAGGTGAAAACATTCAAAAAGCATTAGATGCAGGAGCAGATTATGCAGGAGCAGAAGAATATATCGAACAAATCCAAAAAGGTTGGTTTGATTTTGATGTAGTAATCGCTACACCAGATATGATGCCTAAGTTAGGAAAATTAGGTAGAACATTAGGAACTAAAGGTTTGATGCCTAATCCTAAATCAGGAACTGTAACTACTAATGTAGAACAATCAGTAACTGAATTCAAAAGAGGAAAGCTTGCATTTAGAGTAGATAAATTAGGATCTATTCATGTAGGAATTGGAAAAGTTGATTTCACAGCTGAGCAAATTGAAGATAACTTCAAAGCTTTCATGGCAGAAATAAATAGATTAAAGCCATCAGCAGCTAAAGGCATATACCTTAGAACTGTAGCTTTATCATTAACTATGGGACCTGGAATCAAAATTGATCCTATCTTAGTTTCTAAATATTTAGAAGCTTAATTAATTAAAGTTTAACTTTTTTTAAACTATAAATTGAACTAAAGACAGTAGGTGATGAAAATCGTAAATCCTACCGAGGTTTATACAGTTTTGGATACAAAGCTTATAACCTTACCTATCAGAAATGATCTCTGTCTTTACTTAATTTTAAGTCAGAGATTATTTTAATTTAAAGAGGAGGTGACTAGAAGAATGGCAACTGAAGCAAAAAAATTAGTAGTAGCAGAATTAACTCAAAAAATCAAAGACGCTAAAACAATCGTACTTGTTGATTATCAAGGTATCAATGCAAAAGATGATACTGAAGTAAAAAAACAATTAAGAGAATCTGGATCTGAATACTTAGTAGCTAAAAATAGATTATTTAAAATAGCTTTAACTGAGGCAGGTGTAACAGATTCATTTGACGATCTTTTAGAAGGAACTACAGCGTTTGCATTTGGATATGAAGATGCAGTAGCTCCAGCTAAAGTAGTTTATGAATTTGGTAAAGAGAAAAAAGATTTATTCAATATCAAAGGTGGATACTCAGAAGGGAAAAGAATTGAAGTTTCTGAAATAGAAGCATTAGCAACTTTACCATCAAGAGATGCATTATTATCTATGATATTAAATGGAATGTTAGGACCAATCAGAAAGTTAGCATACGGTATCGTAGCTATCGCTGACCAAAAAGAAGGGGCGTAATTCTCTGCTTTAAAATATGATCATTTGATCAAATAAATTAAAAATATTAGGGTATAGCTTTTAGCTTACTAAATAAAAATTAGGAGGAACATAAAAATGGCATTTAACCAAGAAACTTTCATTGCAGATTTAGAAGCAATGACAGTATTAGAATTAAAAGAAGTAGTTGAAGCATTAGAGAATCACTTTGGAGTAACAGCAGCAGCACCAGTAGCAGCAGCAGGAGCAGGAGCAGCAGCAGTAGAAGAACAAACTGAATTTGATGTAATAATCATGTCTGCAGGAGCTAAGAAAATAGCTGTAATCAAAGAATTAAGAGCTATCACTGGATTAGGTCTTAAAGAAGCAAAAGGATTAGCAGAAGAAGCTGGTGGAAAAGTTAAAGAGGGAGTTTCTAAAGAAGAAGCAGCAGATGTTGTAGCTAAATTAGAAGCAGCAGGAGCAGTAGTAGAAGTTAAGTAATTAACTTTTAAAGATTAAAATTGACTAATTGAATAAAATAGGGCACTCTTATAGATTAGAGTGCCCTATTTAATCATTGAAAAAGAAAAAATTATCAAAGATTAATAGTTCATATATTAGGTATGATTTAAATATTAATGGGCGATCGACTTAAGATATTAACTATTAATTTTCAATGATATAAAGATAAGGAGAGTGAATTGATGACCAAGCTAATTAAAAGAACTAGTTTTGGAAGGATAAAAGAGAGAGGTATAATGCCCCATTTCTTAGAATTCCAATTAAACTCGTATGAGGACTTTTTACAGGCTAAAAAAGATCCTACTTCAAGAGAAAATAAAGGATTAGAATCAGCCTTTAAGGAAATATTTCCAATAGAATCTTCTAATGGAGACATTAAATTAGATTATGTAGGGTATGAGTTACATGAAAATGAACCTCCACTAAATGACGAATTAGAGTGTAAAAAAAGAGGTAAAACTTTTTCATCGTCTTTAAAAGTTAGGCTAAGATTAGAAAATAAAAAAGCTGGAAACGAAATACAAGAGAGTCTAGTTTACTTTGGAGAAATCCCAAGAATGACTGAGTATGCTACATTTATTATAAATGGTGCAGAAAGAGTAGTAGTTTCACAATTACATAGATCACCAGGAGTTTCTTTTACTAAAGAAGTTAATATTCAGACAGCAAAAGATATGTTTACTGGAAAGATAATTCCTTATAAAGGAACTTGGTTAGAATTTGAAACTGATAAAAATGATTATTTAAATGTAAAAATCGATAGAAAGAAAAAAGTATTAGCGCCTGTATTTTTAAAGGCAGTAGATTTCTATGAAACAAATGCAGAAATAATGGAAGATTTATTAGAAACTAGGGTAAAAGATCTTACAGAGTACTATGAAAAATATAGCAATAGAGATGAATTATTATCTGTGCTTAAAACTAAAATAGAAGGAAGTTTTATAAAAGAAGATATTTATGACGAAGAGACTGGAGAAATTCTTTTAGAGGCAGAAAGTATTATAGATGAGATGATAGTAGAAAAAATTATAGATGAAAAATTAGAAACTCTTACTTATTGGGAAGTAAAACCTGAGAATAAGGTGTTGGCAAATTCATTATTAGATGATACAACTGAAAATTCTGATGAAGCTGTTATGGAAGTATTTAAAAAATTAAGACCAGGAGATATGGTAACTATAGATTCTGCTAGATCTCTTATCAGACAAATGTTTTTTAATCCACAAAGATATGATTTTGCTTCAGTTGGAAGATATAAAATGAATAAAAGGTTAAAATTAAATGTAGCAGAAGATGTTGTAGTATTGACTAAAGAAGATGTGATGGCTACTATTAAATATGCAATAGGATTATATGGTGGGGATGGACATACAGATGATATAGATAATCTTTCTAATAGAAGAGTAAGGGGAGTAGGAGAGCTACTTCATATGCAAATTAGATCTGGATTAGCAAAGATGAATAAAATGGTAAAAGAAAAAATGACTGTACAAGATGCATCAGCACTTACACCTCAATCATTATTAAACACTAGACCACTTAATGCTTTGATTTTAGATTTTTTTGGATCAGGTCAATTGTCACAATTTATGGACCAATCTAATCCATTAGCAGAATTAACTCATAAGAGAAGAATATCAGCATTAGGACCTGGAGGTCTTTCCAGAGAAAGAGCTGGATTTGAGGTTAGAGATGTACATGATTCACATTATGGTAGAGTTTGTCCAATAGAAACTCCAGAGGGACCAAACATTGGACTTATTGGATCTTTAGCAACTTATGCTAGAGTTAATAAATACGGATTTATGGAAACGCCATATGTAAAAGTAACAGATGGGATAGCCAATTTTGAAGATATTAGATATTTAGCAGCAGATGAAGAAGAAGGATTATTTATTGCCCAAGCTGATACTGTAATGGATGAAAATACACACGAAATTACAGGGGATGGATTGTGTAGATTTGGGCATGAAGTTGTATGGGTAGATGCTGGGAAGATAGATTATTTAGATGTTTCTCCTAAGCAAGTAGTATCTGTATCAGCTGGATTAATACCTTTCTTAGAACATGATGATGCCAATAGAGCACTAATGGGATCAAATATGCAAAGACAAGCTGTGCCTTTACTTAGAGGAGAAGCTCCATTTGTTGGAACTGGTTTAGAAAGAAAAGTTGCTGTAGATTCAGGTGCAGTTGTTGTTTCTAAAACAACTGGAGAAGTAACTGGTTTAGATGCTAGCAAGATAATAATAACTGAAAAAACAAAAGATGGAAAAAAAGACCATATATATAAATTATTAAATTTTGAAAGATCTAACCAAGCTATGTGTTTACATCAAACACCATTAGTAAATATGGGGCAAAAAATAGAAGTAGGAAGTATTTTAGCAGATGGTCCATCAACAAAGGGTGGAGATTTAGCATTAGGAAGAAATATCTTAATGGCCTTTATGCCTTGGGAAGGATATAATTTCGAGGATGGAATTTTAATATCTGATAGACTTAGAAAAGAAGATGTATTTACATCTCTTCATATAGAAGAATATGAAGTGGATGCTAGATCTACTAAGTTAGGAGATGAAGAAATAACTAGAGAAATTCCTAATGTAGGAGAAGATGCTCTTAGAAATTTAGATGAAAGAGGTATTATAAGAGTGGGAGCAAAAGTAGGTCCAGGAGATATATTGGTAGGGAAAACTACTCCAAAAGGAGAAACTGAACCACCTGCAGAAGAAAAATTACTTCGTGCTATTTTTGGAGAAAAAGCTAGAGATGTAAGAGATACATCGCTCAAAATGCCTCATGGATCTAAGGGAACAGTGGTAGAAATTTTAGAATTAGCTAGAGAGAATGGTGATGAATTAAAAGCTGGAATTAATAGATCTATTAGAATATTTATAGCTGAAAAAAGAAAGATAAATGTAGGGGATAAAATTTCTGGTCGTCATGGGAATAAAGGAGTAATTTCAAGAGTATTACCTGCAGAAGATATGCCATTTTTAGAAGATGGAACACATGTTGATATAGTACTAAATCCATTAGGAGTACCTTCGCGTATGAATATTGGACAAGTATTAGAGGTACATTTAGGATTAGCTCTTGGATTTATGAAAGATGAAGATGGGGATCAAGGTGTCTATATTGAGACTCCAGTATTTGATAGTGGAGATAAAGAATCAGGTGGACATGAAGCAACTATAAAAAATTATTTAGAAAAAGCTGGTTTTGATAGGTCAGGAAAAGTTAATTTAATAGACGGTAGAACAGGAGAATCATTTGATAATCCTGTAACTGTTGGACGTATGTATATTCTTAAATTACATCACTTAGTTGAAGATAAGATGCATGCCAGAGCAATTGGACCATATTCACTTGTAACTCAGCAACCATTAGGTGGAAAAGCGCAATTTGGTGGACAAAGACTAGGAGAAATGGAAGTTTGGGCACTTGAGGCATATGGAGCTTCGAGTATTTTACAAGAGATGTTAACGGTAAAATCGGATGACGTTATTGGTAGAACCAAAACTTATGAAGCTATCGTTAAAGGTGAAGAGATGCCAGAACCAAGTTTACCAGAATCATTTAAAGTATTGTTAAAAGAATTCCAAGCATTATCATTGGATATTGAATTATTTGATACTAAAGGTAACGTAATAGATGTTTCTAGTGATTTGGCAAAAGAGGAAATTATTACTGAATTCTCATTGGCGGACTTAAAAGAAGAAGATTAATCAAACGAGTAGTTTGAAATTATAGATAGGGTTATGAAAGACAGAATATAGAAGAGAAAGTATACTTTCTCTTCTAAAACCTGCCCTTAAAAAGCTTATTTTGAAAAGATTTAATTTAGGAGGCTATTTAATAGTATGGGAATAAAAAACTTCGAAAAAATTAGAATTAAACTTGCATCTCCAGAAAAGATCCAGGAGTGGTCATATGGAGAAGTAACAAAACCAGAAACAATAAACTATAGAACATTAAACCCTGAATTCGATGGTTTATTTTGTGAAAGGATATTCGGACCAACAAAGGATTGGGAATGTGCTTGCGGAAAATATAAGAGAATGAGGTATAAAGGTCTTGTATGTGAAAAATGTGGTGTTGAAGTAACTAAATCAAAGGTAAGAAGAGAAAGAATGGGACATATTCAACTAGCTGCACCAGTAGCACATATTTGGTATTCTAAAGGAACGCCTAATAAGATGGCCCTTTTAATTGGTATATCTCCAAAAGAATTAGAATCTGTACTTTATTTTGCTAGATATTTAGTATTAAGTCCTGCTGATACTGGTTTAGAAGTTGGAAAGATTTTAACTGAAAGGGAATATAAATTATTTAGACAACAACATGGTAAAGCTTTCGAAGCGAAGATGGGTGCTGAAGGAATCTTAAAATTATTAGAAAGAATAGATCTTAAAAAATTATCTAAAGAACTAGAAAAAGATTTTGAAGAAGTTACTTCTGCTCAAAAAAGAAAAAAATTAGTAAAAAGATTAAAAGTTGTAAGAGATTTATTAGCTTCTCAAAATAGTCCTGCTTGGATGATACTTAAGAGTGTTCCTATTATTCCTGCTGATCTTAGACCAATGGTACAACTAGATGGTGGTAGATTTGCGACTTCAGATTTAAATGATTTATATAGAAGAGTAATTAATAGAAATAATAGATTAAAGAAATTATTAGATATCGGTGCACCTGAAATCGTTGTAAAAAATGAAAAAAGAATGTTACAAGAAGCTGTAGATGCACTTATAGATAATGGTAGAAGAGGGAAACCAGTAGTAGCTCAGAATAATAGAGAATTAAAATCGTTATCAGATATGCTTAAAGGTAAGCAAGGAAGATTTAGACAAAATTTATTAGGAAAACGTGTAGATTATTCAGCAAGATCAGTAATTGTAGTAGGACCAACATTAAAGTTACATGAATGTGGAATTCCTAAAAAGATGGCATTAGAGTTATACAAACCATTTATTATGAGAGAACTTGTAAAAAGAGAGATTGCTGGAACTATTAAAACTGCTAAAAAATTAGTAGAAGATGCAGATGATTGTGTATGGGAAGTAATTGAGGACGTAATTGCTGATCATCCGGTATTATTAAATAGAGCCCCAACATTGCATAGACTATCTATTCAAGCTTTTCAACCAGTTCTAATTGAAGGAAAAGCAATTAGATTACATCCATTGTCATGTGCAGCTTTCAATGCTGACTTTGATGGAGACCAAATGGCAGTACATTTAGTACTATCACCAGAATCTATAATGGAAGCAAAAACTCTTATGATGGCTTCAAATAATATTATAGCATTATCAAATGGTGAGCCTATAGCAGTACCATCTCAAGATATGGTAATGGGTTGTTTTTATATGACGAAAGAGAAACCCGGAGCTAAAGGAGAAGGAATGAACTTCTCAAATAAAAATCAAGCTATCACAGCTTACCAAAATAAGATCATTGAAACACATGCGATTATTAATGTAAGAATGGGTGAAAATGAAGCTAAAAAAATGGTAACTACGACAGTGGGTAGGCTTTTATTTAATGCACTTTTACCATCGGAAGTTAAGAGATATGATGTAACTTTTGGTAAAAAACAATTAAAAGGTTTGATTACTGATCTTTTTAAAACTCAAGGATTCACTATCACTGCTAATTTAATTAACGATATAAAAGATTTTGGGTTCCATTATGCGTGTTTAGCAGGAATAACTGTAGGAATAGAAGATATGACAATTCCTGAATCTAAAAAAATTATTTTAGCTAAGGCAGATGAAGATGTAGCACAAATTAATAGAGCTTATAAAACTGGAGAAATTATTAATGAAGAGAGATACAGAAGAACAGTTGCAATTTGGTCTCAAGCTACTGAAGATGTAACTACAGATATGATGAAAGGATTAGATGATTTTAATCCTGTAAATATGATGGCTAACTCAGGGGCCAGAGGTTCCATCGCACAGATGAGACAACTAGCTGCTATGAGAGGACTTATGGCTGATACTACTGGTAAAATTATTGAAGTACCTATCAAAGCAAATTTTAGAGAGGGTTTAACAGTAATGGAGTTCTTCATGTCATCGCATGGAGCAAGAAAAGGTTTAGCAGATACTGCCTTAAGAACAGCTGACTCAGGTTATTTAACAAGAAGATTAGTAGATATATCACATGAAGTTATTGTAAATCAAGATGATTGTGGAACTCATGAAAATATTGAAGTTGCTAACTTAATCTCAGAGGGTAAAATTATTGAATATTTACATGAAAGAATTTTAGGTAGAGTAATAGCAGTAGATCTTTATCATGATGAAGAATTATTATATCCTAGAGGTACAATGATGGATGAAGAAATTGCACAAGATATTGTAAATAAAGGTGTTAGATCAGTTAAAATAAGATCTCCGTTGACATGTGCCCTTGAAAAAGGTGTTTGTAGAAAATGCTATGGTAGAGATTTATCTAATCATAGAGATATTTTACTAGGAGAAGCTGTAGGAGTAATAGCAGCTCAATCTATTGGAGAACCAGGAACACAACTTACAATGAGAACTTTCCATACAGGAGGAGTTGCTTCGACATCTATTGCTCAAAATAGTATTAAAACAGAAAATGATGGAATAGTAGAATTTCATGATATTAGAACCTTATTAAATAAAGAAACTAATGAATTACAGGTAGTTTCTCAAGGTTCAAAAATAATAATTGGAACATATGAATATACAGTAACAACAGGTTCGATTTTAAGAGTAGAAGAGGGTCAATCAGTAAAAGAAGGGGATATATTAACTGAATTTGATCCATATAATATTCCTATTATTGCTGAAAAAGATGGTAGAATTGAATATAGAGAACTCTTTATTAAAGAAATATATGATGAAAAATATGATGTTACAGAGTATCTTGCAATTAAACCAGTAGAAACTGGAGATGTTAATCCAAGAGTCATTATATTTAATTCTAAAGATGAAAAAGTAGCAGAATATGTAATTCCATATGGAGCTTATTTATTGATGAAAGAGGGAGATAAAGTATACGAAGGGGATAGCTTATCTAAGATTATTCCAGAAACTTCAGGAACAAAAGATATCACTGGTGGTCTTCCAAGAGTTCAAGAATTGTTTGAAGCCAGAAACCCTAAAGGTAAGGCTATTTTAACTCAAATTGATGGTAAAGTAGAAATCACTGGAAAGAAAAAGAAAGGTCAAAGAATAATCTTAGTTAGATCTATAGACGATTCTGAGATAGTTAAAGAATATTTAATTCCTATGGGAGAACATCTAATTGTTACAGACGGAATGGTAGTGAAAGCAGGAGATAAATTGATTGATGGTGTTATTTCACCACATGATGTCCTTGAAATCAAAGGCTTAGTAGAAGCAGAACAATTTATCTTGGAATCTGTACAACAAGTGTATAGAGATCAAGGAGTTACTGTAAATGACAAGCATATTGAGATTATTGTTAAACAAATGTTTAAGAAAGTAATAATATTAAAAGCAGGAGGATCACTGTTTTTAGAAGAAGAAGTTATTGAGAAGAGAACTGCAGATCTTGAAAATGTTATACTTAGAAAAGCTGGAAAAGAAGAAATAGAATATAGATGTGTAATTCAAGGAATTACTAAAGCTGCTGTAAATACTGACAGCTTTATCTCAGCAGCATCATTCCAAGAAACTACTAAAGTACTTTCAAATGCAGCAATTGAAGGAAAAGAAGACTACTTAGAAGGATTAAAGGAAAATGTAATCATAGGTAAGAGAATCCCAGCAGGTACAGGATTCCAAGAATATGAAGATTTAGAGATAAAGATTGTAGAAGAAAATTAAAAGATAGGCGACTTAGTCGCCTATTTTACTATAAAAATGCTTCATTCTTTTTTCTATTGGAAAAATAAATTAGATAGCAAAGAAGGAGTTAAAAAAGGAGAATAAAAATATGGGAAGAGGAAGGCTATTTGTCGTTTCTGGGCCAAGTGGGGCAGGGAAATCGACAGTATGTAAACAAGTACGCAGAGATCTAAATATTAATTTAGCAACATCAGCTACTACTAGAGCCCCAAGAGAAGGAGAAGAAGAAGGTCGAGAATATTATTTTTTAACTTTGAAAGAATTTAAAAAAAGAATAGAAAATGATGAATTTTTAGAGTATGCAGATGTGCATGGAAATTACTATGGAACTTTAAAATCTGAAGCAGAATCTAGACTAAGTCGTAAAGAAAATGTAGTTTTAGAGATAGATGTACAAGGTGGAATTCAAATAAAAAAAAGATTTAAAGATGCATGCTTAGTTTTCTTCAAAGCTCCTACAGAAAAAATATTAGAAGAAAGGCTTCGTGGAAGAGGAAGTGAATCTGAAGAAACAGTACAATTAAGATTAAAAAATTCATTGAAAGAAATGGATTTTGAAGATGAATATGATTATGTGATAATTAATGAAACTGTAGATAAATCTGTATCTGAATTGATAAAAATAATAGAGATAGAAAGTAAATAATAACGGAGGAGTAATTATGAAAACAAAAGTAACTTATGATGAATTGTTGGAAAAAATACCTAATAAATATAAATTAGCAATGACTCTTGGGAAAAGATATGGTCAATTAGTAGCTGGAGAAACTCCTTTAATAAAAGCTAGAAAAAAAGAAACTAAAGCAGAAATAGCTAGTAGAGAAGTATTAGAGGGAAAAGTAGAATTAGTAAGAGTAACAACTGAAGGATAAATATGAAGAATTTTTTATTTGTTTTTATTTTAATTCTTTTAATTGGATGTGGAAAAATAGAAAAAAAAAAAATAACGGAAAAAAAATTTGCTTTTGGAACAATGATAGATATGGTAATTTATTCTAATGATTCTACAAAGGCTAAAAAAATAATGGATTTAGCTTTTAAAGAAATAGAAAGGGTAGATAATAAATTTAATACTCATAAAAAGAATAGCTTAATCTATAAAATAAATCATAATCCAGGAAAGTTTTTTCAATTAGATAAAGAAGGAATATATTTGTTTTCGGGTGTAGAAAAAACTTATAATTTTAGTAAAACTAAATATGATATAACTATAACTCCATTAATGAAAATTTGGGGATTCTCTGATGAATATAGTTCTAGTATATTAGAAATTCCCCAAAAAGATGATTTGAAAAAAGCTGTTTTGAAGGTAGATTATGGTAATTTAGAAATAATAGGAAATAAAATAAGATTAAAGACATCTAAAAATAAAATAGATACAGGATCTTTTTTAAAAGGATATGCTATTCATAGGGCGAAAATTATACTGGCAGAAAATGGAATTGAACATGCTTTCATAAGCGCTATATCTAGTATTGAAACTTTAAATACAAAACCAGAAGGTGATTCTTGGAAAGTGGGATTACAAAATCCAAAAGATCCTTCTAAGATATATCATATTATTGGAATAGATAATAAATCTATGGGAGTCTCTGGGGATTATCAAATTTATGTGGAGATAGATGGTAAAAAATATCATCATCTTTTAGATAAAGAAACTGGCTATCCTATAAGAGATAGGAAGATGGTTGTTGTTATTGGAAATAATGGTTTTGTTACTGATATGTATTCCACAGCTTTTTTTTCTATGTCTATTGAAGATGTCTTAAATTATGTAAATAGTAATGATAATTTAGAGGTAATGATAGTAAAAGCAGATATGTCTGAAGTTTATAGTAATGGATTTAAAAAATATGTTATAAAATAAAAATATAAGTTCATAAAATTTAATTTATTACTTTTTAAAAATAGTATTTTTTTATAATTAAAAAAATTTGATTTTATAAAAATAAAAAAAATAAAAAATAATTTTGAAAAATAAAAAATATAAACTATACTTAGAAGGAGCGAAATTATACTTATAGGTCGTTTATTTAAATTATGTTTAAGAGTTTCAAGGGAAACTTTAAGTGAACAAAAAATTATGGGGGGAAAAGAGTTATGATTAATTTATTGTTATTGGGAATAATTGGAGGGCTATTAGCGTTAATAGCTTCATATTTTTATGCTGCAAAGGTTAATAAATATGAAATTAACGATGTTAAAGTAGAAGAAATAACTGAGGCAATCAGAGAAGGTGCAATGGCATTTTTACAAGCAGAGTATAAAGTGTTGATTTGGTTTGTTTTAGGTGTTTCTATTTTATTGGGAATATTTTTAAGCCCATATGTAGCACTTACCTTTATATTAGGAGCAATCACATCAGGGGTTGCTGGGAATATAGGAATGAGAATAGCTACTAAAGCTAATGGAAGAACAGCTATTGCTGCTAGAGATGGCGGATTATCAAAAGCACTAGATGTAGCTTTTGCAGGTGGAGCTGTAATGGGATTAGCAGTAGTAGGTTTAGGACTTATAGGTGTATCGGTATTAACTATAATATTTGGTGCAGATATGAAAATTATAACAGGATTTGGAATGGGAGCATCATCAATAGCTTTATTTGCTAGAGTAGGTGGAGGAATTTATACTAAAGCAGCCGATGTAGGTGCAGACTTAGTAGGAAAGGTAGAAATAGGAATACCTGAAGATGATCCGAGAAATCCTGCAACTATTGCAGATAATGTAGGAGATAATGTAGGAGATGTAGCAGGAATGGGTGCAGACTTATTTGAATCTTATGTGGGTTCAATGATAGCAACTATGGCATTAGGAGCAACTATGTCAGGAATGGCTTTAGAGAATCTTTTAGTAAAAGCTAATTTTATGTTAGATCCTAAATTAGCATTAATTATAGCACCAATTTTAATTGCTTTTGTTGGAATAATAGCATCTATAATTGGAACATTTACAGTAAAAACTGATAATCCAGATCAAGTTTATCATAAGTTAGAAAATGCAACGAGAATATCTGGTGTGTTAGCACTTATAGGAGCTTTTGGAGTTATAAAATATTTGGGTATTTCAATGGGTGTATTTTATGCAATTGTTTCTGGGTTAGTGGCAGGATTAGTTATAGCTTATTTCAC
>ASRL01000135.1_pt1 | contig 14501 bp, 9 predicted proteins | sample 692978 | NCBI WGS metagenome assembly ASRL01 (sample SAMN02169241, study PRJNA158439) | bioreactor metagenome | isolation source: day 67 sample from continuous culture bioreactor inoculated with sediment... | place: Germany: Bremen | reverse complement strand
ATTCCAATGGCTTCGCCGCGAAAAATGCTGCCGTCAGCAAGGGCGAGTATGGCTGGCTTAGTCAAGAAGACCTCCCGTAATTAAGTCTGTTATATGCACGCTTTATTCGCAAAAAAGCGGAATGACGTGTATTGACATCATTCCGCTTTTAAGTCATTCATCTGGGCGCACTTCTAGTGGATACACTAAAAATAGATTGTACTGGTTTTTTTCAAAAACCGGAAGCAAACAAAACGATCAATGCAAGCCCAACACATCTTGCATATCGTACAAACCAGCAGACTTATCTTCGAGCCACTGTACTGAACGCACCGCACCCTTAGCAAAGGTCATACGACTGGAGGCTTTATGAGTGATTTCTACCCGCTCACCCTCTGCAGCAAACAACACAGTATGGTCGCCCACTACATCGCCGGCACGCACCGTCGCAAAACCAATGGTTTCACGCTCACGCGCTCCGGTCTGCCCTTCGCGGCCATAAACTGCGACATCAGCCAAGTTACGCCCTAACGCCGAGGCCACCACTTCGCCCATGCGCAGTGCTGTGCCAGACGGGGCATCAACTTTATGGCGATGATGCGCTTCGATAATTTCAATATCAGCATCTTCACCTAATACTCGTGCAGCAGTATCTAACAGCTTTAAACACAGATTAACGCCAACGCTGAAGTTCGCGGCAAAAACAATAGCAATATCTTGCCCAGCATCCTGCAACTGCTGACGCTCAGCTTCGGTGAAACCTGTGGTGCCAATCACCATCGCTTTGCCTGCCTGACGACAGATATTTAGATTATTTAAAGTCACACTCGGATGAGTGAAATCAATCAACACATCAAACTGATCAAGCACGCTGGTTAAGTCACCCACCAAACTGACACCAATGCGCCCCACACCTGCTAACTCACCAACATCAGCACCTAGCAAACTGCTTTCTGGGCGATCAACCGCCGCCGTAAGTTGCAAGGCAGGCACCATACGCACTGCTTCGATTAATGTTTTACCCATGCGCCCTGCGGCACCAACCACTGCAACTCGAAGCATCGATATTCTTCCCAGTTAATTAAAGTGAACAACTGCGCGCCCAACACAGAGCGCAGCAGTCAATAATCAAAGATCACCGAAAAAACGCTTTACACCTTCAAACCAGCTACTTTTTTTTGGCGAATGTGAATCATCACCTTGCAGGGTTTCACGGAACTCTTCAAGCAGTTCGCGTTGACGCTTATTTAGCTTAACAGGTGTTTCCACAGCCACACGACACATTAAGTCACCGACACCGCCACCACGCACTGGGGTAACACCTTTACCGCGCAAACGAAAGAGTCTGCTGGTTTGTGTTCCTTCAGGGATTTTAAGCTTAACCCGACCATTCAAAGTAGGTACTTCCAGTTCACCACCTAAGGCAGCATCGGCGAAACTGATTGGCACTTCACAATACAAATCACGTCCATCACGTTGAAAAATTGCATGTGGACGCACATTTACCACAACATACAAGTCGCCCGCAGGGCCACCTAAGCCACCGGCCTCACCTTCACCTGCTAAGCGAATACGGTCACCGGTATCAACACCTGCCGGCACTTTAACAGACAGCGTTTTTTCTTCTTCAACACGGCCCTGACCACGGCAGTCGCCACACGGATCAGTGACCATTTTGCCAGCGCCATGACAACGTGGGCAGGTTTGCTGCACAGCAAAGAAGCCCTGCTGCATACGCACCTGCCCCATACCATTACACGTTGTACATGTAACAGGGCTTGTGCCTTTTTTCGCACCCGAACCTTTACAGCTCTTACAGTCAGTCAAGGTTGGTACGCGTATATTAATTGTCGTCCCGCGTACAGCTTCTTCTAAGTCCAACTCCATGTTGTAACGCAAGTCACTGCCGCGCTGCGGACCAGTACGACCGCCACCGCCAAAGAAGTCACTAAACACATCACCAAAGACATCAGAGAAGTTGCCACCACCAAAGCCGCCCCCACCCATCTGCGGATCAACACCAGCATGACCATGACGATCATAGGCTGCACGCTTATCGGGATCAGACAACACCTCGTAGGCTTCATTGGCTTCTTTAAATTTTTCTTCTGCGTCTTTATCATCCGGATTACGGTCCGGGTGAAATTTCATGGCCAGGCGGCGATACGCTTTCTTTAGCTCTGCTTCGCTCGCGCCACGCTCTGCGCCCAGCACTTCATAATAGTCACGCTTTGCCATAACTCTTTTAACTCCGGATTTGTTACTCGCCAGACACACCAACGCGGGATCGAGTCCCGCGTGGTGAATCATTACTGCACGTGCTTAAAGCAATCGCCAGGGCTTAGATTTATAGGATTACTTGTTGTCAGTATCCTTAACCTCTTCAAACTCAGCATCAACCACATCATCAGCGCCGTCAGCTTGCCCTGCATCAGCAGACGCATCCGCTTGTTGCGCTTGCTCTGCGTACATTTTTTCTGAAAGAGGCGCACTTGCTTGTGACAGCGCTGCAACTTTGGCATCAATCGCATCTTTATCGTCGCCTTTAATGGCTTCTTCAAGCTCGACCAAAGCCGCTTCAATGGCAGTTTTGTCTTCTTCAGTGGCCTTATCGCCCGCTTCGGTAATCATTTTGCGGGTTGCGTGCACCAACTGGTCGCCCTGGTTACGCGCAGTGACCAACTCTTCAAACTTGCGGTCTTCTTCGATATTGGCTTCGGCATCGCGCACCATTTGCTCAACTTCTTCATCACTTAAGCCTGAGTTAGCTTTAATAACGATCGACTGCTCTTTACCAGTGGCTTTATCTTTTGCCGAGACATTGAGAATGCCGTTGGCATCAATATCAAAGGTCACTTCAATTTGTGGTACACCACGTGGCGCTGGCGGAATATCTGCCAAGTCAAAACGACCCAGTGACTTGTTCGCTGTAGCTTGCTTACGCTCACCCTGCAACACATGAATAGTTACTGCATTTTGGTTGTCATCTGCAGTTGAGAACACCTGTGATTTCTTGGTAGGAATCGTGGTGTTCTTCTCAATCAATGCGGTCATAATGCCACCCATGGTTTCAATACCAAGAGTCAGCGGGCTCACGTCCAGCAACAGAACGTCTTTTACATCACCAGACAATACCGCACCCTGAATCGCAGCACCCATAGCTACGGCTTCATCAGGGTTTACATCGCGACGTGCTTCTTTTTTGAAGAAGTCGGCAACAGTTTTCTGCACCAGCGGCATACGTGTTTGACCACCAACTAAAATCACATCGTTGATTGCACCAACATCAATACCTGCGTCTTGCAAAGCCACACGGCATGGCTCAAGCGTGCGCTTAACCAAGTCACTCACCAAGCCTTCCAACTTAGCGCGAGTAATCACAATATTTAAGTGCTTAGGACCGCTTGCATCAGCGGTGATGTATGGCAAGTTCACATCTGTTTGCTGCGCTGAAGACAACTCAATTTTTGCTTTTTCAGCGGCTTCTTTTAGACGCTGCATTGCTAATGGATCATTTTTAAGATCAAAACCGCTGTCTTTCTTGAACTGATCAACTAAATCGTTGATTAAAAGATTATCGAAGTCTTCACCACCTAAGAAGGTATCACCATTGGTGGCTAATACTTCGAACTGGTGCTCACCATCAACTTCAGCAATTTCAATCACTGAAACGTCAAAGGTACCACCACCTAAGTCATACACAATAACCGTATGGTCGCCTTTGGCTTTATCCATACCGTAGGCCAACGCTGCTGCAGTCGGTTCGTTAATGATGCGCTTAACATCAAGACCAGCAATACGGCCCGCATCTTTAGTCGCCTGACGCTGACTGTCGTTAAAATATGCAGGTACAGTGACTACCGCTTCAGTCACTGGCTCACCGAGATAATCTTCGGCGGTCTTTTTCATTTTCATCAAAACTTCCGCAGAGATTTGCGGTGGTGCCATTTTTTCGCCTTTTACTTCAACCCAAGCATCGCCATTGTCTGCTTTGACAATCTTGTAAGGCACCATTTGAATGTCTTTTTGCACAACATCTTCATCAAAACGACGACCAATCAAACGCTTCACTGCATACAAAGTGTTATGCGGATTGGTGACCGACTGACGCTTAGCTGCTTGACCTACTAAGATTTCACCGTCATTGGTGTAGGCAATGATTGACGGTGTGGTACGACCACCTTCAGCGTTTTCAATAATCTTGGCTACACCATTCTCCATCACTGAAACACAGGAGTTGGTTGTACCCAAGTCAATACCAATAATTCTACCCATTTTAAATCTCCTAGTTCTGGCTCACTCGCAGCATCACGCTGGACTGAAAGCTTGTTTAATATCTTGTTAAATTAGATGGGGCCGTTATTAAAAACTTCAAGCCTGCTCATCAATTTTTACTGGCGGCTCGCTCGGCGCCTTGCTCACTACCACCATTGCTGGGCGCAGTAAGCGACCATTTATAGCGTAGCCACACTGGAATACTTTGAGCACGCTATTGGGCTCAGCATGGATACTTTCTTCCATCGCCATCGCTTGATGCTGCTCAGGGTTAAAGGGCTCGCCTTGCGGATCAAGACGCTCCACTTTGAAACGCTTAAGGGTATCTAAAAAGAGCTTATAGGTTAGCTCCATGCCTTCACGCATCGCGCGCATTTTTTCATCCGCAGGGTCAGACACCTCAAGACCTCGCTCAAGGCTATCAAGCACTGGCAGCAAGTCTGTGGCAAATTTTTCCAACGCAAATTTATGCGCTTTCTCTACATCTTGTTCCGCTCGACGTCGAATATTTTGCACTTCAGCAGCGGCACGCAATACATTTTCTTTAGCACCTGCCAATTCATCTTCTAACTGTTCAATGCGCTGCTCATCAGTAACGACTGAGTCATCCTCAGTGCTCTGTTCATCGATTTTTAAGTCAGACGCTTGCTCGTCCAAAGTGTGCTCATCAGTCATGCCACCCTCCTCAACAAAAATTTAGCAGACCTATCACCTGCGTTATGCCTGCTATATGGGGCTGACAACCTTAACTTCAAGGATTAAATGGCTAAATTATTTCTTTAGCCTGTCTTTTCGCTGCTGCAGCCTTCTATACAGCGGACAAATCTGATTTAGCAGCACAACCGACTATCGGTTTTATCTGTATCACAACAAAAAAACTATTCAGCTCTTGAAAACACTGTTTATTTCACTGTATAAATGAACAGCACAGACAGGAGTTGCAGCTATGTTAGTCCATATATCAGTTAAAAATTATGCCATCGTTGAGCACTTAGACCTCGAACTGCATGAAGGCATGAGTGTCATCAGCGGTGAAACCGGTGCCGGTAAATCTATTATGCTGGATGCTTTAAGCCTGACCCTTGGCGCACGCACCGACAGCAGCGTCGTTCGCCCCGGTGCCAAGCAAGCCGATATTCTCAGCAGTTTTGACATAACCCGCATACCTGAAGCGCAGCAATGGCTAAAAGATCGCGACCTTGATTATGAGCCACAGTGTATTTTACGCCGTGTGATTACTCGCGAAGGCCGTTCGCGTGCGTATATTAACGGCACACCTTGCCCGCTGGCCGACTTAAAAGCGCTAGGCGAGCTGTTAATTGATATCCACAGTCAGCACGAACACCAGTCTTTATTAAAAACCGACACACACCGACGTTTATTAGATGAGTTTGCCGGCTCAAGCGATCAGGCCCGCGCGGTGTATAGCCTGGCACAACGCTGGCGTCAGACTCAACAACAGTTGCAACAACTGAGCGCCAATGAAGACGAGCAACGCGCACGCAGGCAACTGCTGACCTATCAACTGGAAGAACTTGACACCCTTGCCGTTGAGGCCGGCGAAGTTGAGCGCCTAGAACACGAACATAAAGGCTTAAGCAACTCGGAAAGCCTGCTGGATAATTGCCGGCAAATCATTGACACCTGTAGCACCAATGAACACAGCAATATATTGAGCGTTTTAGGCGGCCTATTGCAGCGCGCGCAAAGCCTAAGCGCTGCGCCTAACGCTTTTCAGCAAGCCACCGAGCTGCTGTCGAGTGCGCACATTCAAATAGAAGAGGCAGTCAGCGAATTCAATCATTTTATTGATCACTTCGACGCTGACCCGCAGCGTCAGCAATGGATCGAAGAGCGTTTGGATTCCATTTACACCTTGGCACGTAAGCATCGTATACAGCCTGAGCAATTACATGCATTGCAAGCCGAGCTCAGTGTCGAACTTGAAGCACTCGATGCAGACGATGCCAGCCTAGAGCACTTGCAGCAGGCCGCTGCTTTGTTGGTCAAGGAATACAGTGATAAAGCGCAAACACTAAGCAAGCGCCGTACTGCAGCTGCAAAAAAACTTGCCACGGCGGTGATCCAGCAGCTGCACATGCTGGGTATGCCTGACGGTCAGTTTAGCGTCGAATTACAAAGCGTAGAAAACAGCACACTCTCTGTGCATGGCTTAGAAAATATTGAGTTTTTAGTTAGCGCCAACCCAGGCCAACCGCTGCGCAGCTTAGCTAAAGTCGCATCTGGCGGCGAGCTGTCACGCATTAGCTTAGCTATCCAAGTGATTACCGCGCAAACCTCACGCGTACCAACCTTGGTATTTGATGAAGTTGATGTTGGTATTGGCGGCCCTACTGCTGAAATTGTTGGCCAATTATTGCGCCAGCTAGGTGAAAACGGGCAAGTACTCACAGTGACTCACCTCGCACAAGTTGCTGCGCAAGGCCATCAACACTTGTTCGTACACAAAGAGCGCAAGCAAAAATCCACCAATACGCTGGTCAAGCTACTCTCTCATGAGGAACGTGTAGCAGAGGTCGCACGCATGCTGGGCGGTATCGATATGACAGATGAGTCTCTGCTGCATGCACGCAAAATTCTTGATAAAGCACAGCCGTTAGTTAGCGCTCAGCGTGCTTAAGGCTTATTTTTTATCTTTCTTTGCGAGACTGATTTCAGGGTTTTGCCAATCTCCGGAAATATGATAGGTGACACTGGCAAAGCGCGCCAGACGGTCACCTATCAGGCGATCCACCACAAATAAGGCACCACCGATAGCTGGCGCACCCACAGCAATCGCAGCAAGAGGAAGGTTGGTGCTCAACGGCAAAGCAACCTGCATCTTGGCGTTGATTTTTTCATTGACAAGATCAAGCTGCCCTTCAAGCTCAATATCACTGGATGGCCCACTAAGACTTAGCGTGCCGTCCGTGCGATACACGCCATTAAGCACCTGTAAACGACCTTTAATTCGATCATAAGCCAGACCTTTTCCAATCAAGTCAGAGAAGTCCAGACGCAAACGCCGACCAATTGACTCAAAGTTCAGCAGACCAAAAACCCGCAAGGCCTGTGCGCCACCATCCACGGTAACCAGCTGCCCCTTGCGAAAATTAATATCCAAGTCACCGCTTAACTTGCCTAGACTCAGCGCCATTGGTGAGCCTGGCCAGCGCATATTTACATCAGATCGAAAAGTTTCGCTGGTCACTGTGGGCGCAAAGCCCCAAGCCAATAAAACATCGCTAAGGTTATCGCCGCTAAGTCGCCCAGTATACCAACTGTTGACTTGACCATTACTGCGCTGCCAGCCAGCCTGTCCGTTGACATGCAAGCCTTTAAGCGAAAGCTGCAACTTATCAAACAGCACGCCCTGCGCTTGCGGTCGTGTATTAAATGACCAAGCACCCAAGTGATTTGCACCTTGATAAAGCGCATCAACTTGCACGTCCAATGCTGGGATACTGCGCATATCAAAATCTGCTAAAGCATCCTTTTCGACCACCGAGTGCACCACTGCGGTGGGTAAATATAGGTGCGTAAAGCGCACAGCAAGTGGGGCTTTATCACCGCGCTCGACAATTTCACCTTTAAGCTGCTGGCTATCCAACAGCAGTTGCCAGCCATCTTTTTGCGGCTGTAAGTGCGCGGTTAAATTATCGGCTTGCAAACCAAAAGCATTAAAGCGACGAATGTCTAGCTTGGCACTGTTAAGCAACTGTCGGCTATTTTCCTCAGGCAGGCTATAGCGCTGCAGCAGCGCCTGCCAATCAGCAAGATCAAGCTGATCTAAACGACCGCGTATTTGTAGGCCTGCTTGTGTGGGCAGCCGTGCTAAGCCCCCACCAACACGCAACTGCGCGCGTCCGGAAAGAATATCGTCGGGCGTTGCCGCTAAGCTCAAACTTAATTGATCCGCATAATCAAACCAGTAACGGCGCTCAGTCCCTGCTAGGGTCATACGCCAATCAGCATAACTTTGTTGTCCTGCTGTTTTGCCAAAAGGTGCCGGCAAGTCGACGCTGACTCCTTGCAAGTTTGAATCAATACGTAACTGACTGTCTTCCCCTTCCAGCAGCAGGCGTAAACGATAGGGCAAGCTCCCAGATACCGGCAGCGGTTGCGTGATTGCTGCCCACTGCGTTAACTGTTCGATAGGCATCAGGCCTTTCACATCAATATGTGTTCGTAACTGCTGGCCATCACCCTCGGCATCAATGCGCCCTGAAAAAGACTGGCCTAAAAACTCACCTGTTACCCGCTCTGCGCTTAAACCTATCTGACTATCAAACTTAAATAGCCCGCTTAACTGGCGCAATTGCACATTGATGTCGGGCATGCCTAACTCAACCTGCTGCGCATCAATATCCAGCTTAATATGCACTGGCTGCTGCGCTGCTAACGGCACGGTCAAATCTAAACCAATGGGTAAAGCGCCTTTACCTTGCCACTGCGCAAACTCAAGCGCACCTTGCGCTATTGGCGTTTTTTGTAAAAAATATAAGCCATCCGCTACGCTGCTTTGTAACTCGGCATGCAACTGCAGCACAGGCACTTGACCTGGCGGACCATACACAACTTCAGCATAAGCAGTTGTCACTGGCGAGTCTAAAATCTGTCCTTGCTCAACATAAATGCGCACGCCGCTGTCTTCAATCAATACCTGTGCCACAGCATCCTTAAGCGCTGGCCATCCAGGCTGGTACTCAAGCTGGGCTTCTCTGACCGCAAAATACAGACTGATTGAACGTGATTCAGGCGCAGCGCCTTTATTTAATGAACCTTGATATTGGAAATAGCCTTGCTCTACATGCCCTGCTTGAATCGCAGTATTAAGCCAATGCTCCAACGCATCACTGAAACCCGGTACACGCGAGGGTAGATATTTGCCAGTAAAGCGTGCATCACCGTCACGCAAGCCCACACGCAGATCCATATAATCTTCTTCTGCTGGGTCTTTGAGTAAACGAATTAAAAAATCTCCGCCTATCTCGCCTTCCTCACCCTGTACCTGTAAATAAGGGCTTTCTAGGGTAAAACCCTGTTCATCAAACTGCCATAGCAATCGCGCATGCGCACGCTGGTACTGCCAAGGTTCGGCAAACAGATTGGCCAAGTGCAGACTAAAGCCAGTCTCACTGGCTAAACGCAGCTCGCCCTGCAGCAAATCACCCGAGATGCGGCCACTGATACCACTGGAGGCTGGCACATCGCGCCACGCCGAGAACTCAACATTGTTAAGATTACTGTCAAAGGTTAAGCGCTGCGCCAGTTCAGCTTCTGGTCGCCATTGCAGCTGTACGTTGTTAAGAGTACCGCTGGGCTGCATCGTATTTAAAACATCGGCGCCCACCTCAGGCAATTGCCAAACTCGCTCCAACACATAATGCACATCGGTCAATTCAAGCTGCTCTAGTGACAGCTGCCATAACGGCGTCTTTTCATGCTCATAGGCTAGCGACATGCGCCAATCTCGAGTAGGCAAGTCATTGATCTGTAACTTAAAGCTTTCAAACCATGCGCTTTGCAGCTGCGCGCTGTTCTGATAAAAAGCCAATGCCTGCTGGCTGCGTAAATGCAAGGGCTCGGCATGAGCAGCACGCCCTTCAAGCTCAAAGTCATCAAGGCGCAATACAGCACTGTGCATCTGCCCTTGTGCTGCACGCAACCACAAAGCACCAGCAACGCTAAGGGTCGTCACCTGGCTATCCTGTAATAAGGCCTTTGGCACCCAGCGGGCAAGGTTACTGCTGGGCGTTTTTAGATAAACGGCCAATGTACTTTGCCGCCAATCCTCGCTAATCAGCTGCCCTTGTGCGCTCAACTCTAAAACTTCGCCGTCAGGCAGGACCGCACGCAAGTCGAGGCGCTGTTGCTGCTCAGTACGACTCAAAGTAAAACCGGTGTAGCGCAACACTAATGGCTCGTTATCGTGCGCTTGAATAATGACACGGCTGTCTAAAACACTTAACTGGGCAACTTGTCGCAATCTAACCAGCCAGTCATTGAGCTGAAAAGCCGCTTGCTCAACATCATGCAGCTGTAAACCCTGTAGCGCCCAACGCCCTTGCTGATCTTGCTGCAGATGTATTTGCAAACCGGTCAAGGTCACATTTTTAAAACGCACTTCGCGCGCCAGCAGACTGCTCACCACATCCGGCTGAATATACAGTGAGTCGACTTGTACCGCATCGTCACCCTCACCAAGCGTCACATAGCGCGCCTCTAACAGTGGCGAAAATCCACGCCAGCGACCTGTTAACTGCTCAACCTTCACCGTTTGCTGTAAGCGTAGCTGTAACTGCTGCTCAATTTCTTCGCGATATTCTGCCATCAGCGGCATAAACTGACGCCCTATGCTGACATACAATGCGCCGACAATAAGCATGCCAGCCAGCAGCCATAAGCCCAAGCGTAGCAGCCCATAAAGCACACGAATCGCAATGCTCATAGTGGCACCCTAATCACACAACAGCTTAGAGCAGAACAACATCATACTGCTCTTGGGAGTACATGCTCTCCACCTGGAAACGAATCGGATGACCAATAAAGGTTTCTAAATCAGCAACATTTGCTGATTCCTCATCCAACAAACGATCCACTACGCTCTGGCTGGCCAAAACCATATAGCCATCCGCTTGAAATGCACGCGCTTCACGGAGAATCTCACGAAATATTTCATAGCAAATGCTTTCTGCGGTACGCAACTGGCCGCGCCCTTGGCAGGTTGAGCACGGCTCACACAACACCTGGGTTAAACTTTCCCGCGTACGCTTGCGGGTCATTTGCACTAAGCCAAGCTCAGTAATGCCAATGATGTTGGTTTTTGCATAATCACGTTCCAACTGTCGCTCTAGAGTACGCAATACTTGCCGACGGTGCTCTTCATCCTCCATATCGATGAAGTCAATGATGATAATGCCGCCAACATTGCGCAAGCGCAGTTGCCGAGCAATCGTCAGGGCCGCCTCAAGATTGGTTTTAAATACGGTCTCTTCAAGATTGCGATGACCGACAAAGGCACCGGTATTGACATCAATGGTGGTCATGGCCTCAGTCGGATCAATGACTAAGTGGCCACCAGACTTAAGCGGCACTTTACGCTCTAACGCTTTTTGGATTTCATCTTCAATGTTGTATAGATCAAAAATGGGACGCTCACCTGGATAATGCTCTACTCGATCAGCAATTTCAGGCATCAACTCACCAACAAACTGCAAGGCTTTTTGTAAGGTTTCACGTGAGTCAATACGCACTTTTTCAGTGTGTTCAGCAGCCAAATCACGTAGTGTACGCAGCGGCAGCGAAAGCTCTTCGTAGATCACTGTGGGCGCACCGCAAATACTCATTTGCTCGCGCACCTGACTCCACAATCGGTGCAAATAGCGGATATCCAGCATAATGGCCGATATATCTGCACCTTCCGTGGCTGTTCGAATAATAAAACCACCTTTGTCTTCGAGCCCTTCACTGGCCAAGCATTCACTCACCGCTTGCTTTAAACGCTCACGCTCAGACTCTTCTTCAATTTTGAGCGATACACCAATGTGACTGCTACTGGGCATATAGACTAAGTAGCGCGATGGAATCGACAGGTTAGTTGTAAGTCGCGCACCCTTGCTGCCAATCGGGTCTTTGGTCACTTGCACGACCAGCGCTTGGCCCTCATGGACTAAACCACTGATGCTGTCACCAGTAACGCCTTCACGCCCAGTAATATCTGCGGCATGAATAAAAGCCGCACGCGACAAGCCAATATCAACAAAAGCAGCCTGCATGCCAGGCAATACACGCACTATTTTACCTTTATAGATATTGCCAACAATGCCTCGGCGCTGTGTCCGCTCAACATGGACTTCTTGTAAGACGCCATTTTCAACCACAGCAACGCGCGATTCCATTGGCGTTATATTTATTAAAATTTCTTCGCTCATGGTGTTCTCAGTCTAAGACATGATATGTACGACGCATTCAATACAGTGCGACACGGTACGAGCTGTGCGCAGTAAACACCCCATATACAGTGACTGAGGAGATTACATCGTTCTGATCAATACAGCTAACACAGCAGATAGGCCGCAGCGCTAACAAAAAAACATGCAAGGTATGGGAAAAATATTGCTCGCTGTAGCTTAACTAAAATTATGCTAACGCTTTACATTAATTAACAATAAGTAGAGCCAAGGCCAAAGCAAGCAACTGACCAGCACAGGCATGGCATAGTAATTGAGTTCTGGGTGCATACCCGACAAAGCACTCAGCCATAAAAGCACCAACTGAGCTAAGCCATAAATCACTAACAACGCAATAGATTGCTGCCACAGCGGAAAAAGCTTCAAGCGCTGCTGCAAAGTTAAAACCAAAAACACCACCAAGGTTAACGCCAGTGCATGCTGGCCAAATGGCGTGCCATATAAAACATCTTGCGCGATGCCTAAGCTCCAAGCGCTCAGCAAACCCATGTAATGCGGATAATTCAGCGCCCAAAAAGTCAATACCAGCGCCAGCCATAAAGGCCGCGCCATTTCCAAGTGCTCCGGCATTGGCACCACTGATAGCAATAGCGCAACCAGCAATGTAAACCACATAACCAGTGCTATCTTGCTTGCTGAGCGACCCATCTATTGCGCCTCCGCTGCGGTTGTTTCCGTCGCTTGGCGTAACTGCTTGGCATCTTCTAAGGCATTTTGCACTTCTTGATCCAAGGCTTGTGTTGAACCTTTGCTATCACTAAAGACTAAAAGCAAATAACGACTGCGATTTAAATTTGCCGCTGGCAGCGCCTGAATGCGCGTAAAAGGCTGGCCCGTACTGCGCTGCACTTCACTGACCACAGCAACTGGATACCCCACAGGAAAACGCTGCCCCATACCTGAGGTCACCAACAAATCACCTTCACGAATATCTGCGGTATCGGTCACGTAACGCAACTCAATCGACTCTAGATCACCGGTACCACTGGCAATTGCACGCAAACCATTGCGATTGACCTGCACTGGCAGGCTGTGATTGCTATCAGTAATCAACAACACTCTTGAAGTGTAGGGCATAACCTCAACGACTTGCCCCATTACGCCACGCGCATCAAGTACGGGCTGTCCTAAGACAACACCGCTGCTGCTGCCTTTATTAATCAGCACACGGTGCGTGTGCGGGTTGGGATCAATACCAATCAACTCAGCCACCAACACTCGATCATCAATCAAGGCCGATGAGTTCAACAGTTCACGCAGGCGTACATTCTGCTCAGTGAGTGTGGCAAGTTTTTGTAAGCGGCGCTGCATCAACAAGGTATCAGCACGCAATGCTTCGTTTTCAGCCAGCAAGTCAGTACGACTGCTAAACATTTGCGCAGTGTCTGACCACACACGCACCGGTAGATCACCTAACCAATACAGTGGTGTTAGCACCATGCCTAAGTTACTGCGCACAGGCTTAAGCACGTCAAGGCGCGCATCAACCAACATTAGGGCAACAGAAAAACAGCTCAGTATTAAAAACCGAGTGCTCAATAAGGTGCTTTTAGCAAATAAAGGCTTAATGGTGTGTCCCCAGCGACTTAAACATGCATGCAATTATCATCGCACACACATTTAAGCGAAACAAACGCCGTATCCAGCGACTCCGCGGGCGATAAGAAACCGGCTTACTCGGCAGACAGTAAGTCCATTGAGTTGCGATCCATCATTTCTAAGGCGCGGCCACCGCCCAAAGCGACACAGTTTTTCGGATTTTCAGCAACAATCACTGGCAAACCGGTTTCCTGTGACAACAATTTATCCATATCACGCAGCAATGCACCGCCGCCGGTTAACACTAAACCGCGCTCGGCAATATCAGAGGCCAACTCAGGTGGTGACTGCTCAAGTGCGCTCTTCACCGCTTGTACAATAGCAGCCAATGACTCCTGCAGGGCTTCTAACACCTCATCAGAATTTAGGGTAAAGCTACGCGGCACACCTTCTGCAAGGTTACGGCCACGCACATCAAACTCAAGTAACTCGCCGCCTGGGAAGGCGCAGCCAATTTCTTGCTTGATGCGCTCCGCCGTCGACTCACCAATCAAGCTGCCATAGTTGCGGCGCACATAGGTGATAATGGCTTCATCAAAACGATCACCACCAACACGCACAGACTCTGCATAAACCACGCCATTGAGTGAGATCAAAGCAATCTCAGTGGTACCACCACCGATATCGACAACCATCGAACCGCGCGCCTCATCAACCGGCAAACCCGCGCCAATC
>ASRL01000134.1_pt1 | contig 14564 bp, 12 predicted proteins | sample 692978 | NCBI WGS metagenome assembly ASRL01 (sample SAMN02169241, study PRJNA158439) | bioreactor metagenome | isolation source: day 67 sample from continuous culture bioreactor inoculated with sediment... | place: Germany: Bremen | reverse complement strand
ATAGGAGATAAAATACCTCCTTGGGGAGTACCTTTTTCAGGAATCCCTTCTCCTTTTACTTCGGCTTTGAGCATTTTCTTTATAATCATTAGTATTCTTTTATCTCTTATTCCACAGTTCCATAATTTCTTTATTAATATATTATGGTTGACGTTATCAAAGAAACCTTTTATGTCAACATCTACAACATATGTTAGTTGATTCATATTGGTTAAATGCATACATCTACTCATAGCATTTTTAACACTTCTATTAGGTCTGAAACCATAAGAATGATTATAAAATTTTGCTTCGACAATTGGTTCTATAATTTGTTTTAAGCATTGTTGAATGAGCCTATCATCAATAGATGGAATTCCTAAGGGTCTAAGTTTCCCATTTTTCTTTTCTATATAAACCCGTTTTACAGGTTTTGGATGATAATCTCTTAATAAACTTTGAAATTTACCTAAGAATTTCTTTTCAGATAGTTTTTCTAAGTTACGTATATCCCTATTGTCGGTTCCTGCTGTTTTAGAACCCTTATTGCTTTTTATATTTCTATAAGCAAGTTTGATATTATTGATACTAGATACTAATGGATACAGATTCTTGAAAGTACTACCGCTTTTTGATAATTCAAATAATTTATCAAATGTTGGTTGCATTCCATAATATTCATTGTGTCTAAGTCTTCCGACAGCAGTTCCCATCAAATCACCTCACTTTACAGCTTGTATGTGATTTTCTTTTAAATCTTATTCGAAATAGGAAATTATAATTGTTATTTATTATTTAATGTTAAATATTGACTTGGGGCTATCCCTCCACCGTTTATTATCACGGTTTCATCGGTACTATACCCCTACTCTCACAATAGTAAATGAATTTCGAGATCTTCGTTAAGTTCTCTTATATCAACCTATCCGTCTTACAAACGTTTAATTAATAGTCTATTGCTTTCCACGTTCCATATATCTTAGCTGTGCATATGACCTTAGGTGCTTTCTTTACTCCGTCTAACTCTATACCAACCTTGATGGTATCCCGATTTTCATAGTGGACAATTTTACTAATCGGTGTTTAGAATGCGGTTTTCCCGCCCCATAGCATTTTCTGTTATGTCCCCGTATCGGAGTTTTCATTCGAAAGTTCGTCAGAGTCCTCTTGTATCAAACTCATTCTCACCATAGTCATTTTATAGCCTCCCAGCCTATCACTACTCGCCCACCTCTGGGTCGCATTTCGCCGTCATCACACGGTACGGTAGTTCTTAGCTGACTTCACCTAGCTTAATACCTTTAACATTTGTAAGTAGTTAAACGCATTTAGGAGCCTTAGAGAGAATATTTCAGAAACATTTTGGTTTTCTTCATTCTATTCTTCAGATATATAGTTGTAATTACTTTCTCAATTGAGATGTAATCCTCGCTTTTCGATACATAATTCTTAAACTTATCTTATTACCCAATAAGTAAATTATGCACTTATAGCGAAACGTGTCGCACTCCCACCAGGATGTTGTCCTGTAGTTTTTTTAACTCCTTCACATTTTTTGGCTATTCTTTCCATCTCAGCCCCTCTCATGGGCTGGTTATTTTCTTCAGAAAATTTTCTAACATATCCATAGGCATTTCTTTCTGCCAAGGTAGAAATGGTTCCTGCTTTAAATACATTTTTTTCTCCGAATAAAACTTCACAATATTTGTGGATAGTTCCTTGATATTCTCCAGAAAAATTGAGATCTATGTCAGGTACTTTATCTCCGTTGAAACCCATAAATACTTCAAATGGTATAGAATGACCATCACGTGTTAATTCAGTTCCACATTCAGGGCATTTCTTAGGTGGAAGATCTACTCCACTTCCCTCTTTATCCATAAATTCTGAATATTGACATTTAGAACATATGTAATGGGGATAAAGAGCATTTACTTCTGTTATATCCATCATAAATGCTACTAAAGATGATCCTACAGAACCTCTTGATCCTACAAGATATCCATTATCTAAAGATTCTTTTACTAATTTTTGAGCCGATAGATATAGTACTGCAAAGCCATTTCCAATGATAGCTTTTAATTCTCTTTCTATTCTTTTTTCTATATGGGGTGGAAGTGGATTTCCATAAATTTTATAAGCTTTATTGTAAGTCATATCTTTTACTTCTTCTTCGGCGTTATCCATCTTAGGAGGATAAAATCCATCTGGAATAGGTTGAACTTTTTCAATCATCTCATTAATTTTATGGGTATTATGTATGACTACATCATTTGCTAATTCTTCTCCTAGATATGAAAATTCTTCAAGCATTTCATTGGTAGTTCTAAAATATAACTGATTATCATATTGCCACGAATTAAATGCCATCCCACTACCATATCTAAGAACACTCCGAGTAAGATATTCTTCTGGATTAAGATACTGAACATCTCCTGTAGCCACAACGATCTTATTTTGTTTTTTAGCTAAATCTATAAAAAATTTATTCATTTCAATTATACTATCATATGATTCAACTTCTTTTTTTTCTACTAATTCTGTATATGTACCTCTTGGATGAATCTCAAAATAATCGTAGTATTTAGCTAACTCTTCAATCTCAGATTTAGCAGTACCACGAAGATATGCTTTTGTAAGTTCCCCTTCATTTCTAAAAGTACCACTACCACTACTAGCTATAATTAATCCTTCTCGAAGTTCTGTAAGAAGAGACTTAGGTATTCTAGGTTTTTTTTGACCATAAAAATCAATGTGAGCCCTTGAAACTAATTCATACAAATTTCTTAAACCTTTTTGATTTTTAACTAAGATCATGGTATTAAATGTATCCATGAGTCTTATGTCTGTCTCGTAAACATTATCGATCTCACTTAATTTATAAGCTCCCTTTGTTAAAACCATATTCATCATCTTTACAAATATATGTGCTGTGGCTTCAGCATCATCTACAGCTCTATGATGATTATCAAGTTCTACTCCTAGATGTTTTGCCATGGCTTTTAGATTATATCTTTTTAATTCTTTTAGGATATTTTTACCCCACAAAAGTGTATCTATTACAGCAGGATCATAATCTTGATCTAACTTAGCTTTTAATTTTGTTTGAATAAATCCAATATCAAATTTTGCATTATGAGCTACCATAGTAGCATCTTTTGAAAATTCTAAAAATTTTGGTAAAACTTCTTGGATTTGAGGAGCATCTACTACCATTTCATCGGTAATTCCAGTAAGTTTAACTATATTTTCAGGAATAGGTTTGTTGGGATTAACAAAGGTAGAAAATCTATCGATAATTTTTGTTCCCTTTAATCTAACCGCTCCTATCTCTGTTATTTCTTCATTATGAGGATCAAATCCAGTAGTTTCTATATCGAATACTATATAAGTTTCATCTTCTATTACATTATCTCTTGCATTTTTTACCATCTTAATAGCATCATCTACTACATAAGCTTCACAACCCATTATTACTTTAAAATCTTGCATTTTTTTAGCTGCGTTAAAGGCAAATGGAAATGAATGAGTTACCCCAAAATCTGTAATGGCTATAGCTTTATGACCCCAAGAATGAGCATGTTTGACAAGATCTTTTGAATCTATAAGTCCAGACATATCGCTCATCTTAGTATGAGCATGAAGTTCAATTCTTTTTATATTTGCTTCATCCTTTCTTAGAATAGTTTTGGATTCGATGGAATTTACATTTGTAGCAGCCAAGATATCTTCATTGTTGGTATATTGATCATTTTCTTTTTTTCCTTTTACTTTGACCCACATTCCGGCATTGATATCTATTTTATTTTCTATTTTTGTAAATATTTTAATAGAGATAGAATCTTTATGATTAGTTATTCCAAATTTTACAATTCTCCATTTATTTTTTATTTCAATTTGTTCAACTTTAAAAACTTCTCCCTCTAATGTACAAAGTTCTCCAGGATAGATTTCATTAAATTCTAAAAAATCATTTGTTACACCCTTGATCATTCCCCTTCCAAATATAATTTTTTTTCCTTCACTACTTTCAATAACTTTAATTTTTTCCATATCTCTTGGTTCAGTTCTTTTGGGTTGTTCTATGAGTTCTTTTACAGGATTATTTAATTGGATCTCTTTATTAGATCTTTCAATCTGTTCTTTGGTGATCTTAATAATTTCATTATCCATATCTTTAATTTCTTTTGTAAAATCACCTATAAGAAGACGGATATCTAGATTATTTATCCCATATCTTCCTAATCGAGTATTTAATTTAACATCTACTTCAGCTTTTATAAGATTATCTAAAGATACTTTATCTTTTAATTCTAGATCTATATGTTGATCGTGGATATAGATTCTATATAGATGTAAAAAAGATCTAGAGGGTGCACTGGTAGTTTTTAATTCTTTGATAATTCTCTCTACAACTAATTTAATATCCATTTTAGTTAAATTAATATTTTCAAATTCAATTCCTAAATCTAATTTTAGTTTATCTCCAAATTTTTTGTTGATTTCATTTTGAATGATATCTAGTTCATCTAGATTCTGTGGATTTTTCACCACACATAATAACTCTATTTTTTTTAATTTTTCATAGATGGTTATTTCTTTTAATTCAATATTTTTTACTCCTACAGACTCAAAAAGATTTTTTTTAGGTCTTATTTTTACTATATTTCTAGGCATATTACCTCCCTATTTTTGCATTAAACAATTTAATTTATTCCTTGTATTATAATATAATTTTTTTCAATCATCTAATTATTATATCATAGTCTATAAATAAATTTTATGATTTTTTACAAAAAAGAATAGGGGAAAATTATATTTAATTTTAAAAAATAAAAAAATAAAAATTTAATGTATATATATTAATGTTCTATTTTAGGGTTAGACAATGAAATGAAATAAGGTTGAAGTTATATTTTGATACATTATTTTTTATGAAATGACAGTATTCGAACTAATTTTAATTAAAACACTTGACTAATTTTAACTTATATGATATTATTAATTATCATTCATATTTTCGAATAGTCCAAGAAATTAGAAATGAAATAAAAATAATGCCGAAAAACTGTAGATGATGAGATCTATGACTGCGGTAACAAAAGGGAGAAAAAATGACAAAAATAATTTATATGTTGAAAGTTTCAACGGTATTTTCAGTAATGATAAGTGTATCTTTAATTTTAGCTAGATAAACTATACTAAAATAACATAAACAAAAAAGCCAACTATTAATTTAGTTGGCTTTTTCTGTTTATGAAAATTATTTTTTTTTTTAATAAAATAAACTTTACTGTTTTTATAAACTTTACTTTTGAATAACTGTTATGATATAATTATGAATAGAGAAGGAGGTGAATTTTTGAAATATTACATCGATTTTTATATCAATAATAAAACCCATGAAATTCATCAATTTGGATGTGACTATATACCCACTGAAAATATAATTTATTTAGGAATCTATAGTAACTTAGATACTGCATTAGTTAGTGCTAGATCTAAAGGATTTACAAGTGCTTTTACATGTAATTATTGCAACATAATATTTTAAAGGAAAAGGAGCGACTCTATGGCTCCTTTTTTATTTGTATAAATTTAATTTAAGCGTATCTATACTCTATCTTATTATATTTAAAAAAATCATCGATTAAATATAATTTATTTTCTATAAAAATATCTACGATTTTAGGAGAAAATTGAGTTCCCTTATTTTTAATAAGATCTTTAATGGCTTCCTCTTCACTTAATTTATTTTGGTATGGTCTCTCAGATGTCATTGCATGCCAACAATCTGCTACAGATATGATTTGAGATAATAATGGTATCTCTTCTCCAATTAATTTATTTGGATAACCTCTTCCATCCCAACGCTCATGATGAGATAAAACATATTTTGAGATATCTTGTAAAGTTTCATTTTTTGAGAGGATCTCATAACCTATTTGTGGATGTTTTTTTATAATTTCAAATTCTGAGTCTGTTAGTTTTTCAGTTTTATTTAATATACTAATAGGAATTATGATTTTTCCAATATCATGCATCAAAGCAGCCCAATATAAATTTTCAAGTTGTGTTTTATCTAATCCTAATGTTTCACCTATTTTCACAGCAAACATTGCTACAAGTTCAGAGTGTCCCTTTGTGTATTCATCATGGAATTCCAATGCTGTAATAAAAGATTGTACAATATCGTTATGTAATATTTTTTTATAATCACTATATTTTTTAATTTTGTAGAAATCTATATTTGTATTTAATTTTTTTAATTTTTTTAGATTGAAACCTATGGAATCTATATATTCCACTTTACCATTATTGATGATATAAGCATTACCTAAATCACTTTCACTTGAGATAGTCGATGCGATGTTAAATATTTCTTTTTTTAAATATTTATCATCGTATTCTATTAAACTTAACATCTTGATAGATAGATCAAATAAATTCTTCATATAGTTTCTGCATGATAAGTGTATAGGATTCTTATCACACCCCTCCTTATTTATTTATTTATTTATTTATTTTAAACATCCTATAAATATTTATATATTTTAATTTTGGAAATATTAATATTAATTTTTCAGTTTTCAGTTTTATTTTAAGAGTTCCTATAGTATAATATCCTAATAACAACTAATTACTCAAATTCTTTAAAAAATTGGATAAAAACTGAATTTTTAAAGGGTTTTTATTCAGTTTTTTACATAAATTGAATTTTAGTAGAAATAAATGAATATTAACTATATAATACAACTATATTTTAGGAGGATAAATGGAAAGTAAAATATTTGAAATGGCTAAAATATATAAAATAACTTTTAAAGAACTAGGCTGTAAGGGACTTAGTTCGACTTATCTTACTAAAATAAAAAAAGGACATAGTTCTTTTAAAGAGAAACATATCCCTTTATTGGTAGATTCTTTTAATAGAATTTTTCTAGAAAGAAATATAGATCGAGTTCTCACTGTAGAGGAACTATATATAACTCCACAACAAGAATTAGATCAGCTAGTTAATGAAAGTATTATAGATAAAAGTATCTATTCCAAGGAAAAACAAGAAAAGATTGAGTTATTTAGAAGAAAGAAAGAGGTTCATAATCCTAAATATCAATATATTATAGCTAAACATAATCAAAAAATAGGTGAAATAGAGAAGTCTCTGAGAATTTATTACGATCTTTTAAACAATTTTAATTGTCCTGAATTTTTTTATTCTATTCTGATTGAGATTATTAGATTAGAAAAATTAGAAATTACTTATGAGATATATCAAAAATATCAAAAACAGATCGAACGAGCACCATATAAGACAAAACCACTTTTAATCTATAATACTGGGGTTAGCCTTTTAATGACTAAAAAATATAGTAAGGCTATATATTTTTTTAAAGTCATTGTTGAGATGAAAGAGATAACAACAAATTATTATTATTCTTATAACAACTTGGGAATTTGCTATCAAAATCTAGGGGAATATGAAGAAGCCATCGAACACTTTAAAAAAAGTGTAAGTGATCCACTGGATTATTATAATTTGGAGATTTGTTATACCAATATCATCTCTTGTGCTAAGGAGATGGAAAATGAGATATTAGCAAAGGTTACTGTTAATAAACTCGAAAGTATCCTCAAAAAATTAAAAAATAAAGTTTTATATCAAACTTATTGGAATTTGGGGTTGTCCTATCTATATCTAAAGGAAGAAAAAAAAGCTATTGTTGCATTTGAAAGGGAGATCTCATTTCCTTTAGATCTCAACCATCGTTTTTTTAATCCAACTAAATATTTAGATTCTATAAAACATCTGGTCGTACTCTATGGTCATCAACCATTAAAGCAGCAGGAATTGATAAAAATAATCTGTAAGATACCAAAAAAAATGATGAGTTATGAATTTTCTATGTATATATTAAAATTTTATCTAGATAATTCTTTAGAATATGAAGCTAGTCTTCTTATTCAAAAAATAAAATTATAAATTAAAAGGGGAGGAATTAAAATGAAAAAAAAATGGTTAGTATTAATAGGAGTATTGTTACTTTTCAGTCTTACTTTTTCTAATAAAGATGCTGGAATGCAAAGAGTAGATCCTGGAACAAGAACTGATAGATCTATCAATTCTGAAAAATTCTAAAAAAAAAAGCCCTTAGACTGTATCTAGTTTAAGGGTTCTTTTTTTAATAAGATTTTAAAAGATTATATATAATAAAGTGGAGGACGATCATGAGAACAATATTAAAACAAAAAATTATCTCTGTTTCTAATGAGAATAATGAGCCTGATCTATTGATGGAAGTTGCCCAGTGGTGGATAAAAACTCATAGGTTAAATCATTTTGAAAAAGCAACAAAAATTAAAGAAATAGTTGAAAACTCTTAAAAAAATTGAAAATTAGAATTTTTGACCTTTTTTTTTTCCAAAATAGTAGTGTTTTTATTATTTTTTTACAAATCTAAAATTTCATTATATACTTTCATTAAAATTAGGAGGGGTTATGAAAAATAAGACATTTGAACTTGTAAAAAAATATAGGATTGGGATAAAAGAGCTTGAAAATTCTAAGATGAGTTTATCTTTAATATATAAGATTAGGAGTGGAAAGACTCCATTAAAACCAAAACATCTACCATATTTAGTTGTTTCACTTAATGACGCATTGAGGAAAAGAAATATAAATAAGATTCTTACTATGAAAGAACTATATATCACTCCCCAAGAGGAGTTAGATCAATTAGTCGATGAGAGTATCAAAGATAAAACTATCTATTCTAAAGAAAAACAAGATGAGATAGAAATATTTGAAGTTGAAAAGGAAGTTCATAGCCATAAATATAGATATATTATGGCCAAATACAATCAAAAAATAGGTAAAAAGGAAAAAGCATTAAATATCTACTATAATCTTTTAAACAACTTTTCTTGTTCTGTCTTTTTTTATTCAATCTTAATTGAGATAATTAGATTAGAAAAAATAGAATTAGTCTATGAAATATATTTGAAATATAAGGTAAAGATCGATAGAGCATCAAAAAAAACAAAAGCTATATTAATATATAATACTGGGGTGAGTCTTTTAGAAACTAAGAGGTGGGATAAAGCTATTTATTTTTTTGAAATTATAGTTGGTATGGAAGAGATTACAAGAGATTATTATCATTCCTATAACAATCTAGGTATTTGTTATCAAAGCTTGGGAAGATATGAAAAAGCTATTGAATGTTTTCAAAAAAGAATAAGTGATCCATCAAATTATTATGACTTAGAAATTTGTTATACGAATATCACATCTTGTGCTAAAGAGATGAAAGATAAAAAATTATTAAGGACAACTGTTGAGAAACTTGAACAAATATTAAAAAAATTAAAAGATGAAACTTTGTATCAAACTTACTGGAATCTAGGACTATCATATCTATATTTAGGAAGTAAAACAAAAGCTATAGATTCCTTTGAAAGGGAGATTTCATTTCCCTTAGACCTTAATCATCGTTATTTTAATCCGAAAAAATATTTAGACTCTATCAAACAACTTGTTGTACTCTATGGGAATGAAACATCAAAACAGCAAAGTTTAATAAAAATAATTTGTAAGATACCAAAAGAAATAATGTCCTATGATTTTTCTATGTATATATTAAAGTTTTATGTAAATAATTCTTTAAAAAATGAAGCTAATCTTCTTATTCAAGAAATACAATTGTGATATACTTATCTATTTCTCAATCTTTTCTTTAAATCATTATTATGTTATAATGATTACAAAGTTAAAATGGAGGAATATTATGGATAAAAAAATAAATAAATTTCTTGGGGCACACGTTAGTGCCTGTGTCTTCAAAGGTAATAAAAAAAGATTCTAATTTTAACTCCCTACAACTATAGAGTGGGAATAGATTTTGACTAATTTATACCAATCTAATCAAACCTAAAGCCTTGAAAACCATTTATTTTTAAGGACTTAAAGCTTAAACTAACATCTTAACCAATCTAACTAAATCTAATAAATGTGACTATAAATGTGATTATCACTTTTATAGTTACATTTTTATTTTACTTAGGTTTTATCTTACAAAACTTATTACCTTTGTATATTTCTCAATCAAATTTATTTTAAATGTTTTTTTTCTAAAAATAAAATTTTAAAAATTAATAAAGTAATATGCTATATTTTAAGTAATGAAAAAATATAATAAAGACATTAATTTTAGGAGGAGTAAATGAATAACTATGAAGCGAGAATACTAAGTGAAAGAAATGATTACACAGGAGCATTAGAAAAAGTAGAATTAATTACTAAAATTTTAAATAAAGATGTAGACTTTTTGAAAAATCAAAAAGTTCTTGCTCTATATGGAGACTGGGGAAGTGGGAAAAGTAGTATTATACAAACATTATTAAACCACGAAAATATAAAAAGACAATATAAGCCTATTTTATTTGAAGCTTGGGAATATGAAAAAGATAATAATTTAAGTTTATCTCTTTTTGAAATGTTATTGAGTCATTCGACAAAAAAATCAAGAGATGATTTAATAAATGTATCCAAATCTTTTTACTCTATTGTTAAAGGTGCAGCTAAGGGTGTAACTTTTAATATTCCTTTGGCTGGAAATCTTGATTGTAGTAAAATATTTGAAGAACTTGAGAAGCTTCAAGAGGGGTATTTTAAGAAATCATTTCATTCAGAAAAAGAAGATCTTAAAGCCGAGTTTAATAAAGTAATTGATAGTATTGAAAAGGATGGAAAACTACTAATCTTTATAGATGATTTAGATAGATGTGAAAATGAAAATATAATAAGTTTAATAACTTCAATAAAACATTTATTTACTTTATCTGATGATATTATATTTATAATGACAATAGATAAAAATGCAATAACTCAAGCTTTAAAAGTAAAATATGGTGAAAATAGTGAGAAAGCTGAAGAATATTTAGAGAAGATATTCCCTCTTAATTTTTCTTTAAATAAAAGTTTAAATTACGATAAATATTTCGATGAATTAAGGATTGAAAAAAGTCAAATTCGGAATGATCTTAATCAAAATGAAGATCAGAAGATTAGAACTTGTTTAAAGGATTTTTTTATAAAATATGATGTAATAACACCAAGAAAGTTTATAAGGGTTTTAAATAAGGTTAAGTTATTAGAAATTTTTAATGAAGTTCAAAGTATGACTGCGGAAAATTATAGAGCCTTTTTATATTTAACTGCATTTAATCTTTTTACATTAGCAGAATATAATAGAGAAGGGTATAATAATTTTTTTAAAACATTAAAAAAAAATAATTATTCATCTAATTACCGGAACGCATTCGAAGTCCAGAAAGGAGACAAACAAGAGTTAAATCCAATTTATGATTATTTAACCCGATTTGAAAATCGTTTTCCTTTAGAATTATATAGAGATTTTAAAGAGATTTTAAAGATTATTGAAATATTAGTATAAATAACTCTTTATTTATTATAAAAATTGAATTAAAATGTTTATTTTTACTAATTTCATTAAGAAAAACCATAAGAGAAAAACAAGGGTTACTTTGCTCCTCCATTTTGGGGAGCAATTAAATTTTAAAAAAAAGGCTCTAAAAGAACCTTTTTTGTTAATTTAAACTAAACTCATTGCTCTATTAATAGCTTCTTCTTCAATAGAGTTAATAGATTTACTGGCTCCTATAGCTCCGCTCGCATGAGCAGTAAAAATTCTAGTTGGTTTCATTGTATTATTTTCATCTACTTTAATAGTTGCTTTAACAATAAGATAACTACCTATAGATGGATTTATAACTTCTGTCTGTACAGTATAGTCCCTATTATAATTATTAATTTTCTCTTTCATAATTATTCCTCCCCTCTTTTAATTAACACAATATTTTAATATATTTTTTAATCTTATAGTAATAAAATTATAGATTTATCACTTCTATTTTTTCTTTATCTGTTTTCTCATAAACTAAAGTAAAAATAATAAGAATACCACTAAGACATTTGCTTTCATATTAACTTTGGGTCAACGAAACAAACTTTTTTTCATTTACAACGTTAATAACATTTTATAGTAATCTTCTATTTCATTAAATCTTAATTTTTCATTACTTGGTTGATCATTGTTAACATTAGCTCTTTTTCTAGCTAATTTCCATGGTGTCTCATCATGGGATAATTTTTCTAAATCTTTTGCTCCAAAGTTACCATAACCCTTTAAAATTTTTAAAATAAATTTTTTTAAACTTTCATTTTTTAAATCTAAATTAGAATTATATTCATGAGGAATAGTATCATGACCATATTTATTGTATTTAAAATAAACATTTTTAAATACAGGACCATGAACCCAAGCTTCAGCAGGTTCTTCTATTAAAGATTCGCCAAACAATCCAATATGATTACTATTAACAAAATACATTAATTTTTGTAATTTCAAATGACTAGGAAAATCCTTTAATTCTTCACTAGGATAAATATTTAAAATAATTTCTGCCATATTTTCAGAGCTAAATTTTTCGTTATTTAATTCATAATCTTCTTTTTTTAATTTTAATTTAAAATGTTTAAGAGCTTTAACCCGATCACTTATTTTTTCTAATTCTTCTTTAAATTTTTTCTCCCCTAAATTTTTTTTTAATTTTTGACAAGTTCTAAAATTTTCTAGAAATAAAATAGGGTTTTCTCCTATCGCTTTTATTAAATTATTTTGTGCTGTATCTTGAATAGAACCATTTTCATATCTTGTAATTGTTTTATCTCCTAATCCAAGAACTTGAGCAAAAACTACTTGTGTCACATTAAAACAATTTCTTATTTCTTTTATTTTTTCTGGTCTTAATAAATTATTATTTTTTCTATATTCATTAAATAATCTAACATCATTTTCTTGCTCTAATTTCGGATCAAAAATTTCTTTTCCAGTTATTAAATCTATTTTTATTTTTTCTAAAAAAGTAACATTTTCACTTTTTACTTTAGTTGTTGTTTTTGTTTCTATGAATTTATATTCCATAATTAACTCCTCCCTCTATAAGGATATTTCAGTGTATCTTTTGGGGAATGACAAGACCAACATATTATTTTTTCATCCTCTTTCTCTTCTAATGTAAATTTTAAATATATTTCTTTATTAAATATTTCTTTATTAAATATTACTACACCAAATACCCAAAATATATTACCCCTATACTTTTTTATATCTTTTTTAGGACCTTCACAATAATTATTTATATCTAATTTTTGTGATACATCTTTTATTTCATTTTCAAAATCGTCATAAGTAATTGCAAGATCTCTTCTTAATTTTCTATAAGTATCTATGTTTTTATCAGTTCTATATATTTGAAATCTATTTTTTTTCAATAATTTCTTTAGTTTTTTTAAAAAATATTTAATCATGGGAACTTTCATATTTATAAGAATCCTCCTTATACTTTGAAAAAAGTACCATATGATACTTTTGTTAAGTATAACATATTTTACTTTGATTTTCTACTAATTTTAACCACTTATTTTTCAATTTATCTTGTGATTGTTTTATTTTTTATCTTGATATATTATATCAAGATTTTTTTATAAATATAATGAAATTAAAAATTAAGAGGGGAAAAATGAAGTTTTTAATATCTATAGGAGATAAAAAAAGAATTACTAAATTTTAGTAATTCTCTTTTTTTAATTATTTTTTCTTTGTACTCTTAGATGGTTTTAATTTACTAGTATTACCTGGAGTACTTTTGTTATCTCTAAGTCTTTGATCAACTTCTCCTGTAGACTTAGCGATTCTTTTTGGTCCTGGTTTTAATGCCATGCTTTTTCACCTCACATTTTAGAATGATTTCATTATTAAATATAGCTTATTTTAATTAAATTACCAAACTAAAATAATGCGATCTGACAAAATCATGGTAAAATATTAAAAAATTAAAATGTATAAATAAGATGGAGGATAAAATATGAGAATGATATTGAAGCAAAAAATTATTTCTGTTTGTAATGAAAAATAGCAAAGAAAGGGAACAATGTCGGATTGTCTTTCTATGCATTTTTTGCCAATAAAAATGATGACCCAGAACTATTAATGGAAGTTGCAAAATGGTGGATAATGATTCATAAGTTAGACCATTTTGAGAAAGCAGTAAAAATTAAAAAGATAGTTGAAGAATTTTAATTAGGTCAGATTATATTATTTAGACTATTCTTAAAATCCAGGCGAACGCTTTCTTCTGCAACGCAGAAGTTCCAATGTTTAAAGAGTCAAGGGATCTCCCTTGCACGGCATAACTCTAGTTATGCGTAAGCATTCACTCCTAAAATAAAAATATTGGAGTGAACTAAAAAAGGGATATTTCTAAATATCCCTTTTAATTTATTCTTTATACCCCAAAAATAATTCTTTTATCGAATTGGCTCTCCTAAAAATTTTAAACTGAAATAATTTGGTTTTATGACTCCATGGGTCTATCTTAAACTCTAATCCTTTTCCTTTAATTCTGAATCCTCCAAACCCAATAACACCTTATATTTATCTAATTCACTATCTATCTGGTTATTAGAAGTTAAATTAATATCTCCATCATGTTCTGAATTT
>ASRL01000130.1_pt1 | contig 14717 bp, 8 predicted proteins | sample 692978 | NCBI WGS metagenome assembly ASRL01 (sample SAMN02169241, study PRJNA158439) | bioreactor metagenome | isolation source: day 67 sample from continuous culture bioreactor inoculated with sediment... | place: Germany: Bremen | reverse complement strand
TATTGAACGAATTCGTTATCTGGATTATGTGTAACCTCTTCCATTTGCCAAACGTCTGTATTGACAGGATCGAATCCTAATGTATTCCATATTTCAATATTGGCTTCGTCAGAGATTTTTGCAAAGGTTAAGAAATCTTTAGCTAATTCAATATCTTTTGCAGTTTTTGTAACAACAGTACCTGTACCACCTAAACCTAAAGAACGAGGTTGTCCTTCTTCAAAGACAGGAAGGGGAGCAATGGCAATTTTTCCTTTTAAGTCAGTCATTTCATTTGTGAAACGAGACATAAACCATAATGGCATTAATGCAGAAGCATAGTTGCCCATGTTATATTCGCCTTTTGCTTCTTCCGTATCCGGTTGTCCGCCAGGAATGGTTGCAATAACATTGTTTGCTTGAAGATCAACAAGCATCTCCATTCCTCGAATGAGCTCTGGTGAATTAATCATTGGATTACCTTGGTCATCAGTTAAATCAACACCTTGTTGAGCTGCTAATATTGATGCTTGCCATCCTGCGCTTGTGTCTGCTGTACCAAGATATTTTCCTGTTTCTTCATATAATTTGATACCGGCTTCTTTGTAATCATCCCATGTTACGATTTCTGTATAATCGATGCCTGCTTCTTCAAGGAGTTCGGTGTTATAAAAAGCAACAGTTGCACCAACATGTGTTGGGAATCCATATATTTTACCATCTTTGCTATAAATATCCAAGCGAGATTCTACGGTCTTGTCAGCATACGGAGCAACAGCATCTGTTAAATCTACAAGTGGAACCTCAGCCCCAGCGATAAAGTCAGGGAAACGACCGACTTCGATATCTGAAATATCAGGAGCGCCTTGACCTGTTTGTACAGCAATTAATAATTTGTTGTGCATATCATCATAAGGCATCACAGTAACATTTAACTTGATTTGACGGTCTGGGTTTGCTTCATTCCATAGACCTAACATTTTTTCGAAATGTTTACCATGTAAATCAACAAATGTCCAATAATCGAATTCTATAGCATCTTCTCCAGCTGTGTCTGCACCTAATTGTGAAGTTTCTGTTTCTCCGGTCCCTGTGTCACTTGATGAGCTTGAATCTGTTGTGTCAGTGGTTGAATCTGTTGAAGAACCACCACCACATCCTGTAAGGGTGAAGATAAGAATAAATACAAGTAATAATGTACTCCATTTTTTGTTGAAAATTTTCATAAAATAATCCTCCTTTTTATTGATCTTGTTTAGTGTATATATCAAATCGTATAACGATTTAGATATCATAATAATGGTTTAGTTTTAATGTGTTTTAAAGATAAATGATTGTTGAAAATCTATAAAATAATGTCTTTACTAAACTCTTTCTTAGTAGTATTATATAAGATGATATCATAATAGTCAATGTTTTTATAAAATAATTTAGAAATATCTAAATGATAATTCAAAATGACAAAGTGCATAAGTTGCAAGCGTCCTATTTAGTACATTTGTGCATTTGCACAAAAGAAAAAGAAAAGTTTCTTGAAAAGTGATATTCATTAGGATATAATTCAAAATAGTGAAAAGGAATATGGGAGGTTCATATGTTACATATTAAAACAATAGAAGAAGGTTTAGATATTTTCAAAGCGTTAGGTTCAGAGGTCCGCATAAGTATAATAAAATTGTTAACAGAAAGTGGCGGAATGAGTATGAATGAACTTGCCACCCAGCTAAATATTACAAATGGAGCTTTGACCAATCATATAAAAAAATTAGAAGAATGTCATTTGATTACCGTGGTTAATGAAACACATGGACATGGAAACATCAAAAAGTGTGTCACTCAGTTAGATAAAATCCTCGTTGAAGTAAATAATAAGGAAGACTTAAAAAATATCTATGAGACAGAAATTAGAGTAGGCCAATATTCAGACTATGAGATTTATCCTACCTGTGGATTGGCAACAGCTCATCATTTGGTCGGTGAAGTTGATGACTCCAGGTTTTTTGGACATTCAGATCGCTTTAATGCCGAAATCTTATGGTTTACTCGGGGACATGTAGAGTATATCATTCCAAATTTATTGCCTCGAAATCAAAAAATCGATCAAATTTCTTTATCAGTTGAGTTGGGATCAGAAGCGCCCGGAATTAATGAGATTTGGCCTTCGGATATTAATTTTCATCTTAATGGCAAATGGATTGGCATGTGGACAAGTCCGGGAGATTTTGGTGAAGTTAAGGGAATCTTTACACCCGATTGGTGGTTTCCTAATTGGAACCAGTATGGGTTACTTAAATTAATAACCATAAATAATAAAGGTACCTTTGTTGATGGTCTTAAAGTCTCTGATATGACAATTAACCATTTTGACATGGATTATCAGAGCCCAATAAAGTTTCGATTTAGTGTTCCTGAAGATGCGGAACATGTTGGTGGTCTAACGATTTATGGAAAGTCTTTTGGAAATTATAATCATGATATTAATGTTCGAATTCATTACAGTCCATTTGCACAAAAAAACGAATCAGAGGCATAAGCTTATTGACAATCATTCTCAAATAAGATATAATTGTATATTATAATATCCTAATATACTAGATTCCATAGTATACCAAGGAAGGAGAATGAATATGAAATTAGATACATTACATATAATACCTATTGTTGATACGGTAATTTTACCATATACAGAGACGAAGTTATCAGTAGATGAGGAACTTGGAGAACGCTTATTAAACCAACTTAATCAAACGGAAGGATATGCTATTGCATTATCGATTCGGGAGGGTGTATTAAAAAATGCAATAGACCCCGATAGTTTTTATGATGTGGGTTCATTGTTAAAGTTACAAAAGGTTGAAAAGGCGAGTAAAGGCTATTTAGTATATGCATCAAGCTTAGAACGACTTGAGGTTGATGAAGTAATAATAAATGGAGAAATAGCCATAGCAAGATACCATGAGTTGTTCGAGACAAATGACCTGTCCGAAGAAGGGCAAAAAGAAATGCTTCAATATATAAAAACAAGTATCCATGATATTGGTGAGCATTTTCAGGGAAACGATGAATTTTTAAAAGTCATTGACCGACAAGAAACCCTGAATGGAATTATTGGTCATTTAATGCCTTTATTGTCGGCAAGTTTAGATGAAAAGTATGCCCTAATATTACAAGATTCTATCAAAGCACGTGGGTTACTATTTTTAGAGTATTTGTCCAAACAAAGAGAAGTCGTTGAACTACAAGTTGAGATGGCTCAAAAATATTCCAAAAAAAATAGTCGAAGCTATCGTGAGAATTTATTAAGAGAACAATTAAAGGCTATTCAACAAGAATTAGGTGAAGGTGATAGCGAGCCCAATTCAGTCCAAAACTATCGTGAACGTATTGAAGAATCAAAGATGACAGAAGAAGCAAGAAAAGCAGCGATGCGAGAATTGAACAAACTTGAAACGTCCGGAAGTAATCATTCTGAAGGGCATATTATTAGAAACTATTTAGATACACTCTTAGAATTGCCATGGGAAAATGATCTTCACGATACAGATATTAAAAATGCGAGACAGGTTTTAGACCGTCATCATTATGGTATGGATCAGGTAAAAAAACGAATCATGCAACATCTTGCCGTCATGAAGATACAAAATGATAAACAAGGGTCCATTTTATTATTAGTAGGTCCTCCGGGAACGGGTAAGACAAGCTTAGGAAAAAGCATTGCGGAAGCTCTTGAACGTGAATACGTTCGAATAAGTTTGGGTGGTGTTCGTGATGAAGCTGAAATACGTGGACATCGTAGAACATATTTAGGTGCCCTTCCGGGGAGAATTATCCAAGGTATGAAAAAAGCGGGAACACAAAATCCTGTATTTGTACTTGATGAAATCGATAAGCTAACTGCATCAAATAGTGGTGATCCATCGAGTGCATTGTTAGAAGTGCTGGACCCGGAACAAAACGATTCCTTTGCGGATCATTACCTTGAAGTGCCTTATGATTTATCAAGTGTTTTATTTGTTGCAACGGCAAACAACATAAATACAATACCAAGAGCTTTGTTAGATCGCTTAGAAGTTATACAAATTAGTAGCTATACAAATCTTGAAAAATTTCATATCGCTAGGAACCATTTGGTTCCCAATGCAATAAAGGACCATGGATTAAAGACAGAGGATGTTGTTTTTAAGGATGAAGCGATTACGACGATTATCGATAAGTATACTCGAGAATCAGGTGTTCGAACCCTTAAGAAAAACATTGATGAAATTCTAAGAAATGTTATTGAAAAAATAGTGTTGGATGAAGTTGAGGGTGCCTATGATGTCGGAGCGCAAGCTGTCGAAGAATTACTAGGCAGGCAAACGGCAAGGCATGATGAAATTCGTAAAGAAAGCGCTCCTGGTGTTGTAACCGGTTTGGCGTGGACGCCTGTTGGCGGTGATATATTATTCATCGAAGGAACATTTATGCCTGGAAAAGGACATTTGATGCTTACAGGTCAACTTGGCGATGTTATGAAAGAATCTGCTAAGATTGCCTTATCCTTAGTGAAATCACGACTCACCAATCAACTTACTTTTTTAGATTTTAATAAAAATGATATTCATCTTCATGTTCCTTCAGGTGCAACACCAAAGGATGGTCCATCTGCCGGAGTTACTATTCTAACTGCTTTAGCTTCATTAGCTACCGGAAAGAAAGTGGAGTCATCCTTGGCCATGACCGGTGAGGTTACCCTCAGTGGTTATGTACTACCTGTCGGTGGAATTAAGGAAAAAATCTTGGCTGCCCATCGTGCAGGAATTAAGAAAGTGTTGTTACCAAAAGATAATGAGAGAGATTTAAAGGATGTGCCGGAAGAAGTTCGAGAAGCCATTGAGTTTATATTTGTAGAACAAATCGAAGAAGTGCTTACCCATGCGCTAGACATTGAGATAAGCACGCCACTTGATCTTTTTGAAATTATTCCTGGTTTAGATAATCAAACAATTCATCCGCCCAAGATATAGCATTAAGATATAGGTCTGGAAATAAACTAAAATCCAGATCTATTTTTTTGCATAATTCTTGAGCACTTTCAAATTCAGCCTTTTCATAGGCGAGCATTAAATTAAACAAATCAGAAAATGGAGTTTCTTTTAATAAAAGTGTATTTTTTATGTTTTCAGCAAGAGACAGATCAATAAGTAATTCCTCCATGGGTTGTTCTAAAATGGCGTCAAGGACAGAGAGAACACCAATCATGCGTAAGGAACTTAGATGACTGTGAAATCTTGAAGATTGGCCTAAGTTTTCCATGAATTTCATACGAAAAATACTTGTTTTCACAAGTTCATCCGGTTTGTTTTGACTTAATTGATTGATTGTCGCTAAAGTAAACCATTTATTAAAATGGTTGATGCCGAGTAATGCTAAAGCATGTTTGACGGATTTTACGTCGCTAACAAGAGAATAGGATGAGTTTACAAGCTTTAGTAATCGGTAAGTCAAGGATATGTCTGTTTCAATAATACGGCTTACAGTATTATAATTTGGCTCTTCCTTTTGCATCTCGGCAAGGATAAGTAGATAGTTTTGGTAGAGAGGGTTCATTTTTTTCTTTTTTAACATGATAGGATGACTAAAATAATATCCTTGAAAGTAGTCAAAGCCTAATTTAGCAGCGTATTCAAAATCAAGCTCTGTCTCAACTTTTTCGGCTAAAATAAGCTTGTGGTTCTCCTTAAGATGGGTCCGAATGCTTGATAATTTGTCCTTTGGATTTAATAAGAAATCAACCTTAATAATGTCGCAAAGGTCAAAAATTTCTTTGTATGGGTAGTCAAAGGTATAGTCATCTAAGGCTAATAAATATCCTTTTGATTTCAATTGAATTAATTTTTCGAGTATTTCAGAGGTGGGTTGAACCGTTTCTAGAAGTTCGATGACGGTTTGTTCAGGTGACAATAGTAAAGGAATATCTTGTAATATAAGATCTGCATTAAAATTAATAAAACATAATTTGTGTTCAGAAATGAGTTTTAAACCAAAGTTTAGATAGCTGTTCACAAGAACAATAGAAGTTGCAGCGGAATCGTCAATCCTTCCGTCAAAATAATTGGCATTCGTATGTCGATACAATAATTCATAAGCAATCGTATGAGAGTGCTTGTCAAAAATGGGCTGTCGTGCGATATAATTATCCATAATATACTCCTAAATTTTATCGTCATTTGCTATTTATTATACATTATACTACATATTTTTACAAATAAAAAAGAGCTAGTTCACGATTAGGCGCTCTTACAAATTAACGAAGCAAAGTCTTTCCTTGTGGTAAAGTATGTGCTATAATAATGGCATTAAAAGTTAATGATAAATATGGAGGTAGAAAATGTATTCATTTGAAACAATACACGAATTTGACCCGGAAGTGGCTGATTCAATTCAGTCTGAGATTAACCGACAAAAAAATAATATTGAACTTATTGCTTCCGAAAACTTTGTATCAAAAGCTGTAATTGCAGCTATGGGTACGCCTTTAACGAATAAATATGCTGAAGGATATCCGGGCCGTCGTTATTATGGAGGATGTGAATGTGTTGATGTTGTAGAGGACTTGGCGAGAGACCGGGCAAAAGAGATTTTTGGTGCTGATCATGCCAATGTGCAGCCGCACTCAGGTGCACAAGCAAATTTAGCTGTATTTTTTGCGGTCTTAGAGCCGGGCGATAAAGTAATGGGGATGAATTTATCTCATGGTGGACATTTGACACATGGTAGTCCGGTGAATATATCAGGAAAGTATTTTGAGATCATTCCTTATGGAGTGAATGAAGAAGGCTATATTGATTATGATGAACTTGAGCGAATTGCTCTTGAGGAAAAGCCGAAGATGATTATTGCCGGTGCAAGTGCATATGCGCGTACCATTGATTTTAAACGATTTAAAGAAATTGCAGATAAAATAGCTGCCTATTTGATGGTTGATATGGCACATATTGCAGGGCTTGTTGCAGCAGGCTTACATCCAAATCCTGTTGAATATGCTGATTTTGTAACGACAACAACCCACAAAACATTACGTGGACCACGAGGTGGTATGATTTTGTGCAAAGAAAAATATGCAAAAGCGATTGACAAAGCTGTCTTCCCAGGAATTCAAGGGGGACCTTTGATGCATATTATAGCAGCAAAAGCAGTAAACTTTAAAGAAGTATTGAGTCAAGAATTTAAAGACTATCAGCAACAGATTGTTAAGAATGCCAAGGCCTTATCTGAAGCACTAATGAAACGTGGAATTAATATTGTATCCAAAGGTACAGATAATCACTTGATGTTATTAGACTTACGTAGCTTGAATCTGACCGGAAAAGCCGCAGAAAAGCTACTCGATGAAGTTCAAGTGACCTGTAATAAAAATACCATTCCTTTTGACCCTGAAAGTCCTTTTGTAACAAGTGGTATTCGGTTAGGTACGCCAGCCGTGACATCGCGAGGAATGAAAGAGGCTGATATGGACACCATTGCAGAGATTATATATATTGCTTTAACAGATTTTGAACATTCTAAAGATAAAGCCATTGAAATGGTTAAAGAATTAACTGGTAGATATCCATTATATGAATAACAATAAAGACTTGCTCATATGTGAGCAAGTCTTTTACGTATGATGCTAGGAGGGTTGTTATGAAAGAGAAAAAAATTATGGCAGATCTTAAATATCTAAAATTATTAAGTAAACAGTTTCCCACAGTCTATGAGGCTTCAACCGAAATTATTAATTTAGAAGCAATATTAAATTTACCAAAAGGAACAGAACACTTTTTGTCAGATATTCATGGAGAAGATGAAGCGTTTTTACATATCTTAAAAAGCGGATCAGGAATTATACGTAAAAAAGTTGAAGATGTTTTTGGATCAACCATTACCAACAATAGCAAAAAGAAATTAGCAATATTAATCTATTATCCAAATGAAGTGCTTAATAAGAATAGTGAATTAGCAGGTATGTCAGAAGTTGAACGTTATGACTGGTATGAAGTAACACTTCATCGCTTAGTTCTTGTTTTAAAAGAGGTGTCTTCAAAGTATACCCGTTCAAAAGTACGGAAAGCATTGCCGAAAGAATTTGAATATATTATTGAGGAGTTATTACATCATCGGGATAACGACCCTGATAAAGAACATTATTATTCTCAGGTTATAAAAAGCATTATTGAGATAGGCAGAGCTAAAGCATTTATTATTGCTATTAGTGAAGTGATTCAACGCTTAGCGGTTGATCACTTACATATTCTAGGAGACATATATGACAGGGGACCAAGACCGGATGTAATTATGGATAAGCTCATGCGTTATCATTCTTTAGATATTCAATGGGGCAATCATGACATTGTATGGATGGGAGCGGCTTCAGGTTCATGGATCTGCATTTTAAATGTCATTCGGGTAAGTGCGCGCTATGGTCAGTTAGATATCTTAGAAGAAGCCTATGGAATCAACTTGTTGCCGATAGCAAAATATGCCATGTATCACTTTAGTCATGTTGAAGGACAATTTTATCCAAAGAACACGGAGGATTTATTGGAAGATGAAGTTATCTTGGCAGCCCAGATAAACAAGGCAACGACCTTTATGCTCCTAAAACTTGAGGAGCAGATAGCAAAAAGACGTCCGGAATATCAAATGGAAGACCGGTGCCTATTATCGAAAGTTGATTTTGCAAATAAAAAAATTCAACTTGCAGATAAAGAATATCTCTTAGAAATAGATAGTTTTGAGACCATAGATGTTAACAATCCCACTCAATTATCTGAAGAAGAACACCTTATTATGCTTAAATTACAACAGTCCTTTTTAAATAACACACGATTACAGGAGCACGTAGCATTTTTATTTGAAAAAGGTAGTATATATAAAATTTATAATAAAAATCTTCTCTACCATGGATGTATTCCATTGGATTCGAATGGAGACTACACAAAAGTGACTATGGATGGAATCCAGTATAGTGGAAGAGAATTACTCGATCAATATGAGTTATTACTACGTGAAGCCTATGGAAATCGCTTTGAAAGTGAAGATGATCAAGAAATGGATATTTTTTGGTATCTATGGTCAGGGAAGCACTCGTCGCTATTTGGAAAGGATGGAATGAAAACTTTTGAGCGCCTGTTTATTAAAGATAAAGAAACGCATATAGAAAAGAAAAATTCCTATTATGAACATATATTAAATGAGGATGTATGTAAAAAAATACTCAAAGACTTTGGTTTACTACCGAATTATTCACGAATCATCAACGGTCATGTTCCGGTAAAGGTTAGCGAAGGGGAAAATCCTATAAAATCAGGCGGTCGTCTAATTGTTATCGATGGAGGTTTGGCTAAAGCTTATCAAGAAGTAACGGGGATAGCCGGATACACATTAATCTTTAATTCTCATGGAATGTTGCTTGCAGCCCATGAACCCTTTACTTCAGCAAAAGATGCTTTCGAAAATAATATAGATATGATTTCTTCCTTATCGATTGTGGAAGCTTCAAAAGAACGCATTCTTGTTGGCGATACTGATATTGGGCAGCAACTCTACAATGATATCAAAGATTTGAAACTTTTACTTACAGCATATCGCAAAGGAATTATTAAAACTTTATTATATTAGATGGTTTTCCATAGACAAGCTATGTCGAGTGTGATAATTTAAGGTATACACTTGAATGAAAAGTAAATGGAGATGATAGTATGAAATGCTCTGTATGCAAAGAAAATACAGCAGTTGTTTTTATAACAAAAATGGCGGAAAATAAACCGGAACGTATGGGTTTATGTTTGCCGTGTGCAAGTAAACAAGGAATTAGTCCGATTGAGCAGATGATGCAACAAAGTGGGATGAGTTCTGAAGAATTTGATAATATTAATCAACAAATGATGCAAATGTTTGAAGATCCGGACATTAGTGATTCGATTAATAATTTCATGAGTCAAATGTCTGATGGAGAACACGGGGAGAATATATCAGAAATGTTGGGCGCATTTGCAGGAAGTATGTCGCCCCAAGATTCAGAAGAATCAGACGATGGAGACGATGCTAAATTCTCAGAAGAGAATGATGGGAATCAAGACAAAGCATTTGCAAACATTTTTGGCAAAAAGCAAACGAAAGTTAAAGAAAAAAAATCCAATAATAAGCGTAAAAACCTGGACGCATTTGGCATTAACTTAACAGCAAAAGCCAAGCTAGGTGAAGTGGACCGTATTATTGGGCGTCACCGTGAGATTGACCGTGTTATTCAAATATTAAATCGACGACAGAAAAATAATCCGGTTCTGATTGGCGAGCCCGGTGTTGGTAAAACAGCAATTGCTGAAGGTTTGGCAGTAAGAATTGTCGAAAAACAAGTCCCTGTTAAACTTCTGGATGCTGAAATTTATTTATTAGATCTGACGGCTTTAGTTGCGGGAACACAGTTTCGTGGACAATTTGAAGGTCGCATGAAGGCCATTATTAATGAGGCAATGTCAAGCGGTAATGTTATTCTCGTCATTGATGAACTACATAACATAACAGGTGCCGGCGAAGCTGAAAGTGGAGCTATGAATGCTGCGAATATTTTAAAACCTGCCCTCGCAAGAGGTGATGTTCAAGTTATTGGTGCTACAACACTTGAAGAGTATCGTAAACATATTGAAAAAGATACAGCTCTTGAACGACGTTTTCAATCGGTTCTTGTCGAAGAGCCGACAGAAAGTGAAGCGACAGAAATGATTCAAGGAATCAAAGATTATTATGAAGATTATCATAAAGTTCATATATCTGATGCCATTATTGCAAGTGCTGTACATATGTCAAAACGTTATATACATGATCGTTACTTGCCGGATAAGGCAATTGATGTTCTCGATGAAGCGGGTTCGCGGGCAAATTTAAAAAACAAAGGTTTGGTTGAACTAGAAGCTTTAAAAAATCAGCTCACTAAAGTTGTAACTGAAAAAGAAGAGGCAGCAAATGAAGATGATTTTGAAAAAGCAGCGGACTGTCGTGTTGAAGAATTACGGTTGACAGAAAAAATTCATCAACTTGAGGTGACGTGTGACAGTGTCTCAATTACTCAAGAGGACATTGCATATGTTATTGAAGCCTGGACAAGAATACCTGTTCAAAGCATTAATGAAGAAGAAAAGCACAAACTCCTACATTTAGAAAGTCGATTGGAACGTCGAGTTAAAGGTCAAGAACATGCGATTCGTATTTTGGCCAAGACAATACGACGTAATCGATCAGGTTTTAAAAAACGATTTAAGCCAAGCTCCTTTATTTTCGTTGGACCGACTGGGGTCGGGAAGACAGAATTAACAAAAAGTTTAGCAGAAGAGCTCTTTGGTGATGAATCTGCCATGATTCGTTTTGATATGTCTGAATTTATGGAAAAACATACGGTATCTAAATTGATAGGAGCTCCTCCTGGATATGTCGGTTATGATCAGGCAGGCCAATTGACTGAAAAAGTAAGACGACGTCCTTATTCAGTTATCTTATTAGATGAAATTGAAAAGGCTCATGCAGATGTATATAATTTATTGCTTCAAATTCTTGAAGATGGACGATTAACTGACAGTCAAGGTCGAAGTGTTAATTTCGAAAACACGGTGATTATCATGACCTCCAATGCAGGAACAAGCAATAAAAGTAGTTCTATTGGTTTCAATAATGATTCAAACACAGCAAAAGACCTTCATGAGTTAGATGCCTTAAAATCTTTCTTTAGACCGGAATTTCTTAACCGCATTGATGAAACAATTATATTCCAGTCATTATCTAGAGAAGTTTTAAAAGACATTGTTGAAGTGATGTTAAAAGATGTCATCAATACAGCGAAAGAAAAAGAAATTGAGCTTACTGTTACGGATGCAGCTAAAGAGTACTTGGTTGAAGTCGGTTTTGATGAGAAATATGGCGCTAGACCTTTGCGAAGAGCTATTGGTAAACACATTGAAGATGAGTTAGCTGAATTATTTATTAAAGATATGATTCAAGAAGGAAGCAAAGTTAGTGTTGACTATATTAATGAAAAAATTGTGCTTAGTCACACATAAAACATCATTCAAATAAATGAGCTGCTATTAATTTAGCAGCTCATTTATTTTGGCGAGATTAATTAAATATTTTGGAAGTACAATTGTCGTGTATAAATAGTCGATCTCTTCTTGACTTATTGAATCAATGTAGTTTTTTGTATAGTTCTTGTCATGGTGGACATAGCGATGAATAAAATCGATGGCTTTATTATATGCAATGGCAGCTTTGTGAATCGATTGGAAATAGCCTAGAACAATATATCCGTTGACATGGATTTTTGATTTATAGCGCACTTTGTTTTTATATATATTTTTTTCGACGCCATGATAAGGATTAGTGATATCTATATTATCATAACGTAAATTGTAAGGGTTTTTGTCGATAAAATGATAATCTTTACCCATTGAAGCATGATTGCGAATGCCAAAACGTGCCAGTATATTCATTTGCATACCAAAATCGTTTACAAAAAAATAATTTCCACGTTTAAATATTTTATGGGTTCCATAAAAAAACAAGTCATCAACATCAAAGGTCAGAATTATTTGTTGCGACAAATGATAGGAGAAATAATGCTTATATAGATAAATTGGCGTTTTAAAATAAAGGCCATTATCTCTAAAATTATGGAGGATAACCCATTTTTCATAACTTAGGGATTGATTCGTTTTATTGTAATCGTGAAGGCGATAACGATTGTTACGTACAATGAGACTCGCTAATGCATAACATTTTTCTGCGGTAGCATAAGAGTCAGTGCTACCTAAACTAATATGTTTGTTTTTATAGGTTATTGATACGCGATAGTATTGTTGACCGTTTTTTTTTCTTGTTGTATAAATTCCTGTAGGCATACCCATCGTCCTTTTCTTATATTATAGCTAGTATAGCATGAAAAACAGGAAAAAGACAAATAAGAGAAGGGAAATAGTACTTAATCTTTCCTTAGGCATAATGATATAAATATAGATATAATTGAAATATTAACTAAAAAAATTGAAAACTATCCAGAAAAAATAGATAAAACGCTAATAAAAATAACAGAATATTCTGAAAATGAAGAAAAAATATCTAAAGTGAAGGTGGATTCATTGACTTAGAAATTGAAACTAAGTATAATGACCAAGTCGTAAAAAAGTATTCAAAAGGAGATATTATGAATTTTTTTAAAAAGTTATTTGAATTTTTATTCCAAAAAAATCATACTATATCTAAAAAAGTACATACTTTGGGTTGCGTTATCGTTACGGCTTGTATTGTAAGTGTTTTCATATTAGGTTCAAATGGTTATTTAGTGAATGTATATAGTGCTAAAAACCAGGAAGAACAAGAAAACATTTCAAAAGAAAAAGAACTAGATGAAATTGAGATGAACACTGAAAATGAAGATGAAATCGTTCTGCTGCTAGATCGTAACCTTCTTAGCCATCCAATAATGAATCTAGATACGTTTCAGACAATACAAGGTATCGACGCACCAAGCAATCAAAAAGTATTGTCAATTATGAATGATGAAGACGAAAAAGAGATTTTATCAACATCGTCAATCGTAAGTGATGAAAATGTACTCAAAGATTTAGTGGATGAATTACTCGAAGGAATGACTTTAGTTGGTTATGAACCGATTATTGAATATCGAGAACCGATTGAACTATCAGAAACCGATTATAGTGTGTTATTACGTATTGTTGAGGCAGAGGTTGGCTCAGAGGATTTATTTAATCGAACAATCATTGCTAATGCAATTATTAACCGTATGTATGATTCGTCATATCCAGATACGATTGAAAAAGTTGTTTTTCAAAACAATGGGAAAATATACCAATTTTCTCCAATTTTAGATGGACGCTATTATGAAGTTAATGTAAGTAAAGACACAATAAAAGCAGTAGAGATTGCTTTGGCAGGTATTGACAACAGTGCAGGAGCTCTATCCTTTGTAAATCCCAATATAACGAGTGCTAAAAATATGCGCTGGTTTAATACGAAACTTCAATTTGTAACAAAATATGGAGTTGTTGAATATTTCAAGGATAAATAAATTGTTTAAGATAAAAGTATTGCGGAAGCAATACTTTTTTGTCTTTCCTTCAAAAACAATTGTATTTGATAGGAGAATATGTTATAATTTCCCCAAACTTTCTAATTAAAATTACATAAGGTGGTATAGGATGAAAAAAATAAGATATAATAGTACCCGCGGAAATGAAAAAAATGTTGAGTCATCTTACGCAATTGTTAAAGGATTGGCTAATGACGGTGGATTGTTTGTTCCCGATCAAATTCCAACCTTGAATAAAACATTTGAAGAATTAAAAGATCTGTCTTATCAAGAGATTGCCTGCTATGTTTTAGGAGAGTTTCTTACAGATTTTACAGAAGAGGAAATCAAGCACTGTGTTTATAGTGCCTATGATCATAAATTTGACAACTCTGATATTGCCCCAATTGTTAAGAAGAATGATTATTATTATTTAGAATTATTTCATGGTTCTACCATTGCTTTTAAAGATATGGCGCTTTCGATTTTGCCGTATTTAATGACAACGGCGGCTAAAAAACAAGGAATTACCAATGAAATCGCCATATTGACAGCAACCTCTGGCGATACAGGAAAAGCGGCGCTTGCAGGTTTTGGCGATGTTGAGGGGACAAAAATCATTGTGTTTTATCCCAAAAAC
>ASRL01000128.1_pt1 | contig 14795 bp, 13 predicted proteins | sample 692978 | NCBI WGS metagenome assembly ASRL01 (sample SAMN02169241, study PRJNA158439) | bioreactor metagenome | isolation source: day 67 sample from continuous culture bioreactor inoculated with sediment... | place: Germany: Bremen | reverse complement strand
AATAATACCTTTCATCTTACCTCCGCGTCTTCACGCTAAATATATTGTATCATCATTATAAAGCTTTTTTTCCAAATGGTAAATCACTATCTTATAATCTCATCAATTATTTTTTTCTTTATACCGCAAACAGCTATTCACAAAATTATGGGCAAAGTCTAAATTCGAATAAAAATGTATATGGGCATAACTTCCTACGCCTGCTCCCTTAGCAAATCCGCATTTCCATTGTTTGACAATTTGACTTTCTTTTTCTTTATAGAGTTCATATATCCTTGCACTTTCAATCTCAGCCTTAGAACGGTGAAACTCATGGATCTTTATCTGGTCACCAGCCTCCCCAAATATACACTTTTGATTCAAGGTCAACTTGGCATATCCAAATCGCTGCAAGCTTTCTTGCATCGATGTTTTTCCCTGAAACCAATCAACCATCCGGTGTACATTCCCTTCAAGATCATAAAGTTCTTGACATAGATACATCAATCCTCCACATTCCGCATAATAGGGAAGACCATTTTCCAAGGCTTTTTGAATAGACATTTTCATTGTTTCATTTTCAGCGAGTTCTTTTGCAAACATTTCAGGAAAACCGCCTCCAAGAATTAATCCATGAATGTTGCCTGGAAGTTCCTGATCTCGCATGGGACTAAAAGCTAGCAAGTCAACGCCCTGATTTTTTAAATAGTCTAAATTATCTTGGTAATAAAAATGAAAGGCTTCGTCTTTGGCATAGGCTATACGTATATTCTTGGTTCTTGAAGGTGAAGAGTTTATCGATTGCTCTTGACTCGCTTCAGCAGGCGGTTCAGCGAGTTGTAATAATCGGTCCACGTCAATTGTTTTTGAGGCCATATCAGATAAGCGTTCAAACATTTGCTCTAATTCAAGAAGTTCATACGTTGGTACTAATCCAAGATGACGTTCGGGAATTTCCACTTGCATATCTTTGGTCAGATATCCAATGGGCTCTACATTTGTGTGTAGCTCAATAGCTTCTTTTAATAGTTGATAATGACCTTCACTACTTATATAGTTACAAATAACCCCCGCAATCCTAAGTTCAGGGTCAAACACTTCAAATCCTTTAACAACTGCAGCAATGGATGCCGCAACTTTACTGCCATCAAGGACCAAGATGACCGGTGACTTTGTGATTTTTGCAATAGATGCCGTTGTTCCGATATCACTTCCAACGCTAGCACCATCAAAGAGGCCCATAACACCTTCAATCACTGCAATATCCGAATGAAAAGCATTTTTCACAAACAAATGGCTAATCACTTCTGTTGACATTAAATATGAATCTAGATTACGGCTTTTATTTCCTGTAATTAAGGAATGAAACATAGGGTCAATATAATCCGGACCAACCTTAAAGGGTTGGACGCACATCGTTTTTGATAAAGCCGCTAATATAGCCATAGTAACTGTTGTTTTTCCTACACCGCTTTGCGTTCCGGCAATACATATTTTTTTCATATAAAACCACTCTCTACTTTGAAGGATAATTTCGACTCTTGTATGGAATTTCTTCAACTCCATCTATATGGTTCAATTCCAATGCTATTACAAAAAAATATCCCGACAATAAATTCATGAAGTCAATAAGTAAATTATCAACAAAATGCTTGCTTTCTTTGTAGCGATATAGCAAACGCACAAGGCCTTTAGCTTCAGCCCGTAAAACATGCGCTAAAGAAGCTCTTTTCGAACCACAGGGTAACACAAATTGTTCACAACGTCCTTTCGTTTCCTCATTCCAATAATCAACACGATTTTTTAACCATATCACTTCATCTTCTGTTAAGGTTAGCTTGGTACGCAAGGTCGGATTACTATGATAAATAAGTTCTTCGACCTTAATTAATTCCTCTCTAAGTTCAGGCTCATTACAATCTGCGATAAGCATTCCTGTCATACTTGCTACCTTATCTGTATATATTTCAAAATCGCAACGTAAGTCTTCGGATGCATCCGATAAAAATGGATATGCTTCATAAGGACTTCTGTATATAATACTCATTATTCTACCTCTTTTCCTGTTTTAATTTAGGCGGAAACCCCTTAATTAAATTTTTCCCAACGTTTATAGGATTCCACCATATACTCTACAATATCTATATCATATATATTTTTCAAGAATTCAGATGTAATTAAGTCATCGCTATGTCCAATTCCTTTAACGAGGCCTTCTTTCATAAACAACAAGTTATCCGAAAGTTGCATGGCTAGATTAATATCATGAAAAACGCCAATGACTTGATGCCCGTCTTTTTGGGACCATTCTTTCAGGTACTTTACCAGTCCGACTTGATGTTTCATGTCTAAGTGATTGGTCGGCTCATCCAGTAGGATCAAACGGGGTTCTTGAACCAAGGTATGTGCCAAAAAAACACGTTGCAGTTGCCCTCCTGAAAGACAATCAATCATTTGATCTTTAATGGACGTCAATTCCACTTCTTCCATACATTGCTCAACAATGGCATAATCTTTTTCACCCGGCTTCTTAAACATAGATTTCTTAATATGTTGATAACGTCCCATCATGATTGTATCATACACGGAATATGGGAAATTCACCCTTGAAATCTGACTCATCACTGCAACACGTTTAGCGATATCTTTTCGTCGCATATCATGAATGGATTGACCGTCTAAGTCAAGGGTCCCTTTCGATGGAATAAGTTTTGCTATGGCTCTTAAAAGGGTTGTTTTTCCACAACTATTCGGACCTAAAATACACAAGCTTTGTCCTTCCGAAAGGTCGAGACTAATATCATGAATAACATCCATTCCATTATAACCTGCACTTACATTTTCTAGTTTAAGCATTTTTTTTGGTCACTCCCCTTCTGTTAAAATACACATACGCAAAGAAAGGCGCACCGATAAGGGTTGTCACAGCTCCAATCGGCAATTCAGACGGGGAAATAATGGTCCGTGAAACTAAATCTGCAATGGTCATAAAGGCACCACCAAACAGAGCTGACATCGGTAAGACAATACGATGGGATGCGCCATAAATTTTACGAACAACATGAGGAGCTATTAAATCAATAAAGCCAATAATTCCTACAAAGGCCACAGCTGTACCCGTAAGGAGAGCTGATGCTGTAATTAACACAATTTTCATACGTCGCATATCAATACCAACCGATATTGCTTGTTCTTCGCCAAAGGTCATAATATCAAGCTCCTGAGCAAAATACATCAAAAACAAAATTCCCGGAACAATAATCACAAATAAGACAAATACATGCCCCCATTTTATTGCAGAAAAACTACCCATCTGCCAAAAAATAATTTGTTCCAAATGCTCTTTTGATAATACAATCAATATCGTAAGTAATGAACTCACAAATAAAGACAAAACCATACCTATTAAAATAATTGTTTGATTTTCCAAGCTTTTATCCAATTGCATAGCCATGGATATAGCGAGAAGGACGGTTCCAAGGCCAAATAAAAATCCAATCATAGGCAATGAAAACTTACCAAGAAAAGGGATTGTCATGCCAAAAATGACCATCAAGGCCACCCCCAGGGAAGCTCCTGATGATACCCCTAATGTATAGGAGGATGCTAATGGATTTCTAAGTACAGATTGCATAACGGTTCCGGTCACGGCTAATGCGCCACCAACTAAAAAAGCCGCAACAGCTCTTGGAAGTCGAATCGTCCAAAAAATAGATACCATATTTGCTGAAAGGTCTTTTGGGAGTATCATCCCAAAAAGTTTATGACCAAAGATAGCAACTATATCCAATGCTTCGATGGCAACAGTTCCAAGTCCTGCTGCCACTATTAATATGAGGACACATAAAAAAACTGTTGACCACATTTTTATTTTTAATTGCTTCATTTTTTATCACTTCAATTCTGCATATTTTTCCGGATATACTACTTGTGCCATTTCTTCAAGTGCTTCAACAATATGATGATTGGATAAACTACTCTTGCCATTGTCTATATAATACACATCTTGATTTTGAATAGCTTTCATGTTTTCCCATCCTTCTCTTGCCAATATTTCTCCGACCGCGTCTTCAATATAATTTACACTAGTTAGTATGACATCCGGATTTTCTGATATGGCGGCTTCTTCATTAACGGAAATCCAACCTTGCTCATTCTCAAATACATTCTTTGCACCAATCAATTCAATCATTTCATGTAAAAACGTGTTTTTACCAAAACTATAGATTGTCGGCAAGGCCGCAATTTCAAACATGACTGTTTTTTCTTCTTCGATTGTTGAACCAATGGCCGCTATTGCATCAATGCGCTCTTGCATCGCTTCATTAATTTGTATGCCTTTTTCATGTTGGTCTAGACTGTCCGCAATAAATTGATTATCTTCTTTAACACCTTCAATGCTGGTGCTAGAAGGTATTGTCACAACACAAACACCCAAATCAATCAGTTGTTGAAAAGGATTATCCCCTTTGGCGGAACTCATACCTGATACAAACATAATATCGGGGTCAAGCGCTGCAAGCGCTTCTATATCCGGAGTCATCATATCAAACTGTGGCAGTTCATCAAGGCCTTCAACATATTTTGGAGACTGTGTATCTACTGCAACAACTTTATCTAACAATCCAATTTCATCAATAACTTGTGTTATGGAAGGTGCGAAGGAAATAAGACGCTGGGCATCTTCCGGAATCTCTATTGAATTACCTGCACGATCTATGGTCGGACGGGTGATTTCATCAACTTGTACTTCAATTGCTTTTTGATCTTCCACCTCAGTTTCTGGTGACCTTGTTGAACATGCAGTTAAGGTGAACATTAATATCAGTAGTATCATTGTGGATATTTTCATAAAATTTTTCATCGTGTTTTCCTCTTTCTCTTGTCAATTGCCTCACGTAAATTAAATATGTGAAAATTCGTCTTGAAATTGTTGTAAATAATAGTTTCTGATTTCTTCAATCTCGCCTAATCCAACCGGATGACAGATGACCGAATATCCTTCTTCCTCCAAAAGTGTCTTCCATGAATCTCGTTTGCCCATCATGTCATTCATCACATGATCTCCTGCAACAAATAATAAGGGAATCAGTTGAACTGAATGCACCTTAATGGCTTTGAGTTTTTTAATCACTTCTTCTAGGCCATTCTCAATTGTTCCGACAATCACCGGAAGATCTTCTTGACACGCCACATCTTCTATAGCTTCATATTGCTGGTGGGCAATATGGTCTGTGCCATGACCCATGAATACATATCTTGTTTTTTCCTCATTTAAGCCATAGTGTTTTTTAAGTATATGCAGGATTGTTGTCATGTCATTTTTAGGAGATAATAAGGCTCTCCCAAGGAAAATTTTGACTTTAGTCTCTCTTTTACATACGTCGTCTATAGCTTCCACAATCCGATGGTATTCATGTCCCGGCAAAAGATGGGTTGGTTGAAGATAAATCTCACGACATCCTTCTTCTATCATGGTCTCGATTGCCTCTTTGGGAGAAAAGATAACTTGCCCCTCTTCTTCCATTTTCTTTCGAACATATCCTGAAGTAAATGCTTGAATCACATTAACATCTTCATATGTCTCTTGAAACAATTCAAAAAGCGGCTCAATACATTTTTCTCTAGCACTTGCTTTTGCTGTTCCGTAACTCACAATAATAATCGCTTTTTTCAACTTCATGATCATCCTCCTTGAAATAATTGACCTCAAGTGAGAAAAATTCAACAAAATTTCCTATAATAGCGCATAAAAAAACTGACGCTATGAAAACGTCAGACTTATCTCGTCAGAAAATAATGTCACGTTCTCCATCGCTCGTAGAGGTTTAGTGTAATCATACAGGCAAGTATTCTGACTCTGGTTCATCAGACAATGCGCCTTCCCGAGTTACCAGTGGCATCTTGCATTGTCCTCCCCATTACAGCGGCGGGACCGTAGAGGATTTTCACCTCTTTCCAGTTTAATCAATTCAACACCTTGAATTGAACCATGTATTTAATGTTATTCTAGCATTCATATGAACTTACGTCAACTAGAACTATGTTTCATGCTAATATATCGCACATCATTTGTATATACAATCTCAAATCCAACTGATTGGGCTATATAGGCCATTGTTTTTATCGTGAAGAACGAGATATGACTCCGGTCACGCATATAGTGCCAATTAATAAAGTCCCCGCTTGCTTGGGGATGAAACTGTGTCATTATAGCCAAGACACCACCCGGTTTAAGTAAGGACTTAAAAAGTTTAAAGTACTCGATAGGATTTCTCAAATGTTCAACAACTTCTGTTGACGTGATCAAATCATATTGCTTCCCTTGATAGACGGGATTCGGCGAATAAAACTTATCATAGATATCCATAGTATAGCCATAATCACCTTCCAAGATTTGTGCTAGGACCGGAGACGGTCCACTCCCAAAATCTAATCCTTCTCTCCCTTTCGACGCATAATCAACAATTGCACTGTCAATAAAGTTCTTAAAATAGTCAACATATCTAGGATCTTCAATTGAATTATTATGTCCTTCATAGATTTTTAGTTCTGCTTCTTTGGATATAAGGTGTTCTTGGTCTTTAAAAATATAATCACAAGATTGGCACCAATAGTAATCAGCAATTTTGGGGTGTCGAAGTAACTGTGTTTCTCCACCACATAATAAACAACTTGGACTCATTTTTCTTCCTTTCCATAAAAAACTACTCGATTTCTACCTTGCTCTTTGGCTTCATATAAGGCTTGATCTGCCTGGTCAATAATCTGGAGGACTTCACTGTCATGATTGTCAACAACAAAGGCACCAATACTTATGGTTAAACAGCGTTTTTCTCCATCAAGGTTATATTCTAGTTTTAGTGCTTCCACACGCTTACGCATATACTCAGCCAGAGCCTTTGCTTTGTCAAGACTTTTTATTTTTGCAATAACTACAAACTCTTCCCCACCAAATCGTCCGACAAAATAATCTTTACAGGGGATTTTTTTTAGAACTTCTGCAACTTCTTTCAAGCAAACGTCGCCTTGGATATGTCCTAAAGAATCATTATATGCTTTAAAATAGTCAATATCAATCATATAAACAGCAACAAGCTTTGATGTATTCCCATCATTTCTCACCAAAAATTCCGAATAGTGATGATGAATTCCTCGACGATTATAGGTTTTGGTCAATTCATCCAACATACTATCATTCATTAGCTTAACATTTTTATGTTTTATTTCTTCTAATTCTTTATTGATATAAATAACGTCTTTACGTAGTTTTCGGGTCACTTCGCGAATTTGTCGATGATCCTTTTTATCCTTGCTATGCTCAAGCTCTAAGGATAAGATTTCTAATTTCTGGGACAGATTTGATGCTTCCATTTCTTTTTCCTTCATTGAAAAAAACTTATAATATTTTAAGGCTTCTTTATAGTCATCTGTTTTTTCATAATAATCCGATAAAACTTTGTAGATTAAACTTATTTTTGAATCAAGTTGTAATTCTACGGCATCTTTTAAAGCTTCTTGTAAGTAGTCCAATGGATTCTTACCTAGTATTTCGCAAAGTTCTGCTTGATTTATTAACAACTCAATTTTAAAGAATTTATTGTCTATTTCATTATATTTTTCTTGTGCAATTTGGTAGTGCTTCTCGGCCAATTGATATTTCTCTGCTTGAATCATTGCCCGTCCTAGTTTTGTCTCTGTTTCGCCAATGAGAATAATATTATTATGTTTTATAGCTAGTTCATGGGATTTATGGATATGTTCAAGGGACCTATCATAGTTTTTCATTAAAAAATAGATTTCACCAATATTTAGATAAATCGATGCCGCATTTAATTCTAGTTGGGGATCTTGAATATACTTTATCGTCATCTCAAGTGCGTCTGTATAATAGATTAAGGCTTTTTCATATTCTTTTGCTTCGCGATAGACTTCGCCAATATTGTTAACAACAGAAGAATACATATTGGGATCATTCACTTCCTCCGACAAGTTTAAGGCGATAGTAAAATTTTCTAAGGCACTTGCATAATCCCCATAATAAAAATATATAATACCAATAATATTTCGAGTTTTCATAATGCCAAGCTGATCGCTAATCAATTCAAAAAGATCTAAACCTTTTAGCGCACTTGATAAGCCATTAACATAATCCGACATGACGCGACACGCAAGCGCCATGAAAAAATATGCCTGGGCTTGATCTGATTTTGATCTATATGTAATTGCAAGTTTTAAAGCCATTTCTGCATTTTCATATGCCAGCTTTGGTTGGCTATGTGCATACGTTCTAGCTTCTTCGATATAATCATCTATCTTCTTCATGTTATTGCTTCCTTTACATATAACTAAACTAGTTTAATTATACCATTAATCATCTGATTTGCGTATATATTACCAGAAAAAAATAGGACTATCGACTAAAATTTCAGTCGATAGTCCTATTATTATTGTTCATCTTCCATTTGCTGGCGCATATATTCACCCAAACGTATACTTGACTGAGGATCACCAACATATAAGAGTCGGTCATCAAGTTTAATGGTATCCTTGAGTGAAGGAGATAATATGGTTCGTCCCTCACGACGAATACCGACGACTGTTGCTCCGGTATTTTCCCATATCTTTAATTCTTCAATCGATTTTTCAAATTGTTCACAGTCAAATGCTAAATGATAGTCATGAACGACCACCTGTTCAACATTTTTAAAGCGACTTGAATAATCAACAATTGAATTTACGGTCTGATTCATTTTCTTCTCAATCGCGTCTCGCTGTGCCAAGAGTTCCATCAGATCTTCTTTTAATTCGTTAATACTGGCACGTATTGTATATACTTCGATGAATTCTTCAGCTTTTTGGCTAGACGCAACATAAATTCCGGTACCATGTTCTACCGTTACAATATTCATTTCCTCTAAAAGGCCCATTGATTTACGAATCGTTTCCGGAGACACACTATATTCTCCGGCAAAGGTCGTTCGCCCACTAATTTTTTGGCCCTCTTTTAGTTCACCTTTCACAATACGGCCGGCCACATCCATGGCTACTCGCATATAAATCGGTTCACTATTTTTTTTTGCCATCTGGGTGCCTCCTCAAAATTCCTAATGAGATAAAGCAGATACAACATCTTCATTACTGATGACACCACGTAAACGTTGTTTTTTATCAATAACAGCAATATCATAATCGCTTTCATTTAACTTAGCAAAGGTATCAAACACAAATGCATTTCGGTTAATCGCTTCGTGATCTTCAATGACAAATGCATCGATAGTTTGACCCGGATTTTCTTCCAATGTTTTTTGTTCAACATACCCTTCAAGTTCATTATTACTATTAACAACATAACAAAAATCTCGCTCTTTATCTTTAAGTTGTGAATTAATTGCATCAGAAGTATCACCTAAATGCGCTAATACAATTGGCTCGCGCATAATTGTTTTTACTTTTAATATTCTGGATTTATCCACATCTTCGATAAAACTTTTCACATAATCGTCAGCAGGATTTTCAAAAAATTCATCCGGCTTACCGACTTGCACAAGTTCGCCATCTTTTAACAAGGCTACACGATCTCCTAGTTTAAAGGCTTCATTCATATCGTGAGTAATGAAAATAATCGTCTTGTCCATATAATCTTCAATACTTAACAATTCTTTTTGCATATCTCGGCGAATCAAAGGATCTAGTGCACTAAAAGGCTCATCCATTAGTAAAATCTCAGGCTCATTTGTTAAGGCTCTTGCGAGTCCGACACGTTGCTTCATACCGCCACTAAGTTGATGGGGATAATATTGTTCCCAGCCTTCAAGACCAACAAGTCGAATTGCTTCTTGTGCCTTTTCTACTCGTACCGAAGGTTCCACATCTTGGACTTCCAAGCCATATTCCACATTATCCATAACCGTACGATGACTTAATAAACCGAAATGTTGAAAAACCATTGCTACTTTTTTTCGTCTAAGTTGTCGTAACTGATCTTTATTATAGTTACAAATGTTATCTCCGTCAATAAGCAACTCTCCACGGGTTGGTACATTAAGCATATTCATACATCGTATTAATGAAGATTTTCCACTACCAGACAATCCCACAATGACGAACATTTCACCCTCTTCAATATCAAGGCTTACATTATTAACTCCAACGGCTAATCCTGTTTTTTCTCGAATTTCTTGTATTGACATACCGTCATCAAGCATTTTTAGCGCGCGTTCTTTCTTCTTTCCGAACACTAACGTCAAATTTTTGATTTCAACTTTATTCTTAGCCAGTTTACTCACTACCTTTCTTTAAACGACTTGTTGTTCCTTGTAGCAAACGATCTAATATGATCGCTAGGAATACAATCGCAATTCCAGATTGAAATCCACGTCCAACCTCTATACGTCGTATTGCGACGAGTACTTCTTGTCCAATACCTTCTGCACCAATCATTGATGAAATAACAACCATCGCCATGGCCATCATTGTTGTTTGATTGACGCCTGTCATAATTGAAGATAAGGCTTGTGGAAATTCAATTTTTATTAACATCTGACGAGCCGTTGATCCAAAGGATTTCCCGGCTTCAATAACCTCTTTATCCACATTTGATATTCCAAGGTATGTCAAACGGATTAGCGGTGGTATTGCATAAGTTGTTGTTGCAATCAGAGCCGCTACTTTACCAAGGCCGAAAAACATGACCGCCGGTAATAAATAGACAAAACTAGGCATGGTTTGCATTCCGTCAAGGATGGGTAACATAATACGTTTCGCCATTTCCGATTTAGCCATTAAAATCCCTGCCGGTAATCCGATGAGTATCGATACAAGAACAGCCACAATAACAATGACAAGCGTATAAATCATTAGATCCCACAGCCCGAATAAGCCAATCGTTAATAGCATCAGGGATAAAACAGTTCCTGTTTTCCAATTATAGAGTCTAACACCAGCTATAAAAACACCGATAATCATTAACCACCATGGAATAATATTTAATCCTGATTCGACTAAATTAAATACCATCAATACAAAACCTTGTATAACATCAAAAAGAATCCCCCAGTTTTGTAGCATCCAATCAACAGCTGCATCAATTGGCTTTGTTATTTCAAAACTTAATTTTTCAGGAAAATCTAACAAATTATTCACTCCTATTCGCTTAATGCTTCAATAATTTTATCATAAGCTTCTTCGCTTACCATCGGCTTCCACATCTCTTCATGTTCAACCAAGAACCACATCGCAGCATCTTCTGCTTCAACTTCGTTTTCTTGCATATATCCAAGTCCTGCACTTGTAACTGCTGATGACGTTTCATAATTACTTAAAAACTCATATACTTCAGGGTGATTTTCTTCAAATTCACTGTTTACACATACCGTAACTTTAACTGCTGGGAAGGCACCAATACCTTGTTCAAAGTCTTCAGGACTATATTCACTATCTTCAAGTAGGGTCATATCATAAATTCCCATAATCCATGTTGGTTCCCAGTTATATCCAACCCATGGTTCTTCTTTCGCATAGGCTGAAGCTAATGTTGCCGATAAGGTTGCATTTGAATCAATCGTTTTAAAATTATAATATTCATCTAATCCATAAGCTTCCATTTTATTATGAAGCATGGCTGTTGCCGACCATCCTTCAGGTCCTCCGTAGATGATTCCTTCATCCGGATTCTCTGGATTTGGAAATAAATGGGCATAGTCTTTTAAGTCTTCAACTGTTTTAAGATCCGGTGCCAAGGCATTTTCGCCTTCAACTAAATACGTTGGTACATAAATACCTTGTTGATTATCATCAAAATTGACTGCAAGTTCTTCATAATCGCCATTAGCAAGATCGTCTTGATAAGACGGTACATTGTCTGACCACAATTCTAACGTTGCATCAATATCATTTGTTTTCATTCCAGAGACCATAACTGCTGTATCTGCCGTGACCACATTCACATCTGTATCATAACCATTTTCAATAATAAATTTTGCGATTTGATCGTGGAATGCATTACTATCCCAGTCGCCTTCTCCGATTTTAATTTCTTTTGCTTCTTCAGCACATCCAGATAATGCAAAAACCAACATTAAGCTCAGTGCTACTCCAATAATTTTTTTCATAATTCCTCCTTGTGACAACTTTATATTTTTTCCAAGTTGTTTCTTGGTGACAATCTTATTCTACACACATGTTGTCACTTTGGCAAGGAAAAACAACAATTTTGTTACATCTGCCTATTTCAATATGTTTTTTGTGAAAATATTATAGTATTTTTCTTGTTTTCCGAGAATCTTATACGATTCTACTAACTTTGTTCGATATTCTTCTAGTAAAACGATTGTTTATTCGATCAAAACATGCTATATTTCATGATAGATAACATTTACGGAGGATCTACAATGGAAAAAAACCGACAATTAATTTTAAAAGGAAGTTTAGTTCGAGCTATTTTGACTCTTGCTATTCCGATTATGTTGAATAATCTGATTCAATCATTATATAATCTTGGCGACGCCTTTTGGGTATCACGTATTGGTGACGTTCAGGTTGCCGCTGTCAACTTTGTATGGCCGGTTTCATTTTTCACCATTTCTTTTGCAACCGGTATTGCTGTAGCCGGAGCTGCCATGATTTCTCAATATATCGGTGCCAATCAAATTGCAGATGCCAATGATACAGCTCAACAACTCTACATATTTGCCCTTTTCTTTGGAATCATTGCTTGTACTTTCGGAATGATTTTTACACCTGCCATTGTTAAATTAATGGGTGCGAAAGGTCTATTACTCTCAGAAAGTATCCTATATTTACGCATTATATTTATCCAAGTCCCTTTTTTATTTATGATGAATATTTTTCTAGCTATAAATCAAGCGCAGGGGGATACAATTACACCCCTTATATTAAACGCCTCTAGCGCAATATTAAATATTTTACTTGACCCAATATTTATCTTTGTCTTTAATATGGGAATAAGTGGCGCAGCTTGGGCTACGGTATTATCCATGGTTCCTCTATCCCTTTTTGGAATATTCCGTTTATCGAAAGGACTCAACTATATCAAAATCAAACCTTACGATTTAAGATTTAATCTTCAAAAAATGAAGATGTTGATTCGCATCGGAATCCCTTCATCGCTTGGAAGCAGTGGTGTGGCTTTCGGCTTTATCATTCTTTTCGGATTCGTTGTTCAATACGGGGATGCTGCTGTTGCAGCTCTAGGTATCGGTAATCGATTGAATTCACTTGCTTTTATGCCGGCTATCGGCGTCGGCGCTGCCCTAACAACGATAACCGGACAAAACCTAGGCGCAAACCAGGTCGAACGTGTGGCTAAAGCGTATCGCATATCCATCTTGCTTGCACTTATTTTCCTGATAATGACGTCCTCTATTTTATGGTTTTTTGCCCCCAACCTAGTGTCTATATTCTCAAGTACTGAGGAAGTTATTCGACACGGAACTTTTTATTTACGTGCTCTTGCCATGACCACATGGAGTATTTCATTCTTCAATTGTGCACTTGGTCTATTAAACGGATCCGGGCATACGCTACATGCCATGTTTTTAGATGCAAGTCGCCTTTGGCTTATACGCATTCCGCTTATCATTATACTCGGAAACCTAACTTCACTTGGCGCTACTGCCGTTTGGTATGCAATTAGTATAAGTAATCTTGTCGCTGCAACTGTCGCCATTATTCTTATACTCACTGGCGTATGGAAAAAAACCAAAGTCAGAGATTTACATATTTTAAAATAACTTTTTTTTATGATATACTTATAGTGAAGGTAACTATAATATATATTATGAAATGGAGGTATTTTTTATGACGTATGTACAAAATTTACTCAACTCTTTTTTTAACTCAATTCCTTCTGTTATTTCAGCAATCTTGATTTTGATTTTAGCATTTTTGGTTGCTTTTATTGCAAAGGTAATTACAACTTCAGGACTAAAAAAATTCAAAGCAGACAAATATACAGATAAACTTGGATTGGCTGATGAAAAAACCGGTAGTTCAATTGAATTTATTGGAAAACTCGTTTTCTTTATTGTATTCTTACTATTCTTACCCGGTGCACTCGACCGCTTAGGTATGCAAAATGTTTCTCGACCTATTTCTGAACTTGTATCCACTTTTTTAAATTTCATTCCTAATCTTCTTGTTGCTGTTATTATACTTGTTATTGGTTTTTTTATTGCCAATATTATCCGTCAATTATTAAAACCAATATTAGTACGTTTACGCGTCGACAAGCTTCAAGAAAAAGCCGGTATTGAGACAAAAGATTCAACAACAATATCATCTGTATTGTCTTATGTCGTTTACATTCTTATTCTGATTCCTGTAGTTATCGCTGCTTTACAAGCACTTCGAATAACAGCAATCTCAGAGCCTGCGATTATGATGCTCAATAAGATTCTTTTATTTTTACCAAATATTTTTGTAGCCATCGGCATTCTTATTGTCGGAATCTTTATTAGTAAAATCGCTGCCAATCTATTAATTGCTTTGCTTGCAGGTGTTGGTGCAGATACGCTTCTAAAAAAAATCGCTCCAAAAGCAGATGCAGATAATATACCTTCACTCTCAAAAATTATCGGTGAATCTGTTCGATACATTATCATTCTTTTATTTGTCGTTGAAGCCATTAATGTTCTTCAACTCGATGTACTGCAATTTGTAGGTGCTGCTATTATTGCATATTTACCATTTGCAATTAGTGCACTCATCATTATTGGACTTGCACTTTTATTAACAACATGGGTAGAATCATTGATTCGCAAGAATTTTCCAAAAGCTAACCTATCCATTATGGC
>ASRL01000122.1_pt1 | contig 15226 bp, 13 predicted proteins | sample 692978 | NCBI WGS metagenome assembly ASRL01 (sample SAMN02169241, study PRJNA158439) | bioreactor metagenome | isolation source: day 67 sample from continuous culture bioreactor inoculated with sediment... | place: Germany: Bremen | reverse complement strand
GGCGGCCTCGGATTGGGGCGAGCCGATGGAGATTAAGACTCTCAAGCAAGTGCTACCTGAGAGTTACGAGCATCTGTGTCACGCCACTGGTTATACTGGATTTCTGTTGCCATTAGCGCGGGGTGGGGATCCGGATGTGCGTGCTGGCTTGATGAAATCACGTCTTGGGCGGGCGATCGGGGTGATTTACCGACCAGAGACTGAGCGTGCCAGTCACTACTATGAGGCGACTTTGCCGCGTCAGTTTGATGAGTACATCTGGATTGATCACAGTTGTGCCGTGACGACGCTGAACAGCGATGAGCTTGAAGGCATGCCCGATACCTATCCCTTTGGCCTGTAGTATTGCACAGCGTATTGAACCAAGACGCTGATAACGCAGAGTTTGAGTAATAATAGGCCGTTGGCTAGCGTTTTTAATATCGACTTACGAGCACACTCTAAGGCAGCGCTTTAGGAAGGAAAAAATTATGGCCACAAAATTAAGTGCAATGCGTGGCGATATTACAACTCTAGAGGTTGATGCCATCGTTAACGCTGCTAATCCATCACTGCTTGGTGGTGGCGGTGTCGATGGCGCCATTCATCGCGCGGCAGGCTCGGAGCTGCTAGATGAATGTCGCACGCTGCAAGGCTGTAAGACCGGAGAGGCTAAGATCACCAAGGGTTATCGTCTGCCAGCCAAGCATGTGATCCACACAGTGGGCCCTGTGTGGCAGGGGGGGAAGCATAAGGAAGCTGAGTTGTTAGCTTCGTGCTATCGCAAGAGTTTGGAGTTAGCAGTTAACGCTAGTTTACGCTCAATCGCTTTCCCTTGTATCAGCACTGGAATTTATGGCTTTCCAGCTGAGCGAGCAGCGAGGATTGCCGTGCATACCGTCCGAGCGTTTGTTGACTTAGTCCCTGCGCTTGAGAATGTAGTATTTTGTTGTTTCTCTGCTGAAGATCTACAGCTGTATCAACGAGCGCTGAAAGGATAATTCATCCGAAAAATAGCAGTGCTGAGCATGTTGGCCTCAGACCTAAACTTGAGCATCGGTTTCTCTCAGAAACTGCAATTTAACTCATCTTCCTATCTCAGTCTTGACTGAATACGAGCCTTGAGATTAAGCCTTAGCACACTATTGTGCTGCTAGGCATTGAGTAATCTAAGAAAGTGCTGAGTCATTACCTGCGTTGTCAGGGCGGTGTAAAAATACGGCTCGCAATCTTTAAATTGAACGTGCTTTAGCACGGCCCCGAAGAGGGTGAGCGGAGCGAATAAAATGCTCATTTACTACCTGTAAACTGCGCTTTTTCGCCGATCTGACTCGCTAGCACTTGCTCTTCGGGCCAGCCTTCGGCCGTTACCCCCGTTGGTCGTTGCGCCTAGTCCTGACTGCCTCGCCAACATTATTCAGCGCTTCCCTAAATCTTCACACAAGTAAAAATGGCATTTCCAGAGTTTTTATCCCAAGGAATGATTCTCTCGTAGTCATGCTCAAAAATATGGACTGCAAAGTAAGGCTGCAAGATGTCTAGCAGCTCAGCAAAACTAAAAGCAACCATTGGGTGTTGGTCATGCCAGATTTGCGTGCCGGTGGCGTCAGTTTTTTCAATGCTGACTTTGAGCGACTGCATTTCTCCAGCGCCAGAGTAATTCCAGCCTGAGCTGAAGGTGAAGTGGTGATTATCTTGCTTCACTGTATGCCTGACACATAAGCTGCTGTCGATTTTGTTCTTATCGACGACGTTTAAACAGAAAACACCATCAGCTTTTAATGCGCGATGTACGCTGGCTATGCACTCTTTTAGTTTATCTACGCCATCACAGTAGTGGATGGAGTAGAGAAAACAGGTGATCAGGTCTAAGGGTTCAGCTATGCTGAAGTCGCTCATGTTTTGTAAGGAAAACTGAGCTTCAGGACAGCGGGCTTTTGCTAAATCGAGCATGGGTTGGTGAATATCGAGACCGCTACTTTGATAGCCAAAATCAAGAAAGTGGCGTACGTGTGGGCCCGTTCCGCAGGCGAGATCAAGATGCGTCTTACCGTTATTACCAAAGATTTGATGCAGTCTGCGAATACTGCTGCTTTGCGCGCGGTAGTCGATATCGGCACACATTAAATCGTAATAACCAGAAAGGTCGGTATACAGTGCATTGACGGACATATGAGCCTAACGTTTAGCTGAGGTATTTTGCTGGCGCATAGTAAGCTAATCAATCAGCTTTGCGAAGCAGATAAGCGCCTTACTCACAGTGAGTTAGGCAATACACTGTTTACCTCGGTCGCTAGCGAGGCGCAGTGCTCATTTGAGCCGGCTTGTTCCAACATAATAAAGGTTCGTGCAGCCTTATTTTGGTTAACCTGTCCAGAGTTGATAACCTATGCCGATGTTTGCGGCACGACAATGCCTAAGCAACGCAACCTGAGCAAATCTTTAAAACACTCGCTATACAGCTCTTGGGATAACTATGTTTAAGCAACTGCGTCACTGGTTAGAAAATCGTCGTGTTGAAAAAATGGGCTTTACCGAGGCGCAATGGGAAGCTGCGATTGCTGACTGGCCGGTGATGCAGCGCTATCAGGGTGCTGAGCGCGATAAGCTGCGAGTGATGACATTTCGTTTTCTAGCCCGTAAACATTTCACCTCTGGTGGTGGTTTTCAATTTACTGATGCGATGGCCTTAAAAATAGCAACCATGGCCTGCGTGCCTGTGCTGCATCTGGGTTTAAATTGGTATAGACGCTGGCGCACGATCATTATTTACGAGGGAGGTTTTGTTCCGAATCGCCCGCACCGCAGCAATGATGGGGTGATCCATTCTAAAGGCCCGGCCTTGAGTGGTGAGGCATGGTTTCGTGGGCCTTTGATTTTGTCATGGCAAGCAGTCAGCGAATCTGGGGCGCATGCGTATGACGGTAAAGCCAGCAATGTAGTGATTCATGAAGTCGCACATAAGCTTGATATGCTGCGTGATGGTGCCAATGGCGCACCGCCCATGCATCCTGATATGCGCTCCGGTGAGTGGCATACTATCTTTACTGCAGCTTGGGATCGGTTACAGAAAGACTTTCAGCGCAACCGCCCGCTGCCGCTTAATGAGTATGGGCTGACCAGTCCGGCAGAGTTTTTTGCGGTGTGCAGTGAGACGTTTTTTGAGGCACCAGACGCCATGCAAGAGCATATGCCTGAGGTCTATCGACTGCTCTGCCAATTCTATCGTCAGCAGCCTGCAGCTCTAGCGACTTCTGCGATGTAAAGATCTCAATGCATTTATTTTGTGCTGCTTTGTTAGCGGTGAATTTTTTGGCAGCGCTTAATGAGTTTTGTTTCGATCTTGTTGAGAAATATAACCAGCTCTGTTTATCGCCCTTAGCTGGTCAAAAGCGGCTGTCCAGCCGTGTTAGAGAATGCAGAACATGTCTTAAGTCCTTTGTACATTCGGGTCAGTGCTTTAGACTTGCGCGCTTAATTTAAAATTTAAGCTAAAGGATCCCCATGAATACCACAACAGCGACAGCATTGCATTTTGGTCGGCGTGAAGTGTTTGCCCTAGGCTTTATGACGTTTGCATTGTTTTTGGGCGCTGGCAATATTATTTTCCCTGCGGAATCTGGACTGCAGGCCGGCGCTTCTGTTTGGCGTGCTGCACTTGGCTTTTTGATTACCGGTGTAGGCTTGCCATTGCTGACGGTTGTGGCTTTGGCCCGAGTTGGCGGTGGTTTATCGGCGTTGACGCAGCCATTAGGAAAGATTGCAGGAACGGCGCTAGCGGTTGCCGTATATTTGGCCATAGGCCCGTTTTTTGCCACGCCACGCACGGCAGTGGTGTCCTATGAGATTGGTGTTGTACCGTTTTTTGGCAGCAGCAGTACCGGCTTGTTGCTTTATTCGACAGTCTACTTTGCTTTAGTGCTTTATCTTGCGATTACACCCAATAAAATAATTGAACGCATTGGTACAGTCATTACCCCAGTTTTGTTACTGGCGCTGGCTATTCTCGGTGGTGCTGCGTTTTTTCAGCCGGCTGGTGCTCTGGGTAATGTACTGGGCATGTACCAAGAGGAGGCTTTTTTGCAAGGCTTTCTGCATGGTTATCTGACTATGGACGCGCTGGGTGCTTTGGCCTTCGGTGTGGTGATAGCAACTGCGCTGCGCAGTAAAGGCGTGCAGTCTGAGCGTTTGGTCACCCGTTACTCGATCTATGCCGGCCTCATCGCTGCTGTCGGGCTGTCTGCTGTCTACTTGTCATTGTTTTATTTGGGCGCAACCAGTCAGGATATTGCCAGTGAGGCGCAAAATGGCGGTCAAGTCTTGGCCATCTATGTGCAGCATATGTTTGGGCCGCTGGGTAATCTGCTATTGGCTTTAGTGATTACCTTGGCGTGTTTAACCACTGCAGTGGGCTTGTTGGTGGCTTGCGGTGAGTTTTTTAGCGAACGTCTTAACATTGCTTATAAATACATAGTGATCTTTTTCGTGCTGTTCAGTTGGGCGGTGTCAAATCAGGGTTTAGATCAGCTCATTCAGGTGTCAATTCCTGTGCTGACAGGGCTGTATCCATTAGCCATTGTGTTAGTGGTGTTAAGTTTGCTTGATCGCTGTTGGAACTCGACCGCACTGGTATTTCGCGGCACGATGTTGGTCACTTTAGTGTTTGGTGTAATGGATGGTTTAGCGGCTGCGGGTCTTTCCGCTTGGGTGCCAGATCTATTTAACCAACTGCCTTTGGCGCAGCAGAAAATGGGCTGGCTGCTGCCTGCTATTGTGGTTATGTTGGGCCTGACTGTGCTCGATCGCTACCGCCCATCAAGCCAAGCTTAGCCGTGCTAGACCTAGTAGCCAGCAAACGGCAGACATCTGAAATGGCCTGCAAGTACAGGCCAAACAGATCAGTCAGCTGGTTGATGGCAGGTTTTTAAAGGCAGTTAACGCCCGTTGCCGACTGCTTGATAAATCAACAATGGGCTTGGGGTAATCCTCAGTACCAAACAAACCACTGAGCAGTTTCGGTTGATGAATCTCTTTCGCGCTGAGGTGCTTGAGCTCTGGCAGCCAACGGCGAATAAAATCACCCTTTGGATCAAAGCGCTGCGATTGGCTGACGGGATTAAAAATACGAAAGTAGGGCACAGCGTCAGTTCCTGTTGAGGCGCTCCACTGCCAGCCGCCATTATTTGCCGCTAAACTTCCATCAATCAGATGCTGCATAAAAAAGCGTTCGCCTTCACGCCAGTCGATCAGTAAGTTCTTAGTTAAAAACATCGCGACGATCATGCGCAAACGGTTGTGCATCCAGCCGGTGGCTAACAGTTGGCGCATGGCTGCATCAATAATAGGAAAACCGGTGCGGCCCTGTTGCCATGCCAGTAAGTCTTTCGGTGAGTCACGCCAAGCTAAGGCTTCGGTTTCTGCTTTAAATGCACGGTTGCGTGACACCTTGGGGTAGCCAACCAGAATATGCGTATAAAACTCGCGCCAAAGTAATTCATTAATCCAAGTGACCACCCCTTGCTTGCCTGAATCAAATTCTCCCTGATTGGCAGCTAGTGCTGCATGCAGGCATTGGCGTATAGAGATGACACCTGCAACTAAGTAAGCCGACAGCTGGCTGGTGCCAGCTTGCGCGGGGAAGTCACGTTGCTCTAAATAATCAGTCATGGCCTCATCAGCAAAGGTGTTTAGACGCTGTTGCGCTACATCTTCACCGGCGGGCCATAGCGCTTGCAGCTCAGCAGTTACAGCGCTAAAGCCGCTTATGCTGGATGGGACTGGGTCACTTTCAATGGCAAGTGGTGCTTGTGCTCTAGGGGTGCTAATACGCTCTGGCACATGTTCGTATAGATGTTTATAGCAGGTTTTTTTAAACTGACCGAACACTTTAAAGTAGCTGCCGCTTTGCGTCAGAATGCTGCCGGGCTTAAATAACAGCTGATCAAAATGGCTGTTAAATAAAATACCTTGGTTCACTAGCAGCGTACCCACTGCTGCATCACGCTGGCTTTCATGAATACCGTACTCAGTATTGGCATGCACGGCGCCAACATTAAATTCTTGGCACAGTTGCGCAATGATCTCAGGAGCCTGCTGCCAGTGATCGGCGGTGCGGATCAAGAGTGGCACATTGAGTGTGGCGAGGCTTTTTTTTAGTTCAGACAGATTGCGCAGTAAGAAATCAACTTTACAGGGCGCATCATTGTGTGCGAGCCATTGCCCTGGGCTGATGAGAAATATTGCAATGCTTGGGCCGGCTTGCAAAGCTGCGTGTAAGGCTGTGTTGTCCTGTATTCGCAGGTCGTTACGAAACCAGATGAGTTGCTGCATGCAGGCGTCCTTAATTATCAATTATATGGCGTTACGCAAGCTGAGGTTTTCAGGGTGCGGCTGCAAATAAACTTGCTCAGCAATGTAGCGATCTGGATGGCGTTTAAAGTGATGCTTAATTAGCGTCAGCGGCACAATCAAGGGCACGACGCCAGTACGATATTGGCTGATTAATAGCTGCAGTTCGCGTTTTTCATCGGCATCCAGTGAGCGCTTAATGTAGCCGCTGATGTGTTGCAGCACATTGGTATGCGAGCCGCGATTGGCTATTTTTTTCAGGGCCGACATAAACAGACTGAAGTACTGTGTGGCGATAATGCCAAGACGCACTTGATGGTTGCTCGCCAGTAAACGTCCGAGCGCTGAGCAGTCGGCGGGGCTATTTGCCATCAGTTGATATTTATAGCGGGCATGGAATTCATAGAGCTTTCTTCGTGATAAGCCACTGTTTAAAAGTTGTTGCCACTGGGCATAGGCAAACACCCGAGTAATAAAGTTTTCACGCAGTACAGGGTCATTTAAACGGCCATCCTCCTCAATAGGTAGGTTTGGCTGCGCGCGCATTAAAGCAGCAGCAAATAACCCGCTGCCGCCCCGCTCAGTGGTGTGTCCGTTATCTTGATAAACTTTAACCCGCTCCATGCCGCATGAAGGTGAGTTTTGCATCAGAATGTAGCCGCACAAATCATTCAACTGCGCAGCGGTACGCTGACCAAACTCAGTTAACGCATCAGTTACATCCAGAGTAGGATTGACGGTGCCAATAGCGCGCGGGTTGTTGGTATCGCCGACTAGACGAATCGGTTCGCGTGGTGTACCAAGACCGATAGCTTGCTCAGGACAGACAGAAACATATTCAAAGTATTGGCTCAGTATATTTTTACACAATTGTGATTGCTTGTGCCCGCCGTTAAAACGCACAGGGGCGCCCAATAGGCATGCGCTGATACCAACTTTAATTAGGGTGTTTGTAGTGCTCATAGTCGTACTTTATAGGCAGTTGAATATGCCTACTAGAGTATAGGGATAGTTGTGCAAGTCAACCATCTTGTATAAGTTTTGTCCGGTTTTGTATAACTATTGGTGAGTTAACAGCCTGTCTTATTCAACAGTGTTTAAGCGAGACTGTGGTGTACTAGGGCTATATAACACTGTCGATAGATGGGTGCGGGTTGCTAAAAGTGTACAAGCCCACGCTGACCTCAATATCAGTACGTGGGCTGGTTTGATACTGCGTTAGCAGTTTTTATTCTGTTTCAGTGGCCTCGTTCAGCTTAGCTTTCGCCGCGTCGATGCTGTCTTGGCTACCTTGTTTAATGTCTTCGATAGTTTCTACGCTGGCATCAGCTGCGTCATCAAGCTCTGCTTTGGCTTTTGCTGCAGCTTCTTCGCTTTCATGGATGATTTCGTCAAGCTGTTCTTGTGCTTCTTCTGCATGTTCTTCACGAGTTTCAGCGACTTCGTCAATTTTCTCTACGACTTCTTCAGCAGCTTGTTCACTGACCTCTTCTAACTGTTCAGATTTATGCTCAATTGCGTCTTTAGCTGCATCTAATTTGCCCTGTGGCTCACTATCGCAAGCGGTTAAACCAAGTGTGGTTGCAAGCAGAAGGGCAGTAAGTAAAGGCTTGTGCATAGTCGTTCTCCATTATATTTTTTGCGTTGGTGTTTAATAGTAAACACAACATCATTATTACACATTGAGGGTGCTATAACTTAAACGGCCTAGAATTGCGTCACGATCCTATATAAATATGGATTATTTTCAGTAAAACTAAAGATTATGGGTATGATGTTTTGTCTGAAGAGTCCACCTAGGCTGTGTCGATACGTATCTAGCGCCACTGTGTGTACTCAGTTTCGAGTTGGTTTTTGCAGACAAGTTCAGTATACATATCAAACTATATTAGGGATGAGAGTATGGCAGCTTTACTGATTTTAGGTGGTTTTTTATTAATTGGTTTGGGCCTGCTCTGGCTTGTTGTGCTGGCTTTTAAAGTAAGCTTGTTGTGGGGTTTTGGCAGTCTTTTTCCACCTATTACGTTACTTTTTATTGTGCGCTGCTGGTCGGTTGCGCGTAAGGCTGTGGTGTTTACTGCGTTAGGGTTTGTGCCATTAACTGCAGGTGTTACTCAGTTAGCCAGCGAAGATGCCAGTAAATTTGAAGCATTATTGAGCCTAAGCTGGCTGCAGAATGCCAGTGATCAGGCGCAGAATAAAATGCGCTTTGATTTGTATGGTGAGTTGTATGGGCAGTCGTTTCAACCGCATTACGGCGAACTTATTGATGGCGTTTTAGTCTTACGCGAAGGGCGTGATTTTTTTGCACAGCGTGAATTGCGTATTGCTTTGCCGCGTCGCCTTGTTAGCTCAGAGGTGAAAACATTGCGTTTGGATGTACTGCCTCAAGACAGCGGTGACTTGCCTGAGATTGAAATCATGTGGCTGCAAGCAGGGCAAGCACTACCGGAAGCGCGGCGTATCAGTCGCGGCTACACGTTGCATTTAGATTTACTCAGACAGCCGCCCAATACACTGCAAGGTGATTTTCACTTGGTACTGCCGCCACAATTTAAAACATCCATGAGTGGTAATGTGCAGTTGCTGACCGATCACTTAAAATACATTGATGGTCAAGTAGACCGTAAGTATGACGCAATCAGTACGCTAGAGTATGTCATTGAGGATTATTTACAACGGCGCTTTAGTGTACAAAGTGCGCGTGTTGCACCGATTGAAACGCCTATGCCTTTAATTTCGCCCATTGATTTGACGGTGACTGCTGATATTTCAGGGCAGCAGCGCACAGCATTTGTTCGTTTAATTAAAGACACAAAAGGCAGCTGGATGGTGGCGGGTGATCAGTACCCAAAATATTTAGGACAATCGCAAAGCAATACTGACGCTGCCAGTGCAGACAGCACAGTGCTTATAAGTGACAAGGATATCCCGCGCAATGATCGTCGAATAGGTTTCACCCTGCAGCGATTATTAGCGAACCCTGCCCAATATCAAAATGTGCAAATGCAGGTGCAGACTAGGCAGGGTAATCAAGTGTTAGGGCGTTTTGTTGGTTTAAACGCTGAAGGTGCTGTAATCATTGAGCGAGAAGTTAAAGCGCCTGGTATGGTCAGTTTTACCTTGCTGGCCAGTGATATCAGCCAAATAAGCGTGCTTGAGCCGTAATATGGTTGCCTAGCATCGTGCGCCATACAGTCAGATAAACAGTTGAATTTTTAACATGCACCCCCATATCCAGTGCATCGCCAGCATAACGTGGCCTGTATTAGTCGATATGGAGTGAGAAACGATGGCTGTTGAAGCACAAAAAGAAACACTAGGTTTTCAAACTGAAGTTAAGCAACTGCTGCATTTAATGATTCATTCGTTGTATTCTAATAAAGAAATTTTTTTACGTGAGTTGATTTCTAACGCCTCCGATGCCGCAGATAAACTACGTTTTGAAGCCTTGTCTGCCCCTGAGTTACTGGAAGGTGATTCTGAGCTGAAAATTCGCGTCAGCTTTGATGCAGACGCCAATACCCTAACCATTGAAGACAATGCCATTGGCATGAGCCGTGATGAAGTAATTAATCACCTAGGTACCATTGCCAAGTCAGGTACAGCTGAGTTCTTCAAAAACCTATCTGGTGACGCCAAGAAAGACTCACAGCTGATTGGCCAGTTTGGTGTGGGCTTCTATTCAGCGTTTATTGTTGCCGATAAAGTCGAAGTTTATACTCGCCGTGCTGGATTGCCTGCTGCTGAAGGCGTGTTGTGGAGCTCGCAAGGTGAAGGCGAATTTGATATTTCTAGTATTGAAAAAGCCGAGCGCGGTAGCCGCATTATTTTGCACCTGAAAAAAGAAGACAGCGAATTTGCTGATGGTTTCCGCTTGCGTAATATCATCAAAAAATACTCTGACCACGTTGCATTGCCGATTGAATTACCTAAAGAAGTCAGCAGTGAACAAGAAGCCGATGCATCTGCTGATATTGAATGGGAAGTGGTGAACCGTGCCAGTGCGCTGTGGACACGTCCACGTACTGAGATTAAAGACGAAGAATACCAAGAGTTTTATAAGCACGTTGCCCATGATTTTGAAGACTCTTTGGCTTGGAGCCACAATAAGGTTGAGGGCAAGCTTGAGTACACCTCGCTGCTGTATGTACCGACCCGTGCCCCCTTTGACTTGTATCAGCGTGAAGCACCACGCGGCTTAAAGCTCTATGTGCAACGCGTATTTATTATGGATCAAGCGGATGAGTTTTTACCGCTGTACCTGCGTTTTATCAAAGGTATTGTTGACTCCAATGACCTCTCTCTGAATATCTCCCGTGAAATCTTACAGAAAGATCCGGTGATCGACAGCATGAAATCAGCATTGACTAAGCGCGTGCTGGATATGCTGGAGAAAATGGCGAAAAATAACACTGAAGATTACCAGAAGTTTTGGGATGCCTTTGGTCAGGTGCTTAAAGAGGGCCCGGCTGAAGACTATTCTAATAAAGAAAAAGTGGCAGGCTTACTGCGCTTTGCTTCAACACACACGGGTAATGATGAGCAGAGTGTTGCCCTTAGCCAATACATTGAGCGTATGAAGGATGGTCAGGATAAGATTTACTTCCTGACAGGCGATAGCTATGCACAGGTTAAAAACAGTCCGCACCTTGAAGTATTCCGCAAGAAAGGTATTGAGGTTTTACTGCTGACCGATCGTATTGATGAGTGGCTCATGAGTTACTTAACAGAGTTCGATGGCAAAAGCTTTGTTGACGTGGCGCGCGGTGATCTAGACCTTGGTGCACTTGATACAGAAGAAGACAAGCAAGCACAAGATGAAGTGGCGAAAAGCAAAGAAGCTTTAGTCAGCCGCTTGAAAGTTGTGTTAGGTGATCAGGTTGCTGATGTGCGTGTTTCCCATCGTTTAACTGAGTCGCCAGCTATCTTGGCAATTGGCGAGCAGGATCTAGGTTTGCAAATGCGTCAGATCCTCGAAGCCAGCGGTCAAAAAGTACCGGATTCAAAGCCTGTATTTGAGATTAACCCAGCGCATAACTTGGTTGAAAAGCTCGATGCTGAAACCGATGAAACACGTTTTGCTGATTTGTCGATGATCTTGTTTGATCAGGCCGCATTAGCGGCTGGCGATAGTTTAAAAGACCCATCAGCCTATGTGCAGCGCTTGAACAAACTGCTGGTTGAATTAAGCAGTTAAGCCTTGTCTTAATAGTTTAAAGCAATAAAAAACCGCGAATTCGCGGTTTTTTATTGCTCAGAATTTAGGGCCGAGGCTTAATACGACGTCTGCGTTATAGGCGCTAGGCTATAAAAACGGCTTATTTGTCGAGTATAGTGACCAACTTGGTTGAGTTGATTAGGTTGTCACCCACTGGGCAGCGGTCTTCGATTTTATCTAAAAAGGCTTGCTTAGCAGCATCATCCAAGTCGGCATCAATCTTGACCTTTAAGCGCATTTCTTGAAAGCCTGCACGCTGATCAGTTTCACGGCCCATTAAGTAGTCTGGATCGTAATCGGCTTCAACTTCGAAGCTCATACCGCGTAAGGTGATTTTATCTTGGAACGCAATAATGCGGCCTAAACTCCCCACACAACCAGCGTATGCAGCAAGGATCAACTCCGGTGGTGCAGGACCTAAGTTAGCACCGCCAGCATTCTTCGGTTGATCCATGTAAACCTTGTGCTCACCACACATAATCTCAATCGTCATACCTGAGGTCATGTGGCCGGTCGCGCGCAATGTTTTTATTGCCATGCTTTTTAACTCCTTAAGAGCAGCTTTAGTAAACTGTCATCGTTTATAAATAAGACTGAAGTATACTATATTGTTCTGTAGAGTGTGTTGATGCGCATCAAACAAGATTAATCGTCTGTTGTTTGTGATGTCAAAACGGTGGATTTAGCTACGGCCTTTAACGGTTTTGTTATTGACGCTGCCGTTTTCTAAGATGATTTGATATTCCTTGCCATCTTTTTCAACTTGCTGCAAACGCACCAATAAGTAATCCCAATCTTTGGCAAACCATAAAATGGTAATGCGCTTACTTTGGGTTGGGTCACGCACGCGCTCAACTTTAATCGCATCGACAGTGCCAACTCTGGTTTCTACGCTTTCTTCGCCTAAGACGCGAAAATCATAGGTGTCCAGTTCGTCGCCATCGAAAACCTGATAGGACATGCTGGTTTTGCCTTGGGCTATATCGCGCTGTAATGCCAGCTGATAAGACGACTTGTCTTGCACGCCTTGAATAAGGGTTGCTTTAATTGGCGTATCGCGATCACTGCCGGTTACAACATGGGCATTCCAGTCAAAATCTTGTTTGATTTTTTTTGATTTACCTAGGCCAGTGCGTGAGTAGCGGTATTTTTGTGGTTGCACGTCACCGTTATGCAGAGTTAACCAGCTGGTTTCATTGAGTCCAGCAACCATCATGGAGGCAGAAAAATCTAATTTCCATGTGCCGTCTTCTTGCAGTTCGAGGTTGCGTTCAGCAGTGCCGCTAAACGGCAGTTGCTTCCAATCTGCGGTGTAACTGGCGGAGAAAGGTTGCAGTTCATCAGCCAGCAGACTGGCTGGCAGGCTAAATGCGGCCAGGATAAAAAATATGGCGCGGTGCATGGTTGTGTACTCCTAAGAATTAAACTGAAAGCCAGAGCTGGCTAAGACTTGCCCATCTAATACTGCACCCTGTGGGCTTAGATGCAGGCGTTCTTCGGCAAACCAGCGTATTGCTAACGGATAGATTTGATGCTCTAGGGTATGCACTTTTTGTGCTAATTGCTCAGCATTGTCGTCTGCTGTGATCGGCAGTACAGCTTGTATGACTACTGGGCCGCCATCGAGTTCCTCGGTAACAAAGTGCACGCTGCAGCCATGCTCTGAATCACCGGCATCAATGGCGCGTTGGTGCGTATTCAAACCTTTGTGCTTGGGCAGCAAAGAGGGGTGAATATTGAGCAAGCGCTGTGCATAGTGGCGGGTAAACTCTGGCGTTAGAATACGCATAAAGCCAGCGAGTACAACCAGATTAGGCTGGTGTTGATCAATCACTTGGATTAAAGCTGTATCAAATGCCAAGCGATCAGCAAAATCTTTGTGGTTTAACACATGGGTAGCAATACCGGCCTGCTGCGCACGCTGCAAGCCATAGGCGTCAGCACGGTTGCTTACCACCGCACTGATACGTGCGCTGGGATGATTAACCAGGTCATCGATAATGGCTTGCAAGTTGCTGCCTGATCCAGAGATCAGGACAACAATATTGCACGTTTTAGAGTCGCTCATTAATGGCTTTTTAAGTTGTTAAGAACAATACGTTCAGCGTTTTCAGAGGCTGTTTGAATATGACCGATCACCCATGGCTTCTCGCCTGATGCTTGCAAGTGCTCAAGTACAGAGGCCTGTTGCTCTGCAGCAACACAAATCACCATGCCGACACCGCAGTTGAGCACGCGGTGCATTTCAACTTCAGCTACGTTGCCATGCTCTTGCAGCCAATCAAATACGGCAGGACGGGTCCAGCTCGCGACATCAATCACGGCTTGTGAGTTAGCAGGCAGTACGCGTGGAATGTTTTCTAGCAAGCCACCGCCGGTAATGTGCGACATGGCTTTTACCGCGCCGGTTTCTTTGATCAGTTTGAGCAGCGGCTTAACGTAAATGCGGGTTGGTGCCATCAGTAGCTCGCTGAGTGCTGTGCCATCTACTTGCGTGGTCTGGATATCAACCTGTGCCACTTCAATGATTTTACGAATCAATGAGTAGCCATTGGAATGCGGGCCTGAAGAGGGCAGGGCAATTAACACATCACCTGCAGCCACTGTGCTGCCATCAATGATTTCTGATTTTTCCACCACGCCAACACAGAAACCCGCTAAGTCGTAATCTTCACCACTGTACATGCCCGGCATTTCAGCCGTTTCACCGCCTACTAGAGCGCAGCCGGCTTGTTCACAGCCTTCGCCGATACCGGTCACCACTTGTGCAGCGATATCGACATTGAGTTTGCCAGTGGCGTAATAGTCTAAGAAAAACAAAGGCTCAGCACCGCTGACGATTAAGTCATTGACGCACATGGCCACCAGATCAATACCAATTTTTTCATGCTTATTCAGGTCAATGGCTAAGCGTAGCTTAGTACCCACACCGTCGGTGCCGGATACTAAAACAGGCTGGCGATAGCCTTCAGGAATCTCACATAAAGCACCAAAGCCGCCAAGGCCACCGAGCACTTCAGGGCGTGCAGTGCGCTTAGCAACGCCCTTGATACGCTCAACCAGTGCTTCACCAGCGTCGATATCTACACCAGCGTCTTTGTAGCTTAAAGAGGTTTTGTTGTTGCTCATGAATTGGGCCTTTGCGAAGTGTGCGAAAAATATGATCAATTGCGGGATTTTATCAGGCTTCAAGCCGAGCGGCCATCATCGGATGGTAAAGACAGGCTTAAACTGAATAAAGCGAGGGCTTTGCAGGTTTTTAGCTTAAGTTTGTTGTGCGTTTGCGCTTATATAACAGGGTTTACAGCTCAACACGGGCGGGTTGAAAACCCTGCTGACGGTATTCGACAAAATTTTTCCGACTGATTTGCAGCAGCTCGGGCTCTTGGTTAACAATCTCAATGACTCGGCTAAAACATGCCAAGTGACTCGACAATTGCTTATGTAAATTGATCAGAACACCCGCAGTGAAGGGCGGTGGCTGATCAATACCGAGTAGAACCGGGGCTTGGGCATGCTCTGTGTAAATCTCATGTGGGATAAAGCTGTGTTTGCGAAAAGTCCATAGCAGCTCGTCCAGCGCGTTTTGCTGCTTAGGGTCAGCACAACGAATAAAGGTCATAAAACCTGCGCGCCACGCTTTGTGTGCCAAGCGGCAGGCCGCATTTAAGCGGTCCG